>Ga0082212_10013423_pt1 | contig 10241 bp, 4 predicted proteins | sample TergutNt197P3_FD_71548 | JGI IMG/M metagenome (GOLD analysis project Ga0082212, IMG submission 71548) | Neocapritermes taracua P3 segment gut microbial communities from Petit-Saut dam, French Guiana - Nt197 P3 | ecosystem: Host-associated > Arthropoda: Insects > Digestive system > Gut ...
GGCTGCAGGGGCGGTCTCACACCTTAGTATACGCGATCCCAGCGTGACAACGCGCATCCCGACAGACTGTGCAAACTCCGCTTCATGAGTTTCGAATCCGCCCTCCGGCCCGGTAACTATAGAGACTGTTGAAACCTCGCCACATTGTTCCAACACTTGTTTGAGGCGCCGTTTCTCTTCACACTCGTAAAAAAACAACGGCGTTCCGGCGTTTGCCGCTTGCATGGCGGCTTCCTTGAACGAGTTTAATGCCGCGACTTCCGGAACGCGGCCCCTGCCGCATTGTTTTGCCGTTTCCAGCGCAATTCTTTGAAGCCGTGCGGTTTTTTTTGTTATATCGCCCGGCGTTGACACGCACCGCTCCGACGGAAACAGTACTACGCTTCGCGCTCCCAGTTCTATGGATTTCTGCACGGCATATTCCAGCCTGTCACCCTTTGCGAGCGCGATATAGACGTCGCACGCGACTGAAGGCTCACCGCGCGACGGTCGCGTCTCTACGATTTCGGCGACCGGGTTATCACCGCGTTCGCCGAGGCGGCAAATTTGGTCGGAACCTTCGCCGTCGCATACAATAAACAGCTCCGTCGGACGCAATCGCAGCGAACGAATATGCGCCGCATCCTCGACGCTGAGCCGTATGGCGCCGCCTGTAATATCAGACGGAGCGGCAAAGAATCTGGTCATAAGCAGCTCCTTCGTCTCAAAATATATGTGCGAATCATAGCATAAAAAGCGTATTTAAACAATATTTAGTTGCGCGGAAACCCGCGTTGTTGGTATACTAGTGGCTAGTGGCTAGTGATTAGTGGCTAGTGATTAGTGGCTAGTGGCTAGGTGACGAGAGCGACGCGAGTTGAGAGTTGATAGAGGATAGTTGATAGTTGGCATACCGTAGCCCTCGTCTTCTAGCCACTAGCCACTAGCCACTAGCCACTCGTAACTCTCAACTCTCAACTCTCAACTTAAAGGAGGGTGCTTTAAATGCCTGATCTTGCCGGTGTAAACGGACTTCGGGAAAATTTTAAGATTGTCGGCACGCCGAATTTGCCGGGCAAGCTTTCTCATGCGCTGGCAACCGGCGTCGCGAAGTTTGGCGTCGATTACGTGCTGCCCGATATGCTTCACGCAAAATTCCTTCGCAGCCCCTATGCGAACGCTAAAGTTTTGAGCGTCGATGCATCAAAGGCCCGCATGATTCCCGGCGTTGCGGATATCGTCACATGGGAAGACGAAGATCTGAAAGATCTCCGAACCCATGGCGAGGTCTTCGGCGCGCCGAAACCTTTGCTTGATAATATCGCCGACAGGGAAGGCGTCGAAGTCGCCGTTATTGTTATCGCTGAGTCTGAAGATATCTGTGACGAAGCTATACTCGCTTTGGACGTCGAATGGGAGGTGTATCCGCACGTAGTCGATCTGCTTGATGGCAGACGTGAAGACGCGCCGATAATCCGCCCGGATGAAAATGTACAGCCGGCATTCGGCCGCCGCCCGATCGACGAGGACACCCCGCCTAAAAAAGGAAATGTGTATTCCGCTTATATGACCTCCGGCGACGTCGAGAACGGTTTCAAGGAAGCCGATCATATCGCTGAGTACAGCCTGTATACACCGGCGTTTGCCTCACATATGCCGAACCCTTCCGGCTCAGTTGCATGGTGGTCGCACGACCCGTATCAGGGCGAAGGTGAAAACCTGCACATAGAGGGCGCGGTGCGGGAGAAGTACGCGATCAGCGCAACTTACGGCGTCCCGGATGAAAAGACGATCCAAGAAGGCTTGTTTATGGGCGGAAAATACTGCGACTGGGGCCTTCGTAAATCACAGGAAATAACGCCGCTGCTGGCAAAACGCACGGGCAGACCCGTAAGGTGCGTCAACACACGCGAAGAAACGTTCGATTTTCTGATGAATGAACGGTATTTGAATATGAAAGTCGGCTTTGATAACAGCGGCATGATTACCGCCGTGGATGATTTCTCGATAGCCGACAACGGCTCGCGCGGCAGTTCCGCTTTCGGCAACGTCGGCGATCTTGTACAAGGTCCTTATAACACGCTTCGCTGCAAAAATGTCCGTCAGCGTATGGAAATCGTCGATTCAAACCGCGGCGTTATGTACGTTTCCGGTCAGCACTGCCCGTTTAACTGGGATACTATAACAATGGCGATACACATAATCGCCGAAAAGCTGGATATGGATCCGATCGACGTCGCGCGACTCAATCTGCACGGCCCGACGTCGCAGGACGACACAAATCCAGTACCGAGTTTTGATAAATGTATCGAGGCAGGAAAAAAGCTGATGGACTGGCACTGGCACAAAGCTGGGACAAAAAAACTGCCCGACGGGCGTATGCATGGTATGAGCTTCCGCTATCAGATGTGTCCGAGACACTCCGGGGCAATATACAGATGCAAGCTCGAATTTCGTGACGGCGTAGTACACATGCCTACACAGGGGCCGCTTTTCGGCGCTTATGTCGTTGAGTCTAACGCAATGGTCGTCGCCGAAGAACTCGGTCTCAAATACGAGGACGTCAGTATCGACTACGATTACCGTGAACCGTTCAGGGCTTTTGGCGGAGGTTCCGACGGCACGACGGCTTCCGCTTGGGCTATGAAGGAATGTGCCAACAAGCTGCGGCGGCAAATCCTTGAAGCGGCGATCGAATATGCTGAAAATCCGCCGCCTCCGTTCCGGTTCGGGCCGCCTCCGCTTCCGCCCGGTCCGTTTAAAGGGCTTACGCCGGACGATCTTGACATCGTTGACAGCAGAATAATCGTTAAAGCCGCTCCGGAAAAAGGTGTGCCGCTTGTACAGGCGACAGAGGAAAACTTGTTTGCAACGTTCGTCGGACGCCCTCCCCTGTCCGTTTGGTCGGTCGGCGAAATGGGAAAACGGCTTGACGTCATGAATACAGCTTATTGTGAAACAGCCGTTGACACGGAAACTGGCGAAGTAGAGATATTGCGTTTCGGCGCTGTCGCCGACCCGGGTCTGGTACTCCGACCGACTTCACTTGAGAGCCAGATCGACCAAGTCATGTACTTCAGTCAGGGCTGCCAGTTACTGGAAGACTTTATCTTTGACCGGCGCACCGGCGTTCTGCTCAACAACAACATGATAGAATACAAAAAGCCTGGTATCCTCGACGCAGCGCCTGTCGACCGCTTTTTCGTCGAGTCGCGCGGCAGCGACGGCGTTTATGGCGCGAGCGGTATAAGCCATTCCATGGCGAACACCCATCTCGTCATTATAGCAATCTACAACGCCATCGGCGTCTGGGTCGATCCTCCGGCGACGCCGGACAAGGTGCTCAAGGCGCTGGGGAAAGTTTAGGGGCTCGCTGGGGGTTAGGGGCTAGTGGCTAGTGGCTAGTGGTTAGTGGCTAGTGGCTAGTGGCTAGTGGCTAGTGGCTAGTGGCTAGGGCCAACGAGTTGAGAGTTGAGAGTTGAGAGTTGAGAGTTAGGAGACGAGAGTTACGAGTGGCTAGTGGCTAGAAGACTAGGGTTCGCTATTATTTTAATTGGGGTGGACTTATGACTATTGAGGTCAGATTTAACAGCAGTTCCATTGCCGGGAAACTGCGCGACGGCGCATACGAACTGCCGGAAGGCGCGAATGTCGCCGAGCTTATGGATCTGGCGCAGCGCGAGGCAGGGTATGAGCTTTCGGAAGAGCAAAAAAACAGTTGTGTGTTTGTATTCAACAACAGCCCGGCTTCTTATGAAACCGAACTGCAAGCCGGCGGAAAGCTCCGCATAATGTTCAAAATATTGGGTGGATAAGCGCTTGAATTAATCCAAGCTTAGGGATTAGGGGACAGGGGGAGACGGGAGTTGCGAGTTAACCTATGATATTATTTATAGTGTTTTGCCCTAACCGTATATATCTTGTAGTAAAGGAATGGTCATAATTATAGGCAGGTATGAACGCAATGCGCCGGCTATATCTGTAGGCGAACAGGAACTTCTGGCGTCAAAGCGCGCTCTTGTCGCCGGATGCGGCGGACTGGGCGGATATATAATAGAATTCCTTGGGCGTGTCGGCGTCGGACATATCACAGCGGTCGACGGTGATGTTTTCGCCGTTTCAAATCTGAACCGCCAATTGCTGTCCACGGAGGCGACGCTCGGCAAACCGAAACCCGAATGCGCGAAAGAACGCATGGATACGGTCAATCCGGAAATATCCGTAACGCCGGTTTGCGAGTACATAACGGAAAAAAATGCCGGCGCGCTGGTCGCCGGACATGACATTATTGTAGACGCGCTTGATAATGGAAAAACCCGCATTTTGCTCACAAAAGAGGCAAAAAATGCGGGTATACCTTTCGTCAGCGGCGCCATAGGCGGCTGGCACGGCCGTGTGATTGTGCTGTATCCCGGCGACAATGTTGATTTTCTTTGGCAGGGAGAGTCGCCGCCGCAGGTAGGCAACCCTTGTTTCACTGCAGCGCACGTCGCCTCGATTCAGGCCGCCGAGACTGTAAAAGTCCTGTTGAACCGCGCCGGCGTGATACGGGGCAAATTGCTTGAATTGGATTTGCTGAACGCGCGCTGGGATGAAATCCCGCTCGATTTTTCCTGAAATTGATCGCAACGTTTAAAGGCAGGGCGTAATTTGTATTTTCATTACGCCCTGCCCTATTATGCATTATGAATTATACATTATACACTAAATTACCATCTTCCCAGCGCTTCCGCGAACCTGTGCAGCAGCGAGGCGCACTCGGCGCGGGTCACGTTACCAAGCGGAACAAACGTATTCGCCGTTCTGCCGCCCATTATTCCCGCTCTGTAAATAGCGTTCACCGCGCTGCGGGCGTTCGGGTCGATTTGCCACTCGTCCGCAAAGCTCGGAGCGGACCTTACCACCGGGTAATTCAGCCGCATGACGCTTACCATCCTGCCCAGAATCACCGCGATATCCTGTCGTGTTATGGCGCTGTAAAGGGTGTACGTCCCGCCGAGCGGTAAAATACCGTTTGACCGCACCCATTCATACGCCGCCTCCTGTCCTTGAAGCGCCTGACCATACTGGTTCAATATGGCCGGACTGCCCGCCATCCTGTACAGAGCGACGATGACCTCGACTTGCGCCACTGTGTCGCTCGGTCTGAACCGTCTTGGTTCCGTCGGTCGCGCCGCCATCCATCCACGATCGCTAACATAGGCTACGCTGACGGCGTACCAGTCGGATGAGTATACATCGTCATAATTCGGCGATACCTGCGCCGCCAAAACTACTGTAAATATGGCCGTGACAGACACATAGTCCGAAAAGTATACCGTTAATGTGTGCGCGCCCGGTTCAAGCGCGTTTAAATAGCCGTTTGCCAATATGATCTCAGTATAGCTTCCGGCGCGGTTGGCCGTGTAATGCGCGTTCCTCGAGAGCGTCCTTCCGTCCAGCGTAGCGTAACTGAACATCTGAAAATCCCTCATTGTGACGTGTCCGAACGTCACCGATGAATTTCTGGTATATATACTGTTGTTTGTAAAATAATGAACCGGCGTTGGAAGCACAACGCCACCACCCCAGCTTCCGGTACTGCCTCCGGGGAGTCCCACATATGTAAAGTAAGCTGTAACCGTAGTCACGTTACCCGGCATTGTGAACTGCGTCGTGGCGCGGCTTGCGTCGGCGAACGTGCCTCCGTTTGAGGTATACCATCCGGTGAAAATATAGCCTGCGTTCGGAGTCGCCGTGATTGTGATAATCTCACCGCCTGCAAACTGACCGGCGCCGGCGCCGCTGACGCTGCCGCCCGGATCAGCCCTGAGTGTGAGGGCGTTTGTCAAATGGGGATCGACCCGAATAATAAAAGTCCATGTGAATCTCTCCCTTGTGTACTCCCCGGCTATTGCTCCGCTGTCGGCCAGTCTGGCGTTTTCTATAGTCGCGGTGACACTTATCGTACCCGGCGCCTGAGCGGTCAAGATCCCGGTCGCGGGGTCGAAAAGCACAGCTTCACCCGTGGTGTTTACGTTTCCGCGCGCCCATATAATATTCCTGTCAGACGCGCCGGCCGGTAATACCGTGCCACGCAATTGCAGAGGCACTCCGGCGAAAGCCAGAGTCGGAACATCCGTTATTTCCGCCACCGGAATGAACTGCACCACGTTTAAATTGAAAGTTCTTGTATAGGGTAAATCCGCTTGGCCATATCCCCATGTCGTATCCGCCCTGCCTCTGGGTACGGTCACCTGAACGGTAATGTTTCCGGTTTGGCCCCATGGAACGGTGAGGGCGCCGCCGGCAATCGTCGCGCCGGTGATTGAAGACTGATTCGCTACGATTTGCCAAGTCGTTGTTCTGTTAGTCGCGTTTTCCGGATATACTGTGCTTATATCACTTAGATTAATCGTCGTACCCATAGCGACCGTCGAAGTAGCGAGCGTGACATTGGTGACCGGTATGAACGTCGTGGCCGCTTCAACGGTTACTACGCAGGAAGCGCTCGAACGACCGTCCGGGGTCCGGACAGTGATTGTTGTCGTACCTACGCTTCTGAGCAGGATTACGCGGGTGAACGGGCTTGAAACATGCGGCTCAGATCTGACGGCCGCGACGCTCGGATTGCTGCTTGTCCACACCAGATTTTCCGCAAGATCGGCTATTTTAAGGAGTCTATCCGGGTCATCGGCATCCGGGAATGGGTATACGACCGCGGTCAGCAGAGTGGGCGGAAAGGACGCTGGATCGTCGTTGATTGACGGCAGCCTCGCCTGTATCCGGGACTGGTCTAAAAGCACAAGTGTCGAGGATATGCCGCTGTCAACAACTATAACTGTGCAATGCGCGACAGCGGTGCTGTCGGATTCCGCCTGAACCGTAATAGTCGTTGTACCGACGTCAACCGCCGTTATTATTCCTATACTGCCGCTAGTGCTGTCACTGCCTGTGACCGTTGCAATCATTTGGTCGGCGCTCGCCCATATTACATTTTGACTCGCCGTACTCGGATATTGAGTCGCGCGCAGCTGCGCCGTGGTTCCGATTTCCATGACGACAACGTATCTGTCCAGTTCTAAGCGGGAATTGTTCACTTGAGTAAGATATCCCTGCCATCTCGGCGTGGTCCACCTTTGCGTATGGGGATAGTAGATAATCCTAAAAGACGCGTCGTTTATACCGCTGAACACATTTGATCCGAAAGACGTCGGGGCGTCGCCCTCAAAAGTCGCACTCAATAAGTTGCTGCTGTACGCAAAAGCGCGGTTTCCGACTGTCGTAACACTGGCAGGGATAATGAATCTTGCTATATAGTCACAATACGCAAACGCTTCAGAGTCTATTGTGGTGACGCCCGCAGGAATTCTGTATTCAACATTACGGGGCGAAGCCCCCAGATCCACCGGGCTTTTAATGACCCTTATCGGAACCGTGCCGGCCGCGTTCATTTCCACAATAACGCCATCGTACATTCTGACTCTGCCGGTCGTACCGGCATTAATCGAACTCAGACTTCTGCATCCGACAAACGCCTCGGCGCCAATGCTTGTTACTGCGGGTATATAAAGGCTTCTGAGACTATAGCAATTGTAAAACGCGCTTGATCCGATAGTCGTCAGTCCATTAAACGCTCCGCCAAGATCGTTAAGGAATTCAACCAGACTGACGCATCCTCTAAAAGCGTTGCTTCCAATACTAGTAACAGTTCCTCTGACTATGACCCGCGTTAAATTGCCAAAATTAGTGAAAGCGCTGTCGCCGATAACGCTGATGTTTTGTCCGATTTCCACTGTATGAACCTGCGCGCTGTGCGCAGACCACGGGCTGCCGGTTATCGACACATTTCCTGTAACGCCACTCCTTCTTTCAATATAAAGCGTGCCTGTTTGCTCGCCTGCAGGTACATCCACCGTCCATGTAATGTTTCCGGAGTTGTAAGGCCCGTAAGTCACGGCGCGCGCCTGCGGAGCGAACACGGTAAGCAGCGACACAACAAGCGTAACGGACAACATAATGCTGAACAATCGTTTTTTCATCTTCATGTGCCTCCCAGTGTGAGAAATAAAAAATAATAATGCAGAATGCAGAAATAATTCACAATAAACAAAGCGGAAACAGCGTGGAATAATAATAACACAACTATATGATCGCGTCAATTTTATATAGTGTTGAAAAACCATATATTTTTGCAGTTGCGCGCTAAAGTGAGAGGTCTAAAAATGCGATACCAGTAGTATATAGTGTAAAAAACGAGAAATAATAATGCAGAATGTAAAAATAATGTGTATAATGTCCATGGAACAATTTTAATGCCGCTATAGTCTTATATTATTATATTGTTATACTTATCGGAAAAAACGCGTGTTTATTTAGGAGGAATCCAGATGAAAACCTTTAGAAAAACTCTGTCTGCGCTGCTTGTCCTCGTCTTCCTGATGGGTTTTTTCCCAGTGGACCTGATACCGGCGGCAAGCGCTTTCAACTCGTACTCCGACGTCAACGGCCACTGGGCCGCGGGCTCGATCAACAGGTGGAACAGCTTGGGGTTCATAGACTCCGATGTTTTTTCCGGCTCTCTTTTTTATCCTAACAGGCATATAACACGGGTCGAGTTTTTCTCGCTCCTGGCGCGCTCCCTCGGGGCCACGATGACGGGCGACGTCTCTGAGTTCAGCGACCTCGCCGACTTGCCTGACAATCTGCGCGACGTCGTAGCGATCGCAAGCCAGATGGGTATCGCAAACGGCTACACCGACGGAACGATGCGCCCCAACAGCAACATCCTGCGGCAGGAAGCCGCTACCCTTGTTGCAAGGGCTATAGGCTTGCATACGGCTGCAGACTGGAACCTGTCGCGCTTTAACGACTCCGCGTTCATCGCCCCCTATGCCGTGACTTACATGGCGGCTCTGGTGGGTAAAGGCATCATCGACGGCTACCCGGACGGCACTGTCCGCCCCGCCGCCTTTATCACCCGCGCCGAAGCGATCAGGATACTTGACAATCTGTTCACGAACGTCTATATGCCGGAGACCGGCCTGCGCAGCGTGTACCTCCAGGGCGGGCTTCTGGTGCAGGCGTCGGGTTCCGAACTTCACGACGCTACTCTCGACGGCGACGTCATCATTGGGGACGGCGTTGGCAACGGAAACGTCGTTCTCACGAACTGTACGATAAACGGCCGGCTGGTCGTGCGCGGCGGGGGGCCTAACAGCGTTACCCTCTCAAACACTGTCGTGACCGAAGGCATCTATGTCGCCAGTTTCAGCGCAAACACGCATGTCGCGGTGGCGGACAACTCGACGGTGCCTGTGCTGGAGGCGGTTTCGGACTTCACGCTGTCCGGCAGCGGCGTGGCTGCGGTCACAATCCTTGAGAATGCGCGTAAAAACTCCGTCGTCACGCTGAACGGAGTTAGCCTCGATGATTTATATATCAACGGCCCCGGGGCGCAGGTCGCGCTCAACTCCGGGCATGCTATCAACGCAAGGTTCGACGACGCGGGCCAGGGCGCGAGCCTGAACCTGGCAGCCAACACGTCCATCGGGCATCTTGTCATTTCAGCCCCGAACGCCACTGTCACCGGCACGGGCAGCATAAGGAACCTTATTGTAAACAACTCCGGCGCCAATGTGACGCCGAGCCCCGAGTTTCTGACGCTGGGGGTCAATATTTCCGCGAATGTCGCGGGCCAGCCGGTTTCGAGCCTCGAATCCCAGTGGTCGAGCAATAATGTGGACCGAGTGAGCGCTGACAGTACGCTCAGGGTGCAGCTACTTACCAACACGGGCGCCCAGGCGCCGTTCGACCAGAGTTCTTTGCGTTTGACTATGGTATCCGGCAGCGCGGCTTCCGAGGCTCACATAACCCAGTCCTCGGCAAACCGCGTGCCCTTGACACAGCGGAACGACGGGTGGGCTTACTGGGTCGGCTTCTTCGTCCCCGCGCCGCCTGACGCGGGCGCTATGGCTACCGTCACGTATTCTTATGCAGACGGCGACCCGATAACACTCCCCCCAAGGGCGCTGGATACTTTCAGCGGGAGCCGGGGGTTACTGATATATCTGCCCGTGTTCCGTGAGCCGGGCAAAGAGACTGGCGTCATCAAGGAGCTTATGCAGATAAACTGGGGCGGGCATCTTATCGAGAACCTTCAGTTTTTAAGCTCCACGATGCATCTTGCTTCCCTGAATTCAACCCAGAGGACGGCTTTGCAGAAGGATTTTGACAACAGGGTCATGTATAGCATCCAGCCCGGCGCAGAGCCCTACACCGGC
>Ga0082212_10013424_pt1 | contig 10240 bp, 10 predicted proteins | sample TergutNt197P3_FD_71548 | JGI IMG/M metagenome (GOLD analysis project Ga0082212, IMG submission 71548) | Neocapritermes taracua P3 segment gut microbial communities from Petit-Saut dam, French Guiana - Nt197 P3 | ecosystem: Host-associated > Arthropoda: Insects > Digestive system > Gut ...
TTTAATACTTGCCTAATTCAATAAAGGAGTATATAACCATGCAACAAATCACATTTGAACAAAACCCCGCCCCCAAACAAAAACCCGCCGACCAGTCCGCCCTCGGCTTCGGCATCTATTTCACCGATCACATGTTTTTAATGACATACGACGAGGGCCAGGGCTGGCACGACCCGCGCATCGTGCCCTATGGCCCCATCGCCCTGGACCCCGCCGCCATGTGCCTGCACTACGGCCAGGAGGTCTTCGAGGGCCTGAAGGCCTACTATGGCGTCGACGGAAAAGTGCGCCTGTTCCGCCCGGCGGAGAACATGGCCCGGCTGAACCTCTCCGACGAGCGCTTGTGTATCCCCCCCCTCGACGAGGCCTTCGCCGTGCACGCCGTGGAGGAGCTGGTGAAAATTGAGAAGGACTGGGTCCCCACCCAGGACGGCGCCTCGCTGTACATCCGGCCCTACGTCTTCGCCACCGACCCTCACATCGGCGTGCGCCCCGCAAAGCAGTACATCTTCGCCGTGATCCTCAGCCCCGTGGGCGCGTACTATGCCGGGGGCCTGGCCCCCGTGAAAATCTACGTGGAGGAGAAGTACGTGCGCGCGGTGAAGGGCGGCCTGGGCTTCACGAAGGCCGCGGCCAACTACGCCTCCTCCCTCAAGGCCCAGCAGGAGGCCCAGGCCCAGGGCTTCTCCCAGGTGCTGTGGCTGGACGGCGTGGAGCGCAAGTACATTGAAGAGGTGGGCACGATGAACGTGTTCTTCGTCTTCGAGAATGAAATTGTCACGCCCGCGCTGCAGGGCAGCATCCTGGGCGGCATCACCCGCAAGAGCTGCATCGACATCCTGCGCGGCTGGGGCTACACGGTCAATGAGCGCCCCCTCGCGCTGGAGGAAGTTATGGATGCAGCCAAGGCAGGGCAGCTGAAGGAAGCCTTCGGCTCGGGCACGGCGGCGGTGGTGTCCCCCATCGGCGCGCTGCACTGCGGCGGGGAGACCCTCGGCGTCAACAGCGGCGAGATCGGCGCGCTCACCCAGCGGCTGTACGACGAGCTGACGGGCATACAGTGGGGGAAGATCGCCGATACGCGCGGGTGGACGAAAGTGATCGGGTAATGGGATTATTCATACCGCTATTGGTGATTTCTTGCTCACTTACGCTGGCAAACGCGGTTTTTCTATGCCTGCCATATACGCAGCCCAAGGTAAAGCGAGCGGGTATCATTATTGAATTGATTACAATGATACTGGGCACATCCCTGTTTATTTGGACTGGCGGGCTGGGCTTCGCCTCGGGGCCGGACTGGTATGAAGTGATCGATACACAGAGCACGTATTCCCCTCTTGCCTCCTGGGCGCAGCCGACCTTTTGGACTTTCATCGGCCTGGCGATTGCCGCCTATTTCCCGCTACGGTTCATCCCTGTGGAGAAATTGCCTCCGTTGTTGGCGGCGCTGTGCATCGCGGCGATCTACGCCGGGGCGGTGGAATGCGTGCTGTATATCGTGCAAGTGTTTCCTTGGGGCCAGGAACCTTTTTCATTCATCGGGCTCCTGCCGCCCGTCAACTGCCTGCTCATCGGCGCGAAAGCCATCAAGGACATCACTCGGGAGAAATGCGTGAGGTTGCCGCTTTGGGCGCTGCTGGCACTGCTGCCTTTCATGGGTGTCGTGGTTGGCGTGCTGTTTCTGGCGGGCCAGAAGCCGGAGAGCTTTGTGACAGGCTTCACGGAAACCGCCGAATGGAACCTCTCCACGAAAATCCCGCCGCCGCGCGTTGAATATCAGGGACATTATTTGTGCACGGTGGCCGCAAAGGGGCACAGGCGGCTTGTCCGGCCTCTGCGCGCGGGACGGCGGCACGGGACGTCTATCATAGTCAACCGGCAGCTATGCGTAGCCAATGCGTTTGAGCAGCTGATGCAGCAGCGTACACCCCGGCTGCATAAATGCGTCCGCTATGCCTACGATCACACGGGGTTCCACCTTTCGCGGCACATTCACTCAAAGGCCGCCGCGGACACCGTGTATCTCCTAATGAAGCCTCTCGAGTGGATATTCCTGCTTGTGCTCTACCTCTGCACCGCGCAGCCGGAAACGCGCATCTCCAGGCAATACCGTTAAGAAGGAGGACCCCATGCCCCGCCCAACCACCAAATCAGAGTTGATCTCCGCCGCCGATTCGCAGTTCGCCAAGCTCTGGTCCCTCATTGACGGCATGCCCGAGACCATGCAGGCCGCCTCCTTCGCCTTCGAGGACCGCGACAAGAACGTGCGCGACGTCCTGGTGCACCTCTACGAGTGGCACCAGCTGCTGCTGCGCTGGGCGCCCGCCAACCTCGCGGGGGAGGCCCGCCCCTTCCTGCCGCCGCCCTACACCTGGAAGACCTACGGCGACATGAACGTGGAGTTCTGGAAACAGCACCAGGGTACGCCCTACGCGCAGTCCCGGGACATGCTGCGCCAAAGCCATGCCGAGGTGATGGCCCTGACCGAGGGCTTCACGGACGATGAGCTTTTCGCCAAGCAGTATTACAAGTGGACGGGCACGACCAATCTGGGCAGCTACTGCGTATCCGCCACGTCCAGCCACTACGACTGGGCCATGAAGAAGCTGAAAAATCACGTCAAGACGTATCAGGCATAGGAGGTTCCCCATGCTCATCCGTTGGATGCCGGCCGGGAAATCACGATCAACACGCCCAAGGGCGATTGCCCAAAACTGCGAAGCGAAAAGCGTTTTCTCGAAAACCACGGCTTTGTGGTATATGACGACACGGTCCTGGAAAACGGCTGTCCCATGTTTGGGATGATTAAACACTAGGAGTTACCATGGAAAAACACGAACTCATCCAAGAAGAGCACGACATGCTTCGCTTTTGGGAGCGCGAACAATGCTTTGAAAAACGCCGCGAACAGGCGGCCGGGCGTCCTCTGTTCCGCTTTGTGGACGGCCCCATCACGGCCAACAACCCCATGGGCATCCACCACGCCTGGGGAAGGAGCCTCAAGGATATTTATATCAGATATAAATACCTGCGGGGCTACGACTGCCGCTGCCAGAACGGCTTCGACTCCCAGGGCCTGTGGGTGGAGGTGGGCGCGGAAAAGGAGCTGGGCTTCGAGAGCAAACGCGACATCGAGGCCTATGGCCTGGACAAGTTCACCGAGCGCTGCAAGGAGCGCGTGCGGCACTTCGCCGGGATTATCACCGAGCAGTCCAAGCGCCTGGGCCAGTGGATGGACTGGGGCAGCGACTACTTCACCAACACCGACGAGAACATCCAGGGCATCTGGTATTTCCTGCGGAAATGCCACGACAGCGGCTGGCTGCGACAGGAATACAGGCCCATGCCCTGGTGCCCCCGCTGCGGGACATCTTTAAGCGAGCACGAGATGACCGGCTCCTACAAGCTCATGACGCATGACTCGGTGTTCTTCCAGCTTCCGATTGAAGGGAAAGACTTCAACATTCTCGTGTGGACCACCACGCCCTGGACGCTCTCGTCCAACGTGGCCCTTGCCGTCAATCCCGAGATTGATTATGTTTTGGTCAAGCTCAAGAGCCAGGACAAGCCCGTCGTGCTGGCGAAGAACGCTATCAGGCAATTGGGCGATGACAAGCTGGAAGTCCTCGGCATGTTCAAAGGGGCTGATCTTGCCGGTCTGCAATACGAGACCTGCTTCGAAGAATTCCCCACGCTGCAATTCGCGCACCGCGTGGTCGCCTGGGAGGACGTAGACGCCGAGGAGGGCACGGGCGTGGTACACATCGCCCCGGGCTGCGGCGCGGAGGATTTTACATTGGGCCTGCGGGAAGGCCTACCGCAAGTCATGCCAGTAGATGATTTGGGTATATTCCTTGAGGGCTTCGGATTTTTGTCCGGCAAGAACAGCGATTCTATCGCAAGCGAAGTCTTTGAAGAACTGACAAAGCGCGGCAAAATGTATAAAGTCGAGCCCCACGAGCACAGCTATCCCGTCTGCTGGCGCTGCAAAACCCCGGTGATCTTCCGGCTGGTGCCCGCGTGGTACATCGCCACAGACGAGCTCAAGCCGCGCCTGATCGCAGCGGCGAGAAAAGTCAAATGGGAACCCGAATCCGGCGGGCGGCGCATGGAGGACTGGCTGGCCAACATGGGCGACTGGAATATCTCCCGCAAGCGCTATTACGGCCTGCCGCTGCCGTTCTATCCCTGCGCCTGCGGGGAGCTGACGGTTGTTGGCTCCCGCGAAGAATTGCGCAGTCTTGCGGGCGAATCTGTCGATCAATTGAAAGAGCTGCACCGGCCCTGGATCGACGAGATCGAGATCACCTGCCCCAGGTGCGGCAAAAAAGTGGGGCGCATCCCCGACACCGGCGACGTGTGGCTGGACGCGGGCATCGTGCCCTACTCCACCCTGGGGTATTTCAGCGACAGGCAGGCGTGGGAGAAAAACTTCCCCGCCGAGTGGATCGTGGAGAACCACGAGCAGGTGCGCCTGTGGTTCTACGCCATGCTGTTCATGAGCGTGGTGCTGGAGGACCGCCCGCCCTACGAGCGCGCCATGTGCCACGGCACGGTTCTTAGAGAAGACGGCGGCAAGTTCTCGAAAACCGGCTATATGATCCAGTTCGACGAGGCCGCCGAGGAGATCGGCAGCGATTCCGTGCGCTACCTCTACGCGGGCAACCCGGTTCCCAGCGACGTGCGCTTCGGGTTTACGCTGGGCGATGAGGCCCGCCGCAAGCTGCTGGGGTTCCGGAATATCTTTACGTTTTTTGACACGTACTATCAGATCGACAAGCCTGTTTTGTCGGCGGGCGGCTTGCTAGCCGCCCCTACAGAAAATTTATGCGCGCTGGATACCTGGCTGCTCCTGCGGACGAACGAGTTCATCGAGAGCGCAACCAAGCTCATGGACAACTACAGGGCCTTCACCCTGGTGAAGGAATTCGAGGACTACGTGGAGGACGTGTCCAACTGGTATATCCGGCTGAACCGGCGGCGCTTCTGGAAGGCCGGCGACGCCGAGGACAAGCGCGCGGCCTACTACAGCCTCTATTTCGCCCTGAAATCCGCCGCGCAGGTGATGTCCCCCGTCATCCCCTTCCAGACGGAGGCCATCTGGCAGAAGCTCGTGCGGGAAATCGAGCCGGACGCGGCGATCTCGATTCACCTGAGCCAATGGCCTGAGTCTTTACAAAATCTTGAGGACAACGGCCTGTTGGAACAGACCGAGTTGGTGCGCGAGGTGATCGCCACGGCCCTGCGCCTGCGCAACGAGCAGCAGATCAAGGTGCGGCAGCCGCTGCAGACGCTATTCATCGTCTGTGATGAAGCTGCGAAAACGGCGCTGGAGCTCTTCGGGCAGCAGGTGTTGAGCGAGCTCAACGTGAAGGAACTGCGCTTTTTGGCCGACGCCGGGGAGCTGCAAATCAAATTCCCTGTCCTGAACTTCAAGGTCGCCGGCGCCATCCTCAAGAAACGGGTGAACGAGTTCAAGGAATTCCTGCAAACAATAGACACGGCTGCCATTGTACAGCAGATCGAGCAGTCTGAAGAGGTACGCGTGGACGGCTGGGACACCTTCCCCTCCTCCATGTTCACCCTCCAGACAAAGACAAAACCCGGCATCGTGAGCACCGCCTGCCGCGGCGGCGAAATCACCGTCGCCCTGGACATCGAGCTGACCGACGAGCTGCGCCGCGAGGGAGCCGTGCGCGATGTGATCCGGCAAATACAAACACTGCGCAAGGAAGCGGGCTACGCCGTGGAGCAGCGCATCCAACTGGGCATCTGCCCGACCTCCATCATCGCCGGCGCAAAAGAGCACATCATGGCCGAAACGCTCGCGGACACCCTTATCGAGCATTTACCCGCGCCCGACCTCACCCGGGAGCTCAACATCGCCGGGGAAACAATTGCGCTGGAAATATCAAAATAGGAGAATCAATCATGACCATCACCAAAGACACCATCATCGGCGACATTCTGGACGCCGACCGCGCCACCGCGCCCTATTTTCTCAACATGGGCATGCACTGTTTGGGCTGTCCGGCCAGCCGCGGCGAAACCGTGGGCGAGGCCTGCGCCGTGCATGGCGTGGACGCGGACGAGCTTGTCGCGCAGCTCAACGCGCACCTCGCGGGCTGATGCTGCGGCCGCGCCTGGCAATGACGGCGGACCTGGTGCCGCTGGGCGTCGCTGTGGCCGACATCGGCTCCGACCACGCGTACCTGCCGGTGCACCTGGTGCGGGCGGGCGTATGTTCCCGGGCCATTGCCTCCGACATCGGCGAAGGCCCCCTGGAGAATGCGCGTAAAACCGTTCTGCGGGCGGGATTGGGGCAAACGATTGCGCTGCGCCTGTCCGACGGCTTTTCCCGCTTCGCGCCGACGGACGCGGACTGCTGGATCATGGCGGGCATGGGCGGCACCCTGATGGCCCGCCTGCTGGATGCCGCACCCTGGTTGTGCGCGCCTGATACGGTGATCGTCGCGCAGCCCATGCGCCACGCAGAGGAGCTGCGGGAATGGCTGATCTCGCACGGGTTTCGCATTGAGCGGGAATCCGCCTGCCGCGACGCCGGGCGCGCCTACCTGGCCCTGCGCGCCGTATACGACGGCGTGGTACGCGCGTATCCGCCGGGGTACGTCTATTATGGCGAGCTGCTGCGCGACCCCGACCCATGCGCCCGTGAAATTTTGGCGCGCGAGCTGAAGCTGCTCGAAATAATTGTCAATTGTCAGCTGTCCACTGTCCACTGCAAGAAAGGGGCCTATGATGACTTCCGTGCGCGATATATACAACTTTTTGGATAGCCTTGCCCCTTTTGATTCACAGATGGAGTTCGACAACTCCGGCCTGCAATGCGGGGATTTTGCGTCTGCCGTTGAAAGCGCTATGGCATGTTTGGACGTTACCCCGCAGGTGATCGAGCAGGCGGCCCAAGTCAATTGTGAGCTAATCGTGGCGCATCACCCCGTGCTTTTTCGGGCGAGAAAGCAGCTGCTGAGCCACGACCCCGCCTGGCTGCTGGCGCGGCGCGGCATGGCCTGCATCGCCTCGCACACGCCCCTGGACTGCTGCGCGGGCGGGGTGAACGACCTGCTGGCGGATCGCCTGGGCCTCGGCGAAGCTGCGCTTCTTAACTCGCTCATTCGTCTGTGTACACTGCCCGAGCCATTGACAGCCAAGGCATTGGCCGATTTTGTTGCGCAAAAGCTCAACGCCCCTGTCCGTTATTGCGACGCGGGGAAGCCCATCACGCAAGTCGCGATCTGCGGCGGGGAAGGATGTCATTTTCTCGAGGATGTCTACGGTCATGCCAATGCCTTCCTCACCGGCGACGCGGGGCATCACGACTTTCTCGATGCCGCGCAGCACAGCCTGACCCTCATCGCCGCGGGACATTTCGAGACCGAAATCCAAATTATCCCCGTGCTGACGGAAAAGCTGCGCGCGGCCTTTCCGGACGTGAAATGGCATATCGCCGAGGAACACGGGGTGATGCGCCATGCCGCTTGACGCGAATTTTATCCATCATTTATGCATCGAATTGAATGCACAACTGACCGGCGCGCGCGTGGATAAAATCCACAACCCTGGCAAAGAGGAGTTCGTCCTACACTTTCATACCCGAGCGGACAGGTTGCTGTTGCTGATTTGCCTCTCTCCGGGGCGCGCGCGCACGAATCTCATCACCCGGACCCCTGAAAATCCGCCACAGCCGGGCATGTTCTGCATGCTGCTGCGCAAGCACCTGCAGGGCGCGGCGCTTACGGGCGTGCGCCAACCGGACGGCGAACGCATCTTGTTCTTCAATTTTTCGGGGACGACGGAGATCGGCGAGCCCACGCGGCTCACCTTGAGCGCGGAGTTCACCGGGCGGCGCACGAACCTGCTGCTTTTGCACGAAGACGGTACGATTCTTGACTGCCTCAAGCGCACCGACGTGACCCAGGGCGGGCGGCTCCTGCTGCCCGGGGCGCGCTACGAGCTGCCGCCGGGCAACAATTACATCCCGCCCGCATCGGAAAGTCCCGTGCCGGCAGAGGGCTGCTCGGCACTGCTGGAGGCATATTATGACGAGAAGGACCGGGCCGAGCGCAAGCGCCAGCAAGCGGGGGCCCTATTGAAGCTCGTGGAAACCCGTTCCGCCCGCATCGCGCGCAAGCTCGCGGCGCAGCGGCAGGAGCTCGCCCGGGCGCAGGACCGCGAGCACCTGCGCGTATACGCCGAGCTCATCCTGGCGAACAAGGCGCGGCTGGAACGCGAGGTCCGGGGCAGCGACACCTACCGGCTGGAGAATTACTACGAGGGCGGGCAGGTGATTTCCGTCCCCGTGAACCCGGCGCTGAACCCGGCCGCCAACGCGCAGAAATATTTCAAGGAGTACCAAAAAGCCAAGACGGCGGCGGGCCTGCTGGGGGCTTTCATCGCGGAGGGCGAAGCGGAGCTGCAGTACCTCGAAAGCGTGGCCGACCATCTCCTGCGGGCGTCAAGTACCGGAGAGGTGGAGGCTCTGCAGGAGGAGCTGGAGCTTCAGGGCTACTGTAAGCCAAAAATTGAAAAGAGAAAAAAACAGCGGCCATTGCCGCCGATGGAGTATACAAGCAGCGAGGGCCTGCGTATTTTAGTAGGGCGCGGCAACCTGCAAAATGACAGCTTAAGCCTCAAGACCGCCAAAGGGGACGATCTCTGGTTCCATGCGCGCAATTGCCCGGGTTCGCACGTGATCCTGTGCACGCAGGGCAAGACGCCCGGGGAGCAGAGCATCCGGGAGGCGGCCATGCTGGCGGCCTGGCACAGCCGGCTGGGGGGCCCCGGCGAGGTGGACTTCACCCCCGCGAGGGCACTGAAAAAACCGGCGGGTTCCCCCCCCGGCAAGGTGACCTATCACACGCATCAAAGCATCTACGCCCAGCCAACGGAAGAGCTGGTCAATTCGCTCAAGGAGGAATCCCATGGACGCCCTTGACATGAAAATTCTGGACCGACTGACCCGCGACGGGCGCTGCAGGGCCTCGGCGCTGAGCCAGGAGGTGGGCCTATCCGTTTCGGCGGTGATCGAGCGCATCCGCAAGCTGGAGGATAGCGGGATCATCCGGGGCTATGCCGCCGTGCTGGACCAGAAGCGCCTGGGCAACGACATCTCGGCCTGGATGGAGGTCTGCCTGGAGCACCCGCGGCACTACGACACCTTCGTGGCGCGCGTAAACGCCGACCCGAGCATCCTCTCCTGCCACTACCTCACGGGCGACTATGACTTCATCCTGCACATTGTCGCCCAAAGCAGCGAGGCCCTGGAGGCCATCCACCGGGAGATCAAGGGCATCCCCGGGGTCTCGTCCACGAAGACGCATTTCGAGCTCAAGGCAGTGAAAAACGGCTATTTCGTTTGAAAACGCAACAGCCGTTATAGAAAGGAATCCCCATGACATTCTGCCGAAACTGCGGCGCCGCCCTGGAGCCTGACAGTCCCGCCTGCCCGCGTTGCGGAAAACCCGCCGCGCCGCAGGCAGCCCCGCAGCCGCGCCCGGCCTATCCGTATCCCGCCTGGCAGCGGCAGCCCTACCCCGTTTACGCGGCATATCCGCAGCGGCCCGCGCTGCCCGTGACGAATCTCTGCGCCATATTGGGCTTTGTGACGGCGTGGCTGCCCATCCCCTTCGCGTGGCTGGTGCTGAGCATCGTCGGCCTGGTGCAGTGCGGCCAGACCGGTCAGAAGGGCAGGGGCCTTGCCATCGCGGGCATTTTCCTGCGCTTGCTGGTTCTCGCCGTGTTCATCGCGGCGGTCGTGCTGCTGATCTACTATTCGGAATCCGGGATATATCTTCCGGAGTGGGACTGGGACGAAGGGTTTTCGTTTACGATTGCGCTGCTGGGGCTGCGGTAGGGCTATGCGGCCCGGAGAAACTCCTTCAAAGCCTCCTGCAGCAGTTTTGAAAACGGCGCGTTCGCCTGTTCCGCCTGATAGTTCAGCCAGGCGGGGATTGTCAGGGTTTTGCGCACGGCGCGCAGGTCGTTTTCACGACGGTAGGCGTCCAGGTCCATATCGACCAGCGATACGAATTGGCGGCCCTCTGTGGGAATGCTCGTGACGACGCTCGGGTTGGGTATTTCGTGCCCCAGCGCCATCATGTGATCGAGCCATCCGCCCATGGCGTCGCGTGCCATCATGAGGGCTTCCCCAAGCGTTTCGCCGGAGGTGGCGCATCCATCCAGATCATCGAACCAGATGCTGAAGCGACCGTCATCCTCT
>Ga0082212_10013425_pt1 | contig 10240 bp, 11 predicted proteins | sample TergutNt197P3_FD_71548 | JGI IMG/M metagenome (GOLD analysis project Ga0082212, IMG submission 71548) | Neocapritermes taracua P3 segment gut microbial communities from Petit-Saut dam, French Guiana - Nt197 P3 | ecosystem: Host-associated > Arthropoda: Insects > Digestive system > Gut ...
CGCGCTGTCGCAGATTTCCAGCGTCAATCCTGAACAGTCGTATATCCGCGAACGGTCTTTTTTTGTATCTATTAATTTTACTTTCTCTTCTTTACAGAATTTTGCATAACCGCAGACTTCAAAAGCTTTAGAAGTAGAATCGCCTGTCCATGCGCCTTCCAGAATTGTTAAATCGAAAAAGCCGTTGTTTTTTAAATATTTAACAAGCCCGATGCAAATTTCTGGATGAGTGGTCGCTCCGTCGGAAGCGGGACGCGAGACTACAAGATTCGGCTTTATTCCTATTCTTGCTTTACGGTTTCCAATTAACTGCGCTAGATTAGCTTCCTCCGCAAGTTTTATAGTCATTTCAACAAAGGTTTCGCCGTAAATAATCAAAAGTTCATTTTTTTCCATTCAATGATCAGTTTAACATAATTTTCAATTAGTTTGAAGATGACTAAAGTCGCAAACCGGATTTCAATTCATGCCGAACATTTTTTCTTTCAGGTCAAGGTAATAAAGATAGTCCGCAGGTTTTACATTCGGCGGGCAGCGGTGATCACAAAATGGGATATATCCGCCTCTTGCCACATATTTTTCTAAAGACTTTAAATATTTTTTAATTGCTTCAGGACCCTCGCCAAGACGCATCTTGTCTACACCTCCCATTATGCGGAGTTCACCGTCGTATTTATCAAGAAGTTCTCCGGGATGAGTGCAGCTGTTTACTTCGAAAGGGAAGAGGCAGTTGATACCGCTCTCAAGAAAATACGGAAGCAGCCGGCGGACATCGCCGTCGCAATCAGTGTACCAGATGTCGATACCGTATTCTTTAAGTTTTTTATTCAGCCTTTTATAACGAGGAACAACGACTTCCTTAAAGAAATCCAGCGAGACAATCGGTCCGTGATTAAAGCAAATATCCTCCCAGCCGGAAGCAAAGTCAAATTTAAAATGAGGCAGAAGCTGATCCATTGTGTCTTCAATAATTAGGCAGACAGTTTCAACCATATCTTCAACCATCTCAGGATAATCGTAAACTGCATAAGCGAGCCCTTCAAAGGTGAGCATATCGCGTATCTTGCCAATCATTGAGCCGCAGTAAATACCGAGGGGGAAATCACGCTCTTGATCGCTTGGTATACGTTTTTTAATTTCGTCAACATTGATTTTCCGCCCATGATTCTTAACATCAAAACGCTCTTCTTTTATTTTCCGCCAGTCTTCAGGTGTAGTAATAGATGATTTTAAAAAGTGGGGGATTGAACTTCCCCCGCCTTTCAAGGGAACTTCCGCAAGCAGCCCATCTTCGTTAATGATGATACGTTTATCATTTTTAATTTCGATTTCACGTTCTTCAATCGGAGGACACATAAACGTTGCGCCTCCAAGAGTTTCGATACGATCAAAAGCAAAGAAGATATCCGCTTCTTCATTGTTCTTAATATTGTTGTCAGTAAAAATATCCCATTCAACAAAGTTTTCATCCCAGTAGCCGAATTCCATGTTGAATGATCTGTCAACGCTTTTGTAATGCATCTGCCGGTTAAACCGCTCTCTGTCAGTTATTGCGGATTTCCATTTTTTGCGTATTGGGTTTATCTTTTTCATTTGTTTAATAGAGTTGTTCAGAAACTGAAGCTTCTGAACAACTTAACGTTCGTTTAACTTTATTTGTATTTTGCTTTTGCGCTTTGTTTCAGATCTTTGACAAATTTATTCAAGTCTTGTTTAGAGAAATCCTTATCATACGCTTTTAAGCATGCAATGGTTTTATCAACGACAGCGTCCACATTGCCTTTAGTAGATTTTTTTGCAGCAGCGACAACAAGACTATCAAGCTGCGACACCGGTTTTCCTTGATAAATGCCTGATGCAAGCCCCGCTATTGTATCAATTCCAATATCCTTCCATACTCCGGGTACGCCAGCCATAGTGTTAATTAAATCCACAGTTGTTCCCACTTTAGTACCTTTGAGCAGCTTGGAATTTGCCGCTGCGGATATACCGCTTTGTACTACGCCGGAAACCCCGCCAGCAGCGGTTTTCGCAGCGGTTGCAGCAGTTCCTATCGGATCTTTTTTCGCATTGTTTACCGTCTTTTTCACCGTGTTAGTTACTTTGTTAATTGATGTGTTTACTTTACTTTGCGCCATTTTATTCTCCTTAAATTTATTTGCGTTAAAACCAGCCGGTTTGTTATTCGCCCGTAAGGGTGTCATAACTCAACGCATATTTTTATTACCAGGTTATTATACGGCACATTTTGAAAATTTTCCAGATTTTTTTGTTAGCAATAGTTTATGTTTTAAGTTTGATATCGATAAAGACAGTAAAGTTTTCCGTTACGGCAGGAGTCCTGGTAAATCCCACTGCGGCGGAATTTTTACAGGTTGTCCTTTTGAGTCAACAAAAGCCCATGTTACTTTCGCGTTAATAATTAAATCTTCGCCGCGCCGGATTTCCTGCGCAAGCACACCGCTTACCGCACCTTTTTTAATGGGGTATGATTTTATTACAAGTTCGTCGTCAAGGAATGCAGGCTTTTTATATTCAATTTCAATTTTGGCAATATAAATTCCGTAACCTGCATCGATTGCTTTTATGTAATCAAAACCGGCATCTCTTAAAAACTCGTAACGCGCATATTCAAGATAATTTAAATAGTTGGCGTTATTTACATGATTATAACTGTCGCATTCATAAGTTCTCACTCTTAATGTACATTCTGTTGTCATGGCTCATTATACATTTTGCCGGGTGCTTTGAAAAGAGAGTTTTTTATGCAATAATAAAAAATGTTTAAATACTGCCCGTCATGTGCTTGTGAAAAAATTAAATTTACAAAAAATGTTTTCCGCTGTCCTTATTGCGGCTTAATATTTTATCAAAACACCGCCGCAGCTACAGGCTGCTTAATAAATATACCGGATACTGACGGTGAAAAGATTGTGTTCCTTGTAAGGGGTAAAGATCCTTCTAAAGGAAAACTCGATCTCCCCGGCGGTTTTGTAGACCCTGGCGAGGGAGTTCTTGAAGGACTCTACCGCGAACTTAAAGAAGAATTAAACTGGACGCCCGGCATTCCTGAAGGCGAAAACCTATACAGCGTCTTTAAACTTTTCGCATCATTCCCGAACAATTATTTTTACAAAGGATTCAATTACAATACTTGCGATATGTATTTTTCGCTTAACGCTCCAGGACTTAAGCCTGAAGACTTGTGCATGGAACGCAGTGAAATTTCAGAAATCAGGTTTTTAAAATATACAGAAATCGATTTTGAAGAACTGGCTTTTGATTCTACAAAACGCGCTGTAAAAGCATATATCGAATTATCGGGAAAATGAAGTCAATGTTTAAAACAGGAATACTGCATCACGGCGGTATAATGGTAAATTACCAATGCAATGCCGCCTGCCGTCACTGTCTTTACAGCTGCTCTCCTCAAAGAAAACCCGGCTATATCGATGAAGAAACTGCAGAGGAAGTCTGCCGTATTCTTTGCGAAGGCGGCTGCAGCTCAGTTCACATCGGGGGAGGAGAGCCTTTTATAAATTTTGACGGGCTTATCGTGATGATCCAAAAATTAAAGAAAGCGCGGATAAAACTGGAGTATATAGAAACAAACGCTTTTTGGGCGCTGGATTTAAAAAGAGCCAATGATATTTTAGCAAGACTGTTAGGTGAAGGAGTTAACACTCTCTGTATATCAATCGATCCTTTTCATGCAGAATTTGTTCCTTACTGCGCGCCGCTGTCCCTTGCAAAACTTTGCGATAAAAACGGTATGGGTTATTTTTTGTGGAAACAGGAATTTCTTTCCGTCCTTTCGCGGCTCGATCCTCAAAAAAACCATTCAAGGTCAGAAATGGAAAAAGCTTTAATGAAAGATTATGTTATTAAAACCGCGAACCGCTACGGCATAAGTTACGGCGGCAGGGCGGTTAATATCGAAAATGAATACAGCATTCTGCAAAACGTAAATAAACTTTCCATAGATAATACACCGTGTAAAAATTTGCTGTCGACCGGGCATTTTCATGTTGATAAAAATTCCTTTTTTATACCGCCGCGCTGTACCGGCTTTTGCATTCCCCTTTCAGAAGTTATCGGCGGTATTCCTGAAGGAAAGTATCCCGCTTTTGAAGCATTATACCACGGCGGTGTATCAGCTTTGTATGAACTTGCAAATAAAAACAGCTTTCAAGCTGACAGCGCCGGCTATCCGTCAAAATGCAGTCTTTGTTTTTATATCCGAAAATTTTTAAGCGAAATGGATTTCGCAGAACTTGACAAAAATCATTATGATGAAGCCTTAAAAAATTATAGCCATACAATTGACAATCTTGACTAAATCTACATTTCTTATCATCTTTAAATTATGAGTCGAGTAACCACGTCCAAAGGTTTTGTTCTGCCGGGCGAGTACAGAAAAGCGGCGGAACGCCTGTTTTCCAGAGACGGTTTTTTTTGGAATCAAAAACCAGATTTAAAGGCAATAGCCGAATTTGCAAAAGTCCTGGGTATCGGTGCGGAATTCCAGCGTCTGCTTTCGCTTGAAAAAAGCAGCGATGATTTGCATAAATTTTTACAAAACTTTCAGAACAACCTCGATTTATTGATTCAAAAAACCTGGGTCGAAAAATCCGATGAAAGACGTAAGGGAAAATTACAGGACGAGATTCCGGCATTCATGGCAACGATCGAAAAGGGAGACTCGCAAAAAGCAATCGTCGAGTTCAATACGATTCTTGGAGAGCTTGCGTATTTATTTTTCGGTTCTCAGAGCGAACAGGAAGATTTTACCGAATACACATTCCGCATAGACGCGCAGATGGGGCTTTTCTGGTGGTACGGAGGAAAACTTTCTTCATTAAAAGAGCCGGGAAAGAAAAACGCCGTCAAGGACGATAAAGTTTTATGGGCGATACTTCTCCTTGGCATCTGTTATCTGACGAATTTTTAGGAAAAAACATGAATAATGAAAATAATACCGCAGCAAACCCCGCAGGTACGGATTTTATCAGCGAATTCATCAAGGAGGATCTTGCAAGCGGCAAGGTAAGTTATGTGCTAACACGCTTCCCGCCGGAGCCTAACGGCTGGCTTCACATCGGTCATTGTAAGGCGTTTATCATTACATTCGGCATGGCGGAAAAATTCGGCGGCAAATACAATCTTCGCTTTGACGACACAAACCCCGAAAAAGAAGACATGTCGTATGTCGAAGCGATAAAGCGCGACATCAAATGGATGGGTTACGATTGGGAGGACAGAGAGTTTTACGCTTCCGATTATTACGAGTACCTGTACGATCTTGCAGTTAAGATTATCAAAAAAGGAAAAGCCTATGTTGATGATCTAAGCGATAGTGAAATTAGCGAATACCGGGGAACTGCCAGAGCCGGAGATTCTGCAGCTGATAAGGGTAAAATCACCGAAACACCGCCGGGGAGGAACAGTCCTTACCGCGACCGTTCTATAGAAGAAAATCTTGAACTCTTTGCAAAAATGCGCGCAGGTGAATACGCCGACGGCGCTAAAACGTTACGCGCAAAAATTGACATGACCCATCCCAATCTGGTAATGCGCGATCCTGTTATTTACCGTATACGCCGCGAACACCATTACCGTACAGGAGATAAATGGTGCATCTATCCGATGTACGATTTCCAGCATCCTCTTTCAGATGCGAAAGAAGGTATAACGCACTCTCTCTGCTCGCAGGAATACGAGATACACCGCCCGTTATACGAATGGTTTATAAATGAAGCGGAAGTTTTTCCTTCCCGCCAAATAGAGTTTGCCCGCCTTAATTTAACGCATACCGTTATGAGCAAACGATGGCTCTTAAAACTTGTAAAGGAAAAATATGTAGCAGGCTGGGACGATCCGCGGATGCCCACGATAGCGGGACTTCGCCGCCGCGGTTATACTCCGCAGGCAATACGCAGTTTTATTTCACAGATTGGAATCGCAAAGACTGACAGCATGGTGGACATCGCCTTTCTTGAATACTGTCTTCGCGAAGATTTGAATAAACGTGCGTTACGCGTAATGGCAGTTTTGCGTCCTCTAAAGCTGATTATCGATAATTATGATGAAGGTAAATGCGAGGAACTCGAAGCCGTAAACAACCCGGAAGATGAAAGCGCAGGAAAACGCAGCATTCCGTTTTCACGAGAGTTGTGGATTGAACGCGAAGATTTTGAAGAAACTCCTCCGCCAAAATACTACCGTCTCTTTCCCGGCAACTCTGTCCGCCTGCGTTATGCGTACATTGTTACATGCACCGGCTTTGAAAAAGACACTGCCGGGAACATTACCGCAGTCCGCTGCACTTACGATCCAGAGACAAAGGGAGGCAACGCGCCCGACAACCGCAAGGTAAAAGGAACAATTCATTGGGTAAGCGCAGCACAGGCAATCCCGCTGGAGGCGCGTCTTTACGATCACCTTTTTAGCGCAGAGCGTCCTATGGAAATCTCTCCCCGCGCAGACGGCTCTCCCGGCGAGTTTACAGATAATATTAATCCAAACTCTATAGAAGTAATTGACAGCGCATGGGGAGAACCGTCTCTTGCAAACGTCGAGACGGGAATAAGTTATCAGTTTGAACGGCTTGGCTATTTTACCCGCGATCCGGACAATTGCGCGGATGGTAATACTCGCACGCAAGAGCGGGCGGTATTCAACAGAACAGTCGGTCTTCGCGACACATGGGCGAAGATTGCGAAGAAAAACTAGCAGAAAGGTTAGGTGAAACATGAATGAATCGAAAGTTTATTTTACCAGCATGAGGACAAAACTTGACGAAAGCCTCCTTGTTAAAATGGAGCGGCTTATTAAGAAAGCCGGTATCGGTGAAATTGATTTTAATAAGAAATTTACTGCAATCAAAATCCATTATGGTGAACCGGGAAACCTCGCTTTCCTCCGCCCCAATTTTGCAAAAGTTGTCGCCGACATGGTAAAGTCGCTCGGCGGGATTCCATTCCTCACCGACTGCAATACGCTCTATGTTGGACGGCGTAATCAGGGGCTATCACATCTTGATGCGGCGAACGAAAACGGTTATTTCCCGATGTCCACCGGCTGTCAGAATATAATCGCCGACGGTATCCGCGGAACCGACGATGTCGATGTACCTGTAAGAAACGGAGAGTATTGCAAAGTTGCACACATCGGCAGAGCGGTAATGGACGCAGACATTGTAATTTCGCTTAACCATTTTAAAGGACACGAAGGAACAGGATTTGGAGGTGCAATAAAAAACCTTGGTATGGGGTGCGGAAGCAGAGCGGGCAAGATGGCAATGCACAATGAAGGCAAGCCTCAGGTTGATGCAGACGCCTGCGTTAGCTGCAAGATTTGCGCGCGTTTTTGCGCACATGATGCGATAGAGTTTAACAGCGGGAAAGCAGTTATCAATGAAAAAAAGTGCGCAGGCTGCGGAAGATGCATTGGATCATGCAGCAAGGACGCGATCTTTACAAATTGGGACTCAGGCAATGTTTCGCTTAGTTGTAAAATTGTAGAGTACACAATGGCAGTTGTAGACGGGCGTCCCAATTTTCATATCAATGTGGTAAATCAGGTTTCCCCTTTCTGCGACTGCCACGCGGACAGCGACGCAGCAGTTGTCCCTGACATCGGTATCTTTGCAAGTTTTGATCCTGTCGCTTTGGACAAGGCGTGTATTGATGCAGTAAACGCAGCGCCCGCTCTTATGAACAGCGTTCTGTCTGACAGCAAACACAATCATAAAGACGAAGCGGGAAACTCAGATCACATGACAAACATCCATCCTTCAACAGACTGGCGTACTCAAATTTCCCATGCAGAAAAAATCGGTCTTGGCAGCGGGAAATATGAATTGATCACGGTGGAGTAACCGGAAAAATAAGTTAAAAGAATAATTGTTAAAACACTTGACAAATGTTTAGGAGTTTCGCATAATAGATACCGGAGGATATGATGGAAAAAATAATCGCTTATTGCGGACTTAACTGCGCTGAATGCGGCGCATATCTTGCAACGAAAAACAACGATCAAGCATTGCGGGAAAAAACAGCCGCTGAATGGAAAATTGCATATAACTTCGATTTTACTCCGGAGATGATCAACTGCACTTCATGTAAAGGTACGGGTGTTTTAATCGGTCACTGTTCACAATGCGAGATTCGCAAATGCGCAATGGAAATGAATGTAGTAAACTGCGGCGCTTGCAACGAATTCAAGACATGTAAACAGATCAATGATTTAATCGCACAGGTTCCGTCTGTAGCTGCTAATTTAGCTGGTTAGTTAGAAAAAATTTATTTCCACTTTTCCAACGCTTGCAAAAAATAAGCGCGGATATTGATGCCGTAAATAGCGCTTAATGCTTCACAGTTAAGCACTTCATCAATTTCTCCAGAAGCTGTTATCTCTCCATTGTTAAGGATAACCGCTGTATCGCCGAACTGACGCGCAAGGTTAAGATCGTGAAAAACGCTGATCAATGTTTTGTTATTTTCTTTTACCCATTTTTTAAGGAATTCCAGCAATTCCAGCTGATGTTTTAAATCAAGGTGATTGGCAGGCTCATCAAGCAGAATTATATCGGGGGTTTGCGCAAGAGTCCTTGCCAGAAAAACACGCTGTAACTGCCCGCCGGAAAGTTCGTCAATTATGGAGTCTTTTATATTAATGATATCAAGTTTTTTCAGTGTTTCTTCAATTATCGCTTCATCTTCTGCGGAAAGGTTTTTGAAAATTCCCTGCAAGTACGCATAACGTCCCATCGAAACGGTTTCATATACAGTGTAGGGAAAAAAAACCTGAGCAGTTTGGCTTAAGAGAGCCGTTTTTTTGGCGAAATTCTTTCGTGAAAAGGAAGCCGCATCGCAGCCGTCAAGAAAAACTTTTCCCCTGTAATCAATGATGCGTGCTATTGCCCTAAGCAGGGTGCTTTTTCCGCTGCCATTAGGTCCAAGTATGCAAAGACTTTCACCATTTCCTGCTTTTATGCTGATATTGCGTATAACGTCAGAGATACCTGCTTCAGCGCTGCTTCTGTTTTTTATTTTAATATTCCCGTAACCTGCGAACAGATTCTTAATTTCCAGCATTTTTTCCTTCTATTTTTCAGCTGCAGACAGAGTGTTCTTCCCGGGGCTTCTCCTAAAATAAACCAGTATAAAAAACGGTGCGCCGATTAATGCTGTAATAGCGCCGACAGGCAGTTCCGACGGCGGAATTACAATTCTTGATATTAAATCCGTTATTACCATGAGAGAGCCGCCCAGAATAAAAGACATAGGGATTAAATTAACGTGTTTTGAACCGATTATTTTGCGCGCCGCATGAGGAGCTATAAGATCGACAAAACCGATAACGCCGCTAAGAGCGACAACAGAACCTGTGAGCAAGGCGCAGAGAGCGAGGAGTTTTTTCCTTAATGAGCCGGTTTCAACTCCCGAGGATTTTGCGTGTTCATCGCCGAAACTTAAGATATCCATTTCCTTGGTGTAAAAAAGAACTCCGGCAGTCCCTATAATGAAAAAAGGCAGCAGCAATAAAACATAACTCCAGCCGCGCATTGCAAAGCTTCCCATCTGCCATAAAGCTATGCGGCGTAAATCGTCTGTAAAAATGGCGCTTAACGTTGTGAGTATCGCGCTTAAGAAAAGCGAGAATACCATCCCGAAAAGAATTATGGTGTTATTCGACATTGATTTGTCCATTTTAGAAGAGAAAGTGGCTACAAAAAAAACTGTTGTAAAGCCGAAAATAAAACCTGTTAAGGGGAGAGAGAATCTGCCAACAAGAGGAATTGTAAAACCAGTGATAATAATTATCCCGGCTCCCAAAGACGCACCTGATGAAACACCTAAAATGTAAGGGGAGGCAAGCGGATTTCGCAAAACGGACTGACAAACAGCACCGCTAACGGCAAGGCAGCCGCCTACAAGAAAAGCAAGAAGAACTCTCGGCAGCCTTAAAAGCCAGACTATTGAAACATTCCTTGGGTCTATATCAGAGGGCAGGGGGGTGCGGAAAACCTTGTGGAGGACTATTAAAACTGTGTCGCCTATACCGATGTTTGAACTTCCAAGAGAAGCGGCTGCAGCAATTATAAAAAGAGAAATAACCGCTCCTATGATGATTTTAATTTTATTGTTTATGAACACCATATTTATTATAGAATTTTTCTGATAATTAAAAAACCTCCGGGTAAATTGCTTGTGCCATCTGCCGTAATGCAAGAAGA
>Ga0082212_10013426_pt1 | contig 10240 bp, 4 predicted proteins | sample TergutNt197P3_FD_71548 | JGI IMG/M metagenome (GOLD analysis project Ga0082212, IMG submission 71548) | Neocapritermes taracua P3 segment gut microbial communities from Petit-Saut dam, French Guiana - Nt197 P3 | ecosystem: Host-associated > Arthropoda: Insects > Digestive system > Gut ...
TAATCGACCGGCAGAACCGGCATATTTTTGCCTTTTGAATAAGCCGCGGCGATTTTTGCCGCTTCTTCTATGTCAATCTCACCCGGAGTTCTCCCCGTGTTCCCGCACACTAATATAACGTGCGAACCGGGGATTTTTTGCGCGTGAAACCATATATCGTTCTTGGACGCTGTTTTAAAAGTCAGTTCGTCGTTTTGCTTGTTATTTTTCCCGCATAAAATCGTGAATCCGTTTGTTGATTTATATTCGCTTGGCTTTGATACGGGCAGTTGCTTCGGCTTCTTGTTTGATTTTGATTTATTTTTCACGGATTTCATCAAACCGCTTTCCGCAAGCTCGTCGCGGACTTCCGCAAGCTCCCGTTCGGATAAAGCGCGGGTTAACGAATCAAACACAGAATCCACGTAAATTATATCGTTCCGCGCCGATTCAATCTGTTTCGTCAAATGATATTCTGCTGATTTTAACTTGTTATATTTTTTATAAAATTTCTGCGCGTTCTGCGACGGAGTTAAATTTTTGTCAACAGGAATGTCAATTATATTCCCGGTATTTTCTTCGTCGTAAAAGTTCTCGAGAGAATATACGCTCGGACCTTTTTGCAGCCTGTATATATTAGCAGTGATTAAATCCCCGCATATCCTGAGTTTTTCTTTGTTCGCGCACTCCTGCAATTCTTTTTCGAGAAGCTTGATTTTTTTATTTAATCTCGACGAAGCGTTTGCTAAAACTTTAAAAATATCCTGTGATTTCTGTCTTATTCTGTTGTCATAATCTTTCTTGTAAAAATAAAAATCTATAAGCTCGGACATAGAATCAAACGTTCTGCTAACGGCTTTATTGCCGTACTGTCTTATATCAGTATAAGAAAAATCAATAAGATTGCCTTTTTCGTCTGATAACATAGTCGGCGTAAAATTATCCGCGTTTATTTTCCCGATAAGCTCGTTAAAATAAAATTTTAAAGTTTGTTTATCCACAGCCCCTGTTAATATATCAATATCTTTTGACGCTCTGAACGCGATTTCACGCGTCACAAGCGGCGAAAGCCCCTGATATTTTGACACAAGATAATTAGATAAGGGAACGTCGTCTGAATCAACCGTAAAATTATCGTGTGAAATTTCCAGCGGGTTTATCTTATCACCCGACGACGGCGGGACATATATCAGCCCGTTTAAAACCTGCCGTGATTCCGACATCGAAAAATCCACGGTTTTTAACGCCGATATGATTTTTTTTACACATTCGTCGTCCCTGCACAATATTATATTGCTCTGTTTTCTTATGCACTCAACGTAAAGATACAGCGTTTTCTGGAATCCCATTTCGTCGAACGCGTCTATTTTAAACTCGAATATCCTGTCGAACCCGACGAGCGAAACAGAGTTAAGCCGCCCGTTCATCAGGTATTTCCGCAGGATATTGTAAAAATTAGAAGGAGACGGCATCGCGAACTCTGTTCGCGAAAACGCCGCCTGATTTGTTATATAAACTTTCGGACTGTTCGCGTCCGCGTCAAGACACAGATTATATCTTTCGCCTTTTGAATATATCTGCAAAATTATCTGTTCTTTCGCAGGCTGAATTATTTTTTCTATTCTGCCGCCGGATATGCCGTTGTTTAACTCATAACACACGGCGGCGGCGACTCCCGCGTCATATGGCATAAATTTTTTCTCCTTCGAACGGACGCAGTTTGTTTAATTTTACATTTCGTCGCTGATATTTTCGAGTATAATTTCGCTGAGCTCCTGGTCAAAATCGTTTATCGCGTTTTCTTCGTCCGTAGCTTCGTCTATATCTATATCAATATCGTCGTTTTCTATATCTATTAATTTTTTATCCCTGTTATGATTCTTCTTTCTCCTGTCTTTTTTTTCTTCTTTAAGCTGCAGTTTTCGCTGTCTCATGATATGTTTTATTCTCAGTTTCCTGAATTTGTTAAGCCTTGCCGCGGCTTTTGCTATTTTTGTGTTGGATTCTTTAATCTTCCGGTTTAAATCAGTTATCCATCTTGTGAGCATTGCCGTCGCGATAATAATACATGCAAGTATAGCGAAGCTCATCGTTATTATTTTTAATACAAACAAAGCCCTTGAGTTTACAAAATCATACTTGCCGTTATTTCCGGCGTTATTATTTTTCCCGTTCATAAAAATATACCTCTTTTCTTATTTTATTTATTATTATATAAATTTTATTAAATTTAAAATTATTTCCGTTATTTCTTCGGCAGCAGGCGGACCGGTTACTTTCGGGCTCCAAATCATTATAAGCAAATCAACAAGCATAGCGACAAGAAACGGCAGAAATAATATTAAAAAATATTTGGATTTTCTCTGGCGTTCTTTAAGCTTTTCTATACGCAGGCAATATTCGTCGTATCCCATTTCTTCCGGCTTTTCGAATTTCTCAATGTCGATTTTCTTAAATCCCCCGTTAAAAATCAGCCATACTATAAAAAGCGCGAAGCCCGTAAAAGTATATATGGGCATAACGGGATAAAACTCGAGCTGTACGCAAGCGTAATAAACCGAAGAAACAAATACCGACCAGACCAAGAGAAAAAGCGCGAGTTTTTTATATTCGCGTTTCTGTTCCGGGGGGCGTTCCCTGCGGGGGGAGCGCGCATAAGACCCGTGAAAACGCGAATACGCAGAATCTTCGTTATTTTCTTCGTCTTGTTCCTGTTCTTTTGCTTTTTTCACTTTATATTTTTTAGCCAAGACTGCAGACCCTCTTTTAAATATTAAATATATTAAAATTTTTACGCCTTAGTGAATACAAGCGCAATTTACCGTCATTAATTATAATAATAGAAAAAATCAGATTTGTCAATAGCATACAAGTAAATTTTCCCTTTGATTATTGCCGAACTGTTGAAACTTTGTAGACAAATGATGAATTTTGGAAAATCTGCTTGCTTTTTTTGGTTATATATATTATAATTTATACTGGCTTGGAATTTGATTTAACTATTCGTGTGATAAGTTAATCGAAAGGAGTTTCATTCATGAGTCAAACGCAAACGGAACTTGACCGGACGCCGCAGGTTTACAGAACGAAAAACCAGCGGCGGCGTCCGGCTCAGATTCATAATAACGAGCCCGGCAGTACGTTATACGTATTCGCGCAGAACGCTCAAAACCTCCGTAATATCCAGAATACCCAGAATAATCAGAGTATTAAGAAAGCCCCGCTTCAGCTGCCCGCTCCACGTCAAACGCAGTCAAAATCAATGCGTGAAGGCTCGGTCGCAGTTATTCAGGCGCCCGTTAAATCCGTTCAGCCTATTAAAAAACCGGTTCAGCCGGTTGTTCAAAACGCTAATATAAAAAACGAAGTGAAAAAACTGCCGACGGTAACCCGTCTGGCGGGACGGTTTAAGAAAAACGGATTGGGCGTAATAGATTCTTATTTTAACGCAAGTTTCTTTTACTGCCAGTATTATAAGTCTAAAAATAAAAACGGGTACGGCAAGTATCTCGCGCTGCTCACGTTTATCGCAAAACTGTGGGGATTTATACTCGATATTCTCTCGCCGGCGCGCAGGCTTATAGAATTAACCGGAGAGCTTCCGCGCAGTATTAAAAGCTCGGTAAAAAATCTCAGGGCGTTAAAAAAGAAACGGACAAGCCTCGCAGTCGGATATATCGCGAAAAAAGCGTCCGGATATCTGATTCCGGCAGGAGCAATAGTTTTTACGGCTTTAACTATAATAAATATAAGCGCGTACAAACCGGAGCTTGAGCTTATATATAACGGCAATCCCGTGGGATTCGTTGACTCAAAAGAAACCGTGGGCAAAGTCGTTTCGCTTATCGAAAACAACGTCGCGGCAATCTTAGACGAAAATTACGAGTTTTCAGGCGATATAAGCTACAGGATAGTTTTTGCGAAAGAGCACTCTTATGAATCTTATATATCGGAAAGCGAGCTTTACTACGCTATATACAGTTCTTCGCAGACGCAGGGCGAAATAACAAAAGCTTACGGGCTTTATATAGACGGCGCGCTGATAGGCGCGATTGAAAGCGAAAGCGATATAAACAGGGTTTTAAACGAAGTGCTTGAAGCAAATTCAGGCGAAGGCGACGAAATAGTGGAATTTGCGAACGATATAAAAATTATACCCAATAATTATGCCGTGCGCGACGTTGTAACTCAGGACGAGTTAAAAAATATAATATCTTATTCAGCCGAGAATACCGACGATTTCAGAAGTACCGACGCAGATACAGAATCAGATTTTGAAATCCTATCGGACGAATCTGCTTACGGGAATAACAGCACGGCGGAATCGGGCGATATATTATTCGAGACGGAAGACGATATAGCAATGGCCGCAGCCGCGTTTTCCCTGAATCTGACGCATGAGACGATAAATACTATCCCGCGCGGATTTATAAGCTCCACGGGTTCAGACGATACAAAGCATAATCAAAACGATATTTTATCCAAACTGTCAAGGGCTTCGAACGGGTTAGGCCCGAGCTCGATACAGTTCAAAAAGATAAGAACAGAAACTTATACGCAGGAAACGCCTTTTGAAATCAAATATATAGAATCAAATCAGCACTTCACAGGGACGCAGACAGTCCGGACCAACGGCGTAAACGGCGAAAGCATAATAACCGCCGACGTTACGTACATAGGAGACAGCGAAGTATCGAGGGAAATAAAAGAAGTAAAAATAATAAAAGAGCCTATAGCCAAAGTCGTAGTAATCGGGACAAAAGCAAAACCCGCGACTGTAGCGACAGGCAAGTTTATCCGTCCGGTCAAGGGAGGATATTACACAAGCCGCTTCGGAAAAGGGCACAGGGGACTCGATATAGTAGTGCCATACGGCACGTCGGTCATGGCGGCGGACGGCGGAACTGTAATATACTCCGGATTTTCGGGTTCATACGGGAATCATGTAAAAATAAGGCACAGCGACGGATACGTGACGTTATACGCTCATAACAGTTCAAATCTTGTAAAATCCGGCGATAAAGTATATCAGGGACAGGAAATCGCGAAAGCCGGGTCAACGGGAAGAAGCACGGGGAATCACGTACATTTCGAAATAAGCAAAAACGGCGTGCTGTTGAATCCCGAGTCTTATATAAAATAATAATTTCTGAAAAATCTCTGTTGACATTTACGAATAAATATGATATAATAAAAGAGGAAGATGAGCAAACATCTTCCCCGGTCGTACACACCGCTTTAAAGGCGGTAGGCTTGCTTGATTTTAAAAAAATAATCAGCTCACCCGGTGCATTTGGGGGCTGATTATTTTCTGTTTTTCTTGTCTATATATAAGCCTATCAAAAATATGCCGACTGGCACAATTAGAGATAATACTTCAAATACAGTCATATATCCCGCCTCCTCTTAGATTGGTACTCGAACAAAGTTCGAGACAGCCTCCTTTCTTCAAGTTAGCAAGCCAGAAAATACGCCCTTATGCGCTCATGTACTAAACGACGCTTGCGTCGTTTCATATATTATAACACAGAGTAAAATCAAAGTCAATCAGATTTTACCAAAATCTTCTTTCTCGATTATATCCCAGACTTTATCCGGCGTGAACGATACCATGCTCTTTTTATTCGAATCGTTCTCCTCAAACCTGCATATCCGTTTCATTTCGCAGAACGCGCAGCTATCCGTCCTGCCCTTGAACGGGTAAATATTCGCTTTCCCGTCAGACAGTTCAGCCGCTATATTCTCGAGCGAGCTTGTGACGTAACGCTCAAGCCTGCCGATTTGCTCGAGCGACGCAAGAACCCCCGAAGCCGTGCTTTTCCTGAAGCTTAAATTTTTACCTGACTTTAATTTTATGGGTATATAACGCCCCTCGAGATTATGCTCCATTGCGTTTAATATATTTTCGTCGCGCAGAAATAATCCGCTGCGCGTAAAAGTCTTGCTTTTTTCGTCGTGTATCTCAGCGTCGGACATGTTCGCTTTCTTCTCGTACTGCGGGGTTCTTGACGGCATGTATAATACGCCTGCAGGGACGTTTTCGCCCTCCGTTTCTGTCTCGTTATATATTTCATAGCTGTCGGAATACCGTCCCTGACCGTTATGCCAGACTGAAAATAAATATATAAACATTTGCAAGTTAATCCCCGTCAAAACGTCTGATAAATTAAATTTTTTCGCGCCTGTTTTATAATCCACGATTCTTATATAAACTTTTTTGCCGTCTTTGTATATATCAACCCTGTCGATAATCCCCGTGACTTTTAATAAACCTTTGCCGGGGATTCCAATCTCGATAGGCTTGACGTTATTTTCGTGCTGCCTGTCGTTTACCCCGAGCTCAAAGTCTGCGGGGATAAAATCGCACGTCTTGAACTCGTCGCGCAGGTTTTTTATGATTTCAAATATGATTTTGTTAAGCCGTTTTAATAAATACCTGAACCTGTCCGTCTTGAATTCGTAATCTTTGATTATCGAACTAAGATAAGCGTCAATGATTTTTTCGCTTTCGGTTCTTATAAACATATCGCTTATATCTTTGAACGCCGCGGCGTCCGCGGAATTCTCATCGCGTATTTTTAACATGAAAATCTCTAAAATTTTGTGTATGAATTTGCCTATGTCGTTCATCTGCATTTTCGGACTGCTTTCGGGCTTTAAGTCAAGCACATACTTGCAGAAATACGAGAACGGGCAGTTCACGTAAGAATCAAGCTTTGTAGACGACATGTTTAAATTATAAAATAATTTGTCCGCGAGTTCTTTGCTTATCGTGATTTCGCCGTCTTTTAATCCGAAATTTTCTGAATCTATTTCGTTTTTTCCAAAATAATTCTGCAACGCCCAGCCTATAGTCATATCCCGCGTTATACCCATTTCGATATACCCGTTTTCTTTACCTTCGAGATTAAAAAATATATCCCCGAAATTATCGTCCTGCCTGCAGGTTTCAAGATTGGGAAAAAGATTTCTGACCCTCTCGATTGCCATAGACGGCAGCATAGCCTCGCCGTTTATATCGGCTTTCCTGTATGTTAATATAACACACTCGGACGCAGACGTTACCGCGTTATAAAAATAATAAAGCTGGTCGTAGGATTTCTGCATACTGTCAACAGAAAAATCAAGCCCGTATTCTTTTAATATAGTTTTCTCTCTGTCCGCAAATAAATCTTCGTCCTGCGGAGCTTCGGGAAAAATATCCGTGTTTAACCCCAGAATTATCGTGCACTTTTTATCGCCGTCACGCATTAAATTTGCGTTTAACGCCGTGACTTCGTCAATAGACGTCGGGATTTTACCAATATCTATATCGTTTAAAATAAACCTGAACAGTTCGGAATATCTTCTCAAATCCACAGCTTCGCCGCCGCATACAAGCGTGATTTTCTGCAGCAGTTCCATTAAGATATTCCAGATTTGCACGGTTTCTGCGGCTTCCGCGAGTTCGCCGTTAGCTTTCTGTTCGTTCTGGAGTTCGTAAAGCCTTTCGTAAGTCTTGATTTCCTCGAGAAAATCTATGACGGCGACAGTTATATTTTTAACTGTGCTTTCATTATTCTTCTCGAATTTTTTTATATTTTTCATGAAATTATAAACAGGCTCGATAAATTTTCGTCTGGTTTCGTTGATTTGAGCAAGGGTTTCCCTGATATTTTCGTCCCTCTCGTCGTATTCTACGTAACCGTCGGGGTGCATGTTCCAGTCTTTGCCCGTATATCTCTTTAACCCGTTGATTTGCCACGCCGTTATATATATTTCTATATCGTCTATTTCTTTATAGCTCAAACCGCACAAGCCGTTTTTAATATAACTGTGTATGTTCTGCAATCTGAAATCATAAACAATCATGTCGAACAGCGACAGGAGCATTGACATCAAAGGCTTAGTGCTTAACTGCGTGCGCAGTGACATAAACAACGGGATATTATATTTTTCAAAGACAGAATCAAGAATCCCTCTGTATGACGATATGTCAGCCGCAATGATTTGTATATCCGAATATTTATAATCCTTTTCTCTTATTAAATATAATATTTTTTTCGCGGCAGTCTCGGCTTCGTCAAATATTTTTTCGCACTCGTAGATTTCAAGCTTGTCTTTGAATCCGCCGGTCAAAAACGCGAGGTTTTTATTATTTCTCCAGATGTTTTTTTCAAGATAGACAAGAATATCATTATCAAATCTATGCGATTCGCCCAGAACATAATCAAACAGCCCGGTGTTCCGGTCTTTTGCCGTATCGGCGATAAATCTTGAAGTTTCAATATTTTTATAAAAAATATTATCTTCTTCGTAATATTCGCTTCTTGTGTTTTTATCAATCTTTTGAGACGTGATTTCGTAAGGCAAACACTTGCATGTTATATAAACGTTCTCGGCCTGCCCGATAATGCGCGACAATACGGCTTTATGCCCGTTAGAAAAAGAATCAAACGAATCAATAAAGACATTAGTATCAGTGAAAAACCTGCGTTTGTCAAAATTTATATTTGTTTTATCCGTATAATCTATATATTCTGTATCGAGCAGCGAGCATAAATAAGTCATCTCGTCAGATATATCGCGCAGGAGATTATTTTCACCCTCGCTGAAATTTTTTTCATACGCCGAATATATAAGCCCGATTTCGTTTATTTTTCGCGCCATATCTTTTTCTTCTTCTATTTCTCCGGCAGCGTCCTCGAGCATAAGAGGGGAGACAAGCCCGAGTTTCATTTCGTCGATTGTCTTTACTAACTTCTCGACAAACTCCATGTTACCCGAAACTTTCGCGTAGAAATCCAGAACGGGGTCAAGAAGCCGCAAAGTCTTGTTCATAACAAGTTTTTTCAGCGTCGAATCAGCATAATCATAAGACATGCCGCCTGTTTTCCGTGAAACCCTGTTGGACATTCTGTCAAAGCTCAGGACTTCAATTCTCAGATTGGCTGTATTACCGAAACGCTCGACGACCCTGCGTTCAGTGACAAGGGTCTGCTGTTCGGGGACGATAAGAAACATGTCAAACCTGCGGCCGGGATTTTCCGCGATTTTTTCTTTAATTTTAGCGTAAAGATATTCACTTTTGCCGTAGCCGCTTTTGCCGAAAATTCTGTAAACCATATGTTTTTTCTCTCCGGATTATAAAAATCTTGACGAATTTTGTAAATTGTGATATAATTTAAATAGATGTAATATTTATAGCGGATAGCAGGGCGGGTCCAGCTCACCCCAAGAAGGGAGTGATGTGGATGAAAAAACGCTTATTTAAAGTTTTGGCGTACATAGCGATATTTTTGTTGCTTATGGATTTGTTCAAAATGCAAGTAAGTTAAGCCGTCCCAGCTAGACGATGGCTTAACTTACTCTCGACAATTTGATTTTTGATTCGAGCTGACCGTCAAACCGTTTAGCAGACGGTTTGCTATCCGCTATAATTATTATATCATATCAATTTTTAAATGTCAATATATTTTTATGCTATTTTGTCAATTCGTCGAGCGTGCCGAATCTGTAACCCAGCGCTTTCCACTCTTTGATAAGCGAATCTAAAACCGCGGCGTTTGTCGCCGACGTCGGGTGAAGCAATACGACTGCGCCGTTATGCGTTCTGGCAAGAACTTTTTTTATTGTCGAGGCTACGTCGGGCTGACTGTCGTTGTCCCAGTCTTTATAAGCCAAACTCCAGAATATAGTCTTGTACCCGAGCTTGTGATTATATTCTAAGTTCTGCTTTGTGAACTCGCCTTTCGGCGGTCTGAAAAATTTCGCCATTTTATATCCCGTCGTTTCCTCGAACAGCTTTTCAAGGCTGATTAATTCTTTTTCGTATTCGCTGAAATTCTTGATATTGCACATGTTCCTGTGTTTCATCGTATGATTCCCGACTATGTGACCCGTTTCGACCATTTCTTTTAATAAATCAGAATTCTGTTTTATTACGTTGTCCAGTATAAAAAACGCTCCCTTGACGTTATTTTTATTCAAAGCGTCAAGGCATTTTTTTACGTTCCCGTTTTCGTAACCGAAATCAAAAGTCAGATATATAACTTTCTCGTCTTTACTGCCCAGAGCGTAAGCTCCGTAATTTTTCATATCGTCCAAACTTACGTCGAAATTCGGCTGTTCGTTGTTTTTAACGGGTACGAAGTACCAGCTGTAACTTTTGCTGTCGGCGAGTTTTTCATTTGCTGAAACGCTTAGAACAGCGTTAAGAATAAGCATAACCGCCGCAATAACAAAACAAATCCGCGTTATTTTTTTCATAATTTTATTTCCT
>Ga0082212_10013427_pt1 | contig 10240 bp, 8 predicted proteins | sample TergutNt197P3_FD_71548 | JGI IMG/M metagenome (GOLD analysis project Ga0082212, IMG submission 71548) | Neocapritermes taracua P3 segment gut microbial communities from Petit-Saut dam, French Guiana - Nt197 P3 | ecosystem: Host-associated > Arthropoda: Insects > Digestive system > Gut ...
GCTTAGGGCTTACAAAAGGGGGCTCAACTCCAAGATACATCTGGCCGTGGATGCGCATGGTATGCCAGTCAGAATGTTTGTTACGGCAGGTACCGTTGCGGATTGCAAGTATGGAGAAAAGCTAATCGAAGGTATTGCCGCCGATATATTACTCGCAGATAGGGGTTATGATACTGACGCAATCATCAAGGCAGCTACTGCTGCCGGAATGCAGGTGGTTATCCCACCAAAAAAGAATCGAAAAATACAACGTGAATATGATGAATATCTTTACAAGCTACGCCATCTTGTTGAAAATGCCTTTTTAATGCTTAAACGCTGGCGTGGAATAGCCACTCGTTATGCCAAGAACATAGATTCTTTCCTCGCTGCGGTTCATATTTGGTGCATTGCAATTTGGGCTAATATCTATTGACGACGCAATCTAGCTAACGAAAAATGTTTTCGTTGTTGGGTATAACAATAGATAACCCAGATTTTTAAAACCTCAACCTATCCACTTCAACAAAGGAAACCACCTCATCAAGCGGCGCTTGATGACCCGCATAATCAGAAAAGCGCCGCTTGGAAAAAAGAAAAATGTGGCTGTCATAATATTTGTTCACCAGCATAACCGCCTTGCGTATTCGATCAAGCTCACCTTTCTTGCAGTTTTCCAGCGGATCGGAGAATACCTTAAAAAACACCGGTTTTTCGCCCATCCTGTTGGTAGAGTCAAACGCATCTAACCTACCCGTGCCTACCGTTGCATACGACAAAGCAGGCCGCCTGGCCCAAGTGAAGGACGGCAGTGATACCACCAGCTACGTCTACTACGCCAACGGCAGCCTGCAAACCCAGACCCTGCCCAACGGAGTAACAGCTAATTACACCTACTTTGCTAACAACAAGCTACACACCCTGCAAAACAAAAAGGGCGGCACAATTCTGGAGGCATACCAGTACGCCTACGACGGTGCGGGCAATATGACCGCTAAACAAGACGTTAAGGGAACAACCGTCTACACTTACACGTCTATTAATCAGCTGGCCACTGTAGCCGAGCCTTCCGGCAAGCTTACAGAGTATGCCTACGATGCCTCCGGCAACCGCCAGTGCGAAACCGTAACTGTAGGCTTAGACAGTGTAACCACCACCTACGAGGCAAACGAACAAAATCGCCTGCTGTACACAGAAGCCCTCTCAGTCGGCAATTCCGCCCAAACTATAATTGAGCAGTATTTCTACGACGACGCCGGAAATATGCTGGGAAGACGCCCCGAAGCCTTCACAGACATCAGCGGCGGCGAGAATGTAACAGAAAACCTGGGACTTGCTCTGTTGGGGCAAGCGGAAGAAAGCGACTTTGCTCCGGCGCTCTACAGTTATGATGACAAAAACCAAATGACTGAGGCCAAAAACGCTGAGAGCACCGTGACTAACACTTTCAACGCGGAAGGCTTGCGGGATAGCAAAACCGTTGACGAGGTGACCACGTATTACTGCTACGAATACAGCCGCGTTATAAAAGAGCTTGATAGCGAAGGCATTGTGGCATATAATACTTATGGAACCAACCTGATCTCTCGCGACTTGGATGGGGATAAGGTCTACTATCTCTATAACGGTCACGGCGACGTTACCGGTCTGCTCTCGTCCAGCGGCACGATAATAGCTACATACTATTATGACGCTTGGGGCAATATACTTGAGCAAAGCGGCAACTTCAGCAACCCATACCGCTACGCAGGTTATTTCTACGATGAGAGCAGCGGTTTGTATAATCTCAACGCACGTTTCTATGACCCTGTAACTTCACGCATGCTTCAAGAGGATACGTATCTCGGAAGTATGGCCGATCCCTTAAGTTTGAATCTCTATTCGTACTGCTATAACAACCCCATTCGATATTATGACCCGACCGGGCATGTGGTGACACAGGCCGATATTGACAGGGCATACGCTAACAATCCACCAGACAAGGCGGCACAGATTGTAAAGGACATACAGAAAGCAACCGATGCGTACAATGCGGCGAAGGCTGCTGGCAATCAAGCTGCTATGGATAAGGCTCACGCGGACGCGGATAAGGCCAGAGGGACAACAACGAACAAGGATGGCACCACGTCGGGTGTCTCGGGCGGTAGTACATATGTGTATCTGGATACAAAAGACAAAAACACTTTGTCAAGCGCACAGAAAAGTGCAGCTTCTGATGCGGCATATAAAGAAAAAGCAAAGGAGTTGGGTCTATCAACCGCGCCAGATTCGCCATATAAAGATATTATTGACTGTCTGAATGGAAATGGTGGGTTTACTTCCGTTGTGGGTGTATCAGTTTTTGATGGCGCAGCCACTATAGACTATAATCAAAATACAGGAGCATTCAGTATAAAACTTGCTGGTACAGCTACTTCAAAACAGTCTGATACTATAATTTTCACAGCGAATGTATTAACTCAAAGCCCAGGTTATCCAAAGCAACCAAACAATAGCTTAAATTTGTTGCCGCAGGTAACACAAGTAGAAACTGCACCACCAAGTGCAGATATGTACGATTTGTTAAATCTGGCTAGGGCGATTGCATACTTAAGAACCTCCAAAACAGCAGATGAGCTTATTAATCTCCTAATGAATTCGACAGAAACTATTAATATCGCTTTTAACTATGCAGATATTGTTTATTATGATGTTGCAACAAGAACAATACATTGGGATCCTAGAAGTGGCCTTATTATGAGTGATGGAACCTCCATTCAGAGTGCAGCACTTGGTTTAGCTCATGAAATGGGGCATGCGGCGCAACATTTATGTGGCGAAGCTGACGAATTTCTAAACGCAAAAACACAAAAGCAAAAAGACGCAGCCAGAGCTAAATTAGAAGCAGCAAATTTAGAAACATGGGAAACTCCTATTGCAAAACAGCTTGGCGAACCTACGCGTAAAAGTTATTCAAGTGAATCTGGAGTGCTCACCATGAATAACTCCACTCATTACAGAACAACGCACACTCTTCCTGCTGAATATTATTTACATCCTAAAAACTGGGGAAAATCTAATAAATATACTGTAAATCACAATGAATTTCCAATTATTGCACCACTTACAATAAACACGCCTTAGTAAAAATGATTTATCCGAGGGGGAATAGAAATGGATACAAAAAAATATGTAATTGCCGGGTTTCTTATATTTGTATTGTTTGTAATCGCTATTTTCACCAGTTGTGGAGGGAACAATATGCAATCAAAAAAAATGCTAAATAACTTTTCAATAATAATTGAATCTGGAAATCTTGATACCCTTAGCTTAACGATATACTATATAAGTCCATCAATTCTTACCCGCCATCCTATTAGTGTTAATGATTTGATGGACTATAGTGGCGTTAATAAAATTGTTATTAACGGTAGCGACTTGGAAGAACATATTGATTTACTAAATCAATTAAGCAATACCGCTTTGATACCGGTTAAGAGCAAATCTTATTTAGATGCTAGATTGTATTATTTGTTTGAAACCAAAGAAGAGGGTGCGATATTTGATGTTGCTATTGGGGTAAGTGATGGTAAAAGCATGTTTGTTAATGGGACTAAGGTTAAAGGGAATGATATTTTTATTGATGTCTTAATACCATTTTTGACTGAAGATGCAGTCAAAGAATTGGGAGTATATTTAGTCAGAGATAATCATGATTAGTCGGTATATAAAGCATAGTGGATTATTCTTAACGATCGCTTTAAAACCTCAACCTTTCCACTTCAACACATGAAACCATCTCGTCAAGCGGCGCTTGCTGAGCCGCATAATCAGAAAAGCGCCGCTTGGAGAAAAGAAAAATATGGCTGTCATAATACTTGTTCGCCAGCATAACCGCTTTGCGGATTCGGTCAAGCTCATCCTTCTTGCAGTTTTCCAACTGGTCGGAGAACACCTTAACAAATACCACCTTTTCGCCGTTCCTGTGAATAGCGTCAAAAGCATAGCTGAAGCCGCTTCTTTGAATAGTTTCGGGAGCATAGACTACTTTATCTGAAATGCGGAAGCTTGACCATAAATCCCCTTTTACATGGTGATTAACGTAGGCAAATGCCTTTTGCAGATGAAAAGTATGGATTTCTTTCTTTATTATACTTTTCTCTATACGTTCGGCAAGTTCTCTCCAACCGATAGCAAGCTCGGTGCGATTCTGGTAAACATACAGATACCAAAGCCGGAAATAAAAGTTTGTTAGTGTGTATATAGTTCTTTCCGCACTATTCGCCGTTTTTTCTTTCTCTGCCACCACAATCCCCGCCGCCACAAGAGCGGAAACGTAGTTATCACACTTGTTGTAAGCAAAGCCGGTAAACTTGCCGATATCGCTGATTCTATGATGACCGTGCGCAATAGCGCAGAGGATATAGTGATAGACCTCCGGTTTTCTAAAATACTTTTCCATAAGATTTAGCATAAACCCACAAAAAGCAGAATCTGGCCGGAGCATACAGCGCAGATTGTCCTCAAAACTGATTTGCGGGTTATATTCCTTCAGTATGTTGGGGACCCCGCCGCTAACGGCGCTTAAGCCGAGAACATCTATTTTTGAGAGCGTCGGGAATAGCTTCATCACTTCGGGAACGGAGAAATAACTGGCGTTGATACGGTCATAATTATCAGCCAAACCGCTCAAATTGTCAGTAGGCTGAGCAATCAATAGAACCAGTGGGCGGGAATGAAAATCCCTGCACGTATGTTCATAGAAGGCGCTTTTGAAGCGCCTGTAGGAAGAAACCGGCGCGAGATCATCAAAGATGATGTAGCGATATGCCTGTGAAACTGCGGTAATAGCTTCATCCCAGCCCGTTATTTCCTTCCCCGTGACAGCAGCAACCCTTTCAGCAAACAGCCTTTCAGCTATACCCTCTTCCAGCCCGGCAAAAGAAAAGTAAAAGTGCTTCTTTTCCTTGAAATAGTCCAGCAGTAGTGATGTTTTACCGCAACCGGCAAGACCGGACACAACTGCTACGGTTTTTAGAATGGCCCATGCCCCGCTACGATGCATGTATTGTTCGATGGTATTCCAAATTTTGGCTGGCCGCTTTATCTTGTCCATAACAAATACCCTCGTTTCATCATAATACGTTATGATAGAATCAATTATATCGCAAAATTCTTGCGCTTTCAAGGTAAAACAACCTTGGAGGCGCAATTTTTTTATCTTCAGAAGACCAGATATACGGTTAAATGCACGAAACTCAAAAATATTTTTTTGTCAAGAGGCCTACAAATCGCCCGTAATTTTGCCTATATAGCAGAGGGGGAAATAAGACAAAATCCCTCAAGAATGGGATGGTCGCCGTGTGTGAGTTAATAGCCGGAGCCAGCGTCACTGCCTCAAGTCAAAGCCGACCAATACCGCACACGCACGGCAGCCTTCTATCCCAAAGGGATAGGCAAGCATATTGTTTGTATTGACGTCAGGCGGCACAGCCGCCCGTCGCCAATACAAACAGCTTGTCGGGGGCGCTGCCCCCAAACCCCCGGCGGGGAGTTCCCCGCACCCCAAAAAAACAGGAAAGGAGATGATCGAAACGAGAAAGCGCAAAGACAAGATGGTGGCTATGAGGTTTTGCCAAACCGAACACGCCGCAATCAAGCACAAAGCCGACAAAGCAAAGATGAGCTTCACCGAATTCGTTACGGCCGCTTCCCTCAGCAAGCCTATCGTAATAATTGAGGGGCTTGACGAGGTGCTAAGGGAGCAACGGGCAATAGGCAGGAATTTGAATCAAATCACTACGCTCTGCAATATGGGCAAAATCCGCGTTCTAAATTTAGCGGAAACCAAAACAGGGTTCTCTACCATAACGGACAAGCTGTCGGAACTCTTGCAAAGGTGCATGTAAATGGCAACATTCATAGCAATATCAACAAAAACCCAGACCCAGGGCGCGATGAAAAGGAGCCTGGAATATGTAATGCAGGCTAAAAAAACTGTCTATCAAAACCTCGAAACCGGACAGAGCTACCAGCTCATCAGCGGGCAAAACTGTATGCCGGAAACTGCATATACTGAGTTTATGAACACCAAAGAGCAGTACCGCAAAGCCCATGGTGTATTTTTCAAGCATTACGTGCAGAGCTTCAAACCGGATTGCGGCGCTACCCCGGATCACATACATCAAATGGGAGTTGAGCTTGCTAAACAATTTATTGGTTTTGAGGTTGTGATCGCAACCCATATCGACGCAGATCATTGGCATAATCACCTGATCGTAAATTCCGTAAGCTGCGAAACGGGCCTGAAAATACAGATAAACGAAGACGGCCTGGAACGGCTACGAAACCAGTCAGATGAGATATGCAAACAGTTTGGAGTGGAGGTGCTGCCGCCGTATCAAAAACCTCAACAACGGGCCATGAACCAGCGGGAATACCGGACAGCGCTCAAAGGTGAAAGCTGGAAAATGAAGCTGCTTTCCGCTATTGACAAAGTGATGAAAGCCAGCGGGTCGAAAGATCAGTTTATCCACAATATGGAAAGCATAGGCTACGGTGTGAAATGGGTAGATCATTACAAATATATCACCTACACCACACCGGAAGGGAAGAAATGCAGGGATAACAGGCTATTTGAAAACAAATACTTGAAATCCAGTATGGAGGAATATTTTGATGGATTTGAACAAGCTGATGGAAATCAACGAAGAAACCAAAGAAATATTGACAGAATCGTACCAGCCTATCTTGATTGGAGTCAAGCAGGAACAATGGAATGCAATGGTGAGACACATGACAACGGTGGGCGCGGCGATCGCCGAGAACACGGCGCTTATAGCAAAATTACCAACACAGGATGGCATAGACAAGCTGATACGCCTGGAAGTCCGTCGGCACAATACCGAGATGGAAAAGAACACGCAGTATCAGACACGAAAACTGGTGGAATTAATCAATGCCAAACTAACGGATACCGGAAAGGATATCCGCAAGATCGTAGCGGGGCTGAACGGAAACATGATGAAACGCCTGGAAATGCGGGATTTGTCCACAGTAAAGTACAAGCTCAAGTGGGCGCTGATTGGGGCGATATTGCCAGGGATGCTGCTACTTTGGCAGCTTCTATCGAATCTATGATAGAAGAACCACAGCAGAAAAAGAAACAGGCAATCTACCCCAACGCCGATACTGGGAAGAAACAACAGAAAACCCATCGTGAAAGGAAGTGGTCGATGGAGCGATAAAACCATGTAACACCCACCGTAAATGCGGCGATGATCTTTGAAAAGTGAATAGGAAAGGACATGGGCTACAATGAGAAAAAAAGATAATAGACCACTACAAAGCACTACAGCTGCTTTCGATTATATAAGCGAGGTTTCAGTAAACGGAAAAGCGTATATAGTTGAACGCCACTTTACCGGAAAAAGAAGCTATCGGAAAGCTATTTTTGCGGTAGTAGAAAACGAGGTTAAACGCGAAAAATTACTGCCGGAATCCGCATAGAAAGTTGATTCGTCAGGGGAACAATGGTATAATTAAACTGTGAAGTTACAGGGATTATGCTGTTGTTCCCCAAAGGAGGATTGGAAAATGGAACAACAAATAATCTACAACGCGGCAATCTACTGCAGATTGTCCAGAGACGATTTATCTATAGGCGAAAGCTCGTCCATCCAAACACAAAAAGCGCTGCTTACCAAGTATGTGCAGGAAAACGGGTGGCGCGTGGCAGGCTACTATGTGGACGACGGTATTTCTGGCACCACCTTTGAACGCGAGGATTTTCAGCGTATGATCACCGATATTGAGGACGGCAAAATCAACATGGTCGTAACTAAGGATTTAAGCCGCCTGGGGCGTGATTACATCAAGACCGGATTCTATTCGGAAGTATGGTTTCCGGAAAACGGTGTAAGATACATTGCCCTAAACGACGGGATCGATACCTTGAAAAACGATAATGACATTGCCCCGTTCAAAAATATCCTGAACGAAATGTACGCCAAAGACCTCTCCAAAAAGATAAAGTCAGCGTTCAGGGTAAAATTCGCACGAGGGGATTATCACGGCGCTTTCCCGCATTTCGGATACGCCAAAGACCCGGACAACAAGGGCAAGCTGATCATTGACCCAGAAAGCGCGGAAACGGTCAAGCTGATATTTGACCTCGCCAAGCAAGGCTATGGAGCGGCCAGGATACGTACAGCTTTGATTGAGAAGCAGGTGCTAACGCCTGCGGCCTATCTGTACAAACAAAACCCTGAAAAGTGGTACGCGAAGAAGTTTCAAAACGCCGAGCCGCACGAGTTCTACGCCTGGTCGATAACCATGATAGACCGGATAAGAGACGACGAAATATACATCGGCAATACCATACATTACCGTCAAATATCTGTGTCGTATAAGATCAAAAACCGCAAATTTCAGTCACGGGATAAATGGTGGCGCGTCGAGAACACACATGAGCCTATTATTGATATGGATACGTGGAACCTGGTTCAGGAACGCTACCTGCACAGAGGCAAGCCTGCGCGGATAAGCCCGCCGAGCATATTTCAGAGAATAGTGCTATGCGCGGGTTGCGGAAAGCAGATGTGGCTCACGCCGTATCAACGCAAACCAAATGGCGAGCTGTCAACGCGAAGATATTTTCAATGCTCGACCTACCGGCAATACTCCAAGCTAAAATGTACAATGCACCAAGCAAGCTATACGGCTGTCCAGGCTATAGTTCTGAACGATATCCGTGAATATGCGCGGCTTGCGCTGGAAAGCCCTGATGAATTGCTTAAGAGCCTCACGGAAGCGGAAAACAAGCAGAAGCAGGCAGAGCACAAACAAGGGCAAAAGGCATATGAAAATGGTGTTAAGCGGCTTGGAGAACTGGAAAACCTGCTACGTCGCCTATTTGAAGAAAATGTGGCCGGAAGGATGAGCGACGAAAACTATGAAGCCATGTTTTCCCAATACCAGACCGAGCAGCAGGATCTAAAGCCAAAACTGGAAGAGCTGTCGAAGAAGCTTGCGGCATTCGGGAAAGCGCACAGTAACAGCCAGAAGTGGATCGATCTGATAGCAAAATACGCCGACTTACAAGCGCTTGACGCGCCGATCGTGAATGAGCTTTGCGAAAAGATTTTGATACATCAGCCTGAGAAGATAAATGGCAAAAGGGTACAGAAAATTGAGATACACTACCGATTTGTAGGTAAGCTGCCTACTGTCAGCGGCGAAGCCGAACACGAAATTCACGGCACAATGGGCACAAATAGAAACAACGCAGCTATAAGCGCGTAACAATAGAACGGAACAACAGCAAATAGTGCCTCGTGGCACTAGACATGAAAATATGTGTTAGTCCACGAGGTACTACGACGCCAAGCTCGCCCGCTTTATGCAGGAGGATACTTATCTCGGCAACATGGCCGACCCGCTGAGCTTGAACCTCTACACTTACTGCCATAACGATCCAATCACCTACTATGATCCGAACGGATATGATTCAGTTAAGGTCATTGTAGAGTACAATGGATACAAGTGGGCGGCTTCAATAGAGAATGGCGTTACCACAATGGCTGACGGTAGCCGACCACCGGCAGGCGCTATTGTGCACACAAAAGACGGTGATTATGTAGCGATGGGTGGAGATACGCCTGGTGTAAGGGTTGGCAGCACTAATTCTAGCAGTACCTCTGACACTACCGGTAGTGGTTCCGGAAATTCAGGCGGTGGTGCACGTGGTGTTGATTTCGGTCCAAATGAAGGCGCGGATTGGCTGCGCACCGGCACTGGATTGACTTTTGAGGAGTTTTGGGGAGTGACTCCATATGGCACGGCGTATTACAACGGTTCTGTTATTGCCCCTAACAGCAAGACTACTAATAGTGCTGGCTCAAGTGAAGCAGGAGTTTGGTTGCTCGGTACTTTTTCAAAATCATCTGATATAATCATTAGGTCATTATCATATGGGCAATCCCCAATAGACTTAAAGTACATAGAACCCTGGTTTATTCCTTATAATCCTGTGCCGCAACAAACAACCGGAATTAAACTTAACGGTGATCCTCTTGATCAGCATATTCTTCTTACATACATTCAAATGCTGACCGACCATAAACTTGGTATAAATATGTTTGGATATATTTATATAAAAGAGGAAGCCTTGACAGATATTAAGTACCCAGCTGGAAATACGCTGGTAAAGAGAATGATTGGGAGTGATAAACTGACTGATATTACGCTAAATAATAGTGGAGTGATAAAGACCCGTAATATA
>Ga0082212_10013428_pt1 | contig 10240 bp, 4 predicted proteins | sample TergutNt197P3_FD_71548 | JGI IMG/M metagenome (GOLD analysis project Ga0082212, IMG submission 71548) | Neocapritermes taracua P3 segment gut microbial communities from Petit-Saut dam, French Guiana - Nt197 P3 | ecosystem: Host-associated > Arthropoda: Insects > Digestive system > Gut ...
TGACCTCGGTTGACCCGCCGGAGGTCATTTCTTTTGTCCGTGAGCATTATCCCGATGTGATTATGGATAAACCGCCTGAAAGTATTTGGCGGCTGATTGAGCGCAAGAAGATACCGCCTACCCGCAGAATCCGATATTGCTGCGACGTATACAAGGAGGGCGGCGGCAAATTCAGGACGGTAATCACCGGCGTCCGCTGGGATGAGAGCGTCCGGCGCAAAAAGACCCGCGCCATGCTGGAACTGAACGCCTACACCAAGAAAGTCATCATGCTGAACAACGACAACGACGAAACCCGCCGAATGTTTGAGGTCTGCCAGCTTAAAGGGAAGCACGTTTTGAACCCGATCATTGACTTTACGACTGACGAAGTGTGGGAATACCTAAACGGCAGAAACATTCCCCATTGCTGTCTATATGACGAGAATTTTTCCCGGATTGGCTGTATCGGTTGTCCCATGTCAGGGGAAAAGGGTATGCTGCGGGAGTTTGCGCGTTGGCCGAAGTATCATGACGCCTATATGCGGGCGTTTGACCGTATGCTAATCAACCGCCGCGAATCCGGGCTTAAATGCGACCATTGGCCGGACGCGCAGGCCGTGATGGATTGGTGGATTTACGGCAGAAAACAGGAATCCATAGAGGGAGAGGTACAGGACTATGGTATATGATTTAACGAAGTATGCGGGGCATGAAGTCAAATTGTTTTTTGGTATGGTAGGTGAGGAAGCCGAACGCCACGGCTCTATATGTACCTTTTGGTGCGATATGGAACGCGGGAACTGTGACGGCATGAAACAGTTTGGCCGTCAGCCGCACATGGAAACACAGGCGTTCATGGCCGATGTAAAGCGCGTTATCAATTATCTGCGCGGCAACGACATGAAATACCCGCCGCTCAGAAGCCAACAAGATTTTGCGGCGTTTTGCTGTGATTACAGTTGGGGGACGTTAAAAGGCGATGGCGAAAATGTGCCGTCCGCTTTCGGCGTCAAGATTCAGACAGACGGCTATACCTATTATCTGCGCTGCCATCCGCTTATCAGTACAATGAATATCCACGCCTATAATAATCATTACCTACTGCCCGAACTGGCGGGAAAACATGAATTGCCGGATTGGTGTTACAGCACCGCGCCCCATAGCGGCGAACTTGTCGTGATTACACGCGGGGAGCGCGGCTATCTGACGAGTGACAAATCAACGAGCAATGAAAAAGATAACCGCTTGTATGCCAACTGCGGAAATGTCCAACTGGGATTAACAAAAGGGCAAGTGGAAGCCATGTTAGCGGGCAGTATGTTCGGCTGGAATACTCCCGTTGCAAAACCGTGGAATTACAATCAAGACGGTATTCGTCGGCCTATGCCGCCGAAAAAATCTGAACCAGCACGATGAAAGGAGGTTTGCCCGGTGACTAAGTATCAATTCATTATCGGCGCGTATGAATCCACATTGCAGAGAATAACTGAAAACCCCGGCGACTGGATGGCGTTTCTGCGTTCGGCCTGCCGGAATTACAAATGCCGGTTTGACGAGCAAATCCTGATATACGCCCAGCGCCCGGACGCGACGGCGGTACTGGAAATCGAAAAATGGAATGAGCGGTTTGGCCGCTGGGTAAACAAGGGCGCGACCGGCATCGCCGTTTTTGACGATGAACATAACGGCAAATACAGGCTAAAGCATTATTTTGATGTTTCAGACACCCACGAAAGCCGTTTTGCGCGTTCAGTCCCGATATGGAGCATGAAGCCGAAGTATGAAGCCGAAGTCATAGAGTGCCTTGAAAACTCCTTTGGTGAATTAGAAGATAAATCTACGCTGGCCGATGCCATCATAGCGGCGGCAAGAAACGCCGTTGAGGACAACATGGCCGATTATTTGACCGACCTGATGGAATGCCGCGACGGAAGCGTACTGGAACAATTTGACGCCGACTATATTGAAAATGAGTACCGCTTTGTCTTGCACCGCAGTGTGGCGTATATGATGTTGTCCCGCTGCGGCATAGACGCCGATAAATATTTGTCGGACTTTCGCCCAATCACAAACTTCGACACGCCCAAAACCGTCAATGCCCTCGGTATCGCCACCAGCGACATCGCGGAAACGTGCCTGCGGGAGATCTCAGCGACGGTAATAAATCTGCAAAAACAGGAGCAAAAACAAAATCGCACATTTGACGCGCCGGAAACTCCGGCGCATACTGTAACCGTAATCCAAAAAGAAGAAAGGGGTGCTACCCATGACAGAAGCGTTGACCTATCGGACGGAGGGCGATTACCAAGTGCCGAATCTGGCCGTGCCGGAGGAACCGCCCGTAGCCCTTGGCAAATTCGCGTTACTCCGAAAGAAGTACCTGAAACAGCACCGGCGCGTCCTGTTCGTGAACTTCCTGACGGCGGGGACGCTGAACGCGCACCTGACGGAGATCGAGCAGACGGCGGGCGAGCAGATGGAACTGCTGACCGCGCGGATGGCGGCGGCGCAGGGCGTGACGGAAGCCCTGAAAGCGTCCGATCAGATGAAGTGGGTGGGCCTGATGAACAACATCCGGCACAGCGCGGAGGAAACGATACTGCAAGACCTGATTTACGCATAAAGCCTTTACCCACGGAAGAAGAACAGCTTGCCGAATTAGGCGAAGCGGAGGAACCGGCGAAGGCCGCGACCTCCGCTTTTTCTATGTCCGGGGATGTGCCGCAAGAAGTCATAGACGGGCAGCTTATCCGCGACAGCGGCGGCGGCATTTTTCAGCCCCGGTTCCGTATCTATCACAATTTCAAGCAGCTTAACTCCCATGATGAAATTATCAAGTTTCTGAAAGACGAGTTTGGCACAGGCAGCGGGCACTCAGAGATTGACAATTCATATTGGGTAGAACGCACCAACAAGGGATTAAGTTTCAAAATAGACAGTTATCCCCCCGGCAAAGTTTATACGCTGTCATGGGCGAAAGCCGCGAAGCGTATCGGTGAACTGATTGACGCTGACCGTTTCCTCTCCGCACAGGATATGGAGCAGATTTACCCGCAGTATCTTGAATACTTGGAGCAACAGAACATACGGCGTGAAAAAGACCGCATCATAGACGAAATGGCGAAACTGCCGCCCGCCGAAAAGCGGGACACCCTCTCCCAGCGTCTTGCGGATTTTCTCAACGGTTTGAACGAACACAACCGCTACCTCAACGCTAAACTGACGGCGAACGGTTTTGAAGAAATCGCTGACACGGTAAGCGTGGCGCAAATTGAGGAAATTATTGCGAACCCGCAGCAAGCCCAGCGAATGGCAAAGGCGCTGAAAGAGATAGGCGGCGCGGCGTCCGGCGCGTTTGAGCGCAATCATGGTTATTGTTTTCACGAAGAACTTACCGCGTTATACCCCCGTGAGTATGTCTATCATTTGGGCGACACGGTATACATCGGAACCCACGAATATGAAATGCTGGCGTTTGATGATAGCACGGTGCGGCTGTATGACCCGTCATTCCCTCTGATAAACAAGGAAATGCCCCGCGACGAGTTTGACCGCAAGATCGCGGAGAACCAACTGAACGAGCATTTACTGGCCGTCGTGGAGCAACAGGCCGCGCCGGAGCCGAAAGCGGAAAGGTTATTGAGCGCGGACGGAGCCGACCACTATCTGTTTCATTTTCCCGAACCCACGGAAACCCCTGCCCTGTTGAGCCGTGAAACGCTCGGACTAATCCCCGAAAAAGCGGAGCATTACGTTATCTGTGCCGAATTGTGCAATCTGTCAGAAGAAGAACGGGCGCAATGGAATATTGAGTTTCGCAAAATGCCGCGCGATTGGGATTTACTCCCCCGTGCGCTGCAAGACCAAATCCGCGCCGTTAAGCCCGAATACGAGAAACAATGGCAAAACGATATGTTTGGCCTGTATTCGGCGCTCTTTGTAAGCAAAGCCCTGTTTGACGAGCCATACATGAACGCGCGGGCAAACTCCGACGCTGAAAACTCCCGGACGGAGTGTGAAGCCGCCGTAGGGCGCATAGCACAGGCAATCGGACAGGACAGCATGGATTTTCTCCGTGCCTACTCTAACGAGCCGTGGCTGAAACAGGCATTGATCGCCCATGTATTTCAGAAAACCTACACAGACCTGATACCCGCGCCCGCGCCGGTGACGCCGCCTGTTGAAACCGCCGACACGCCCCGCGTCCTCTATAAAAAGTATTTGCCGAAGCTGATTAAGGATATTTTGGCAAACAACGATATGTACGCCGTCCTAAAAGATGAATACACGCCGCCCTACCAAGCGGAAGAAGCGGTCATCAAATGGCTGGACGAAGCGGCGGCGTCCGATGACTACCCCGGCCTGCGTGAAGCCTTTGGCCTTCCGCAGTTCCGTGATTGGTTGATTGAGGACATTTTAGACCGCACCTATCAGGATCACTCATTTGGCGAGAATGGCGTGGAGCAGAACGAGCGCAAAGCGGATTGTCCCGAATGGGCGAAACTCCCGCCGCTGAATGAATTGATACGCGAGGAATTGTCCCTGCGCGGTTTTGCCGTTTCGGATGAACTGATTGCCGATGGGATTATGGAATACTCCGTCCCCGGCGATAAAAGTAAAAGTTATCAAGATATTGCGGACTACATCGAGAACGAATATCTCACCGAAGAACCCGCGTCGGAGCCGGAACAGGCCGCCGAACCGTACACCCCCGTTCCCGGCGACCGCTATGAGATAGAGGGGCGGCTGTTCGTCGTTGATACCGTCAGCACAGAGCAGAACGACATATCGCTGCGGGATATTACTTTCCAAGATGGCGCGGGCTTTCCGATTTTCCGCAGAGAGCCGCTGGACTTCATCCGTATGTACGACCCCATCCAGCCGGAGCCGCCCCTTGCGGACAACCAGCACATCGAGCGTATTGACGGCACGGAGTTTGTTGTCACCACGCCGTTTTCTGAGCATAAAACGCCCCGCAAGATAGAAAGCGGCGTCAACTTCCCCGGCGAGATTATTTTGCAACCGCTCCATATCCCGCGCTATGCGGTTAAGTCAGTAACCCGCGTCGCGCAAATAACGCCGCACAGCTATTATAACCCACAGGACACGACCGCGTATGGCGTCTGTGATAACTACAACGGCGGGAGCTATCTGAAAAACGATGATGGAAGCTATGTCGTATTTGACACCTACGCGGAAGCACAGGCACACGCCGACCAGTTAAACGCCGCCGCCGAACTAACCCCCGCATGGGAGCGGGAGCGCGAAACCCAGCGCCGGAGCAAGGCAAATGTCTTTGACCCACACCCCGAAATCCCCATGTCGGAGCGTCACAATTTCCACATTACAGACGATGCCCTCGGCGCGGGCGGCGCAAAGACCAAATACCGCAACAACGTGGAAGCCATCCGCACCCTGCAAATCGTTGAAAGCGAAAACCGCTTTGCCACGCCGGAGGAACAAGAGATACTGTCACGCTATGTCGGCTGGGGCGCATTACAAGAAGCCTTTGACGAGGATAAAACCGCATGGGCGAACGAATACGCGGAACTGAAAGCCCTGCTGACGCCGGATGAATACGCCAGCGCGAGAGCCAGCACCATCAACGCCCATTACACCAGCCCCACGGTCATCAAGGCGATTTACAAGGCCGTGGAGAACATGGGCTTTACGACCGGGAACGTGCTGGAGCCGTCATGCGGTATCGGCAATTTCTTTGGCCTTGTGCCGGAGAGCATGGCCGACAGTAAACTGTTCGGCGTCGAACTGGATGGATTAACGGGACGGATTGCCCGCCAGCTTTACCAAAAGAACAGCATCGCCATACAGGGCTTTGAGAAAACCGAACTGCCCGACAGCTTTTTTGACCTTGCCATCGGTAACGTGCCGTTCGGCAGTTACGGCGTCAATGATAAACGCTACGACAAGCACAAATTCCACATACACGATTATTTCTTTGCCCGGACGCTGGATAAGGTCAGGCCGGGCGGCGTCGTGGCGTTCGTGACGAGCCGGTTCACGATGGATAAGAAAGACCCCACCATACGCCGGTATATCGCGCAGAGGGCTGATTTATTGGGCGCAGTACGCCTGCCCATGACGGCGTTCAAGTCAAACGCCGGAACCGAAGTCACCGCCGACATCATCTTCTTACAGAAACGCGACAGGCCGACCGCCATTGAGCCGGATTGGGTTCATTTGGGTGAAGTCAGCGGCGTCGGAGCGGACGGAGAGGAAACGGAAATCCCCGTCAACAGCTACTTTGCAGACCATCCCGATATGATATTGGGAACCATGTCGAGCGACAGCGGAACCCGTATGTACGGAGCCGAGAACAGCCTATCATGTGTCCCGTTCCCGGACGCCGACCTATCGGAGCAGCTCGCCGACGCCATCACGAACATTCACGCGGAAATTACGGAATACGAGCGCGGCGAGGACGAGCCGGAGGAAGATAACAGCATACCCGCCGACCCGAATGTACGCAATTTCAGTTATACCATTGTAGACGGACAGATTTACTACCGTCAGGACAGCCGCATGGTTCCCGTGGATTACCCTGTCACGGCGCAGAACCGCGTCAAGGGCTTGATTGAACTCCGGGAGTGCGTCCGCAACCTCATCATGTATCAGACGGAGGACTACCCGGAACGCGACATACTATCAGAACGGGCTAAACTCAACCGCCTGTATGACAGCTACACCAAGAAATACGGCCTTATTAACTCACGGGGCAACAGCATGGCGTTCTCACAGGACAGCGCCTATTGCCTGCTGTGTTCGCTGGAAGTCATAGACGAGAACGGCGAGTTAGAGCGCAAGGCCGATATGTTCACCAAGCGCACCATCAACCCGCATATCGAAATCACCCATGTAGACACGGCGGTTGAAGCATTGGCGGTATCCATGTCCGAGAAAGCCTGTGTGGATTTACCGCTCATGTCCCAGCTAACCGGCATGAGCGAGGACGCCCTGATCGCGGAGTTAGAGGGCATCATATTTTACAACATCGGGCAGCAGGTGACGCCGTCTCCTGCGGAGCCGCAAGCTGCACCCAATGGCGCTGCGGCGCGGGACGGGGGCTATGTAACTGCTGATGAATACCTCTCTGGCAATGTCCGCGAGAAGCTGAAACTGGCGCGTGAAGCGCAGGCGGCGTTTCCCCACAAGCACTATGATGTCAATGTCCGCGCCCTTGAAGCGGCAGTACCGCCCGACCTGACCGCCGCCGAAATATCGGTGCGGCTGGGCGCGACATGGCTCCCGCCTGATGTTGTGCAGCAGTTTATGTATGAACTGCTCAACACTTCCGGCTACGCCCGTGACCGTATCAAGGTTCATTATTCCGACCGCATGGGCGAATGGAACATCACCGAGAAAAGCGCCGACCGCTCCAATATCCACACGTTCAACACCTACGGCACACAGCGCGTCAACGCCTACAAAATCATTGAAACCAGCTTAAACCTCCGGGATGTGCGCGTGTTCGATAAGGTGTACGACCCGAACGGCGACGAGAAGCGCGTCCTGAACAAAAAGGAAACGGCGATAGCGCAGGCCAAACAGGAAATCATCAAGGCAAAGTTTGAGGAATGGATATGGAAAGACCCCGCCCGGCGTGAACGCCTTTGCCGTATCTACAACGACCGCTTTAATTCCATACGCCCCCGCGAGTTTGACGGCAGCCACATCAAATTTGTGGGTATGAACCCCGAAATCACCCTGCGAAAACACCAAATTGACGCCATCGCCCGTATCCTTTACGGCGGGAACACCCTGCTGGCGCATGAAGTAGGCGCGGGCAAGACCTATGAAATGGTTGCCGCCGCGATGGAATCAAAGCGGCTGGGGCTTGCCAACAAGAGCCTGATCGTCGTGCCGAACCACATTACCGAGCAATGGGCGGCGGAGTTTTTGCAGCTTTACCCCTCCGCGAATATCCTTGTGGCGACCAAAAAGGACTTTGAAACCAAGAACCGCAAGAAGTTTTGCGCCCGGATCGCCACCGGCGACTATGACGCCATCATTATCGGACACAGCCAGTTTGAGAAAATCCCCATGAGCGTGGAGCGTCAACAGGCTATGCTGGAACGGCAGATCAGCGAACTGATAGACGGCATTGACGAAATCAAGCGGAATAAGGGCGAGAAATTCACCATCAAGCAGATGGAAAAGACGAGGAAAAGCCTTGAACTCAAACTGGAAAAACTCAATGACCAGAGCCGCAAGGATGATGTCGTCACCTTTGAGGAACTCGGCATTGACCGCTTATTCATTGATGAAAGCCACTATTTCAAAAACCTCTTTTTAATCACGAAAATGCGGAACGTGGCCGGAATCGCCCAAGTGGAAGCGCAGAAATCCAGCGACCTTTTTATGAAAACGCAGTACCTCGACGAAGAAACCACAAAGAAGCACGGGCGGCCTTGCCCAGCGGCTCGGCAGAATTGTCCGGCAGGGTAACAGCAACCCCACCGTTAAGATTTTCCGTTACGTCACGGAGGGTACGTTCGACAGTTATATGTACCAGCTTATCGAGAATAAGCAGAAATTCATAGCGCAGATTATGACCTCAAAACTGCCTGTACGCTCCGCGGAGGACATTGACGCGACCGCGCTCAGTTATGCCGAGATTAAGGCGCTGGCGACCGGCAACCCGCTCATCATAGAGAAAGCCCAGCTTGAATCCGATGTTGGCAAGCTGAAAATCCTCCATGCCAGCCACCTCAACCAAAAATACAGCTTGGAGGACAAAATCCTAAAGGAATACCCACAGGATATAAAACGGCTGACAGAGCGGATCGCCGGATACACGGCAGACGCGGAAACAACAGCAAAATATCCATCGGACAAAGACCACCTCCCGCCCTTTTTCATCTTGTGTTTTTACCTTTCGCACAAGGTATCTTTTGACCCGGCAGGCGCAAAACGCCCTCCGCAGGAGCGCACACGTTCGCAGAACGTATAAGTGCGCCGTTCCGGGTTCTGTTTGTGTAGCAAGCACAGCGGTTGGACATCCAGCCCGCCATTTGTGATTGCTGGGCTGCCGCCCAAACCCGCTCCATTATCTGCTAACTAAAACGGTAGAAATCTCTGCGTTATAAAATACAGAACATAATTTATTATGAACGATGCAACGACATACAGCGCTGTTCTTGTCCGTTTGCGTTCGTTTATTGCTATACACATTGCCATTAACGTCAATAAAAGTATAGGAATACTAAAGAAGGGCAAAAAGAACGGCCATGTCGAGCGATAGGGATCAACGGTGTTTACAGCAATCATACAACTTATAAAAATTGCTCCAGGCAGACGTATAGCATACAATGCAATCCAGCTCCTCTTTTTTCGGTAGCCAAAAAAATAGAAAAGTCCGCTCGCAACGGCAAGTAATAAGATAACTCTCAAAGAAATTAGAGGTATATCCCGGCTTAATGGCGTTCCATATGTAATGCCTTTGTTTCTGATATTAAGAGTAATCGTATTGTGCCATTCATCAAAAATCTCCGGTTTGATATTGATATTAAACGTCTCTCCGTTTGCGGTGATTCTTAACACGGCAGTTTCAATTTCTATTCCTAGGTACGGTTCTTCAGGCGGTGCATTTTCATAGAGTTCCCAGAGCCAAAAAGTGTCATAAGTTTCAATAGACAGTATACAGTGCTCTTGTAAACAAGGAACCGATCGTGCGTTATATGAAACAGTGTCATGTCAGAGATTGAATACACGTCCCGAAAGGTCCGGATTTTATTGCATTGGAAACAAAATTATAAGCTACAAAAGAAAGAGCTTTCACATTCGTAGAAGTTATACGTTCGGAAACAGACTTTTCTTCTTAAGATACATTTATAAGGGAGCGGGGTTGGAGGCAAGCTTCATGGAACAAGTTTTTATCTTTATGAACCTTGTATTGATTTTAATTCCAGACATGAAAGTTGCGTTTCTCAACAAAACGTTTGAAAGCGTTGTTCTTCCTTAGGGGAAGATGGAGATATTACCCACACTTTCACTTCCCACCGCACCCCCAAACCCCTCCCTCCTCAGCCATCTGAATAGCTTTCGAGGAAATATATGAAGAGATTAAAAAGATGAAGAACAATATTGTCCTTTGCCAATAACAAAAGAAGGCAGTGAGGCCAACTGAAAGGCCAAGTGACTGCTGAGTTGACTCTACCACTTTCCACTTTCTGGCATCATTCTACGGTTACCAAGCCTTGTGCCTGTACAGTACCTTCATAAACTAGGCTGAACGTATACA
>Ga0082212_10013429_pt1 | contig 10239 bp, 13 predicted proteins | sample TergutNt197P3_FD_71548 | JGI IMG/M metagenome (GOLD analysis project Ga0082212, IMG submission 71548) | Neocapritermes taracua P3 segment gut microbial communities from Petit-Saut dam, French Guiana - Nt197 P3 | ecosystem: Host-associated > Arthropoda: Insects > Digestive system > Gut ...
ATTTTATTAATACTTGGATGATTGCAGACGGCGAAAATGATAATATGCCTGTTTTACACACTTTTTATTGTCAGCATTGTATTGGGGTTGTATTTGATGAGGATAATCCTGTTCACTGTGTTTCATGCGGAAACGTGAATTGTTCCGTTCACTGTATACACGGTAATAATCCTCAAACTTGTGTAGTCTGTAATTCTCCGCAATTTTGCGTACATGGTGACAATCCGCAGACTTGTGCGATTTGTAAACCTAATATATTACCCACAATCCCTTGCGCCACCTGCAAACTCTGCCAATCAAAAAACCCGCCTGTAAAAGGCAGAATCCTCGGTAACACCGACCCTCAAATCTTCGACGCGCTTGAAATCCTTAAAAGCCTTGTCGGTATGGACGGCGCGATTAAAAAGTGCGGAAATGCGAGAGCTGCCTCGCTGATTACCGAAGCCTCGCAGAAAAAAGGCGAACCCACCATTTTCGACGCGCTGGAAATTCTGAAACATTTAGTCGGAATGATTAAGTTGTAAAAACGATATAAACCAACACACCGAAAAAAAGTGTAGGAGGAAACTTATCATATGAGGGCAGTGATTACCGTCACCGGGAGGGACACAGTCGGGATATTAGCGAAAATTACGGCGGCGTGCGCGTCGGCGAATGTCAACGTCATGGATATGTCGCAGACGGTCATGCAGGATTTATTCGTGATGACCATGCTTGTTGATATTTCAAAGTGCAATATAGAATTTACCGCGCTTTCGGATAAACTGAAAGCGTGCGGAAAAGAAATGGCGATGGAAATTCATGTGATGCACGAAGATATTTTTAATTCCATGCACCGAATATAAAAGAGAGAAAAAACTATGCTCAATAATAACGACATTCTGGAAACCATCCAAATGCTCCGGCAGGAAAACCTCGACATTCGTACCGTTACAATGGGGATTTCGCTTTTGGATTGTGCCGACCCCGATACAGACAAAGCTTGCGGAAAAGTCTATGACAAGATTACACGATTAGCTGAAAAGCACGTTCAAACCGGCGAAGAAATTGAAAAACGCTACGGAATTCCGATTATCAATAAACGGATTTCGGTGACGCCTGTTGCCATGCTCACGGCTTCCTCAAAAGGGAACCCTGTTAAGTTCGCTCACGCGCTCCAAAAAGCCGCCGATACGACCGGAGTCAATTATATCGGCGGATATTCTGCGTTGGTTCATAAGGGGTTTTCGGCGGGAGACCGGGAACTCATCGAATCTATTCCGCAAGCGTTATCGGAAACCGCAAAAGTCTGCTCTTCGGTCAACATCGGGTCAACACGGGCGGGAATCAACATGGACGCTGCCGCGCTGATGGGAAGAATAATCAAAGAGTCGGCAACACGAACCGCCGATAATTTCTGTTTCGGGGCGGCGAAAATTGTGGTATTCTGCAACGCGGTGGAAGACAATCCGTTTATGGCGGGGGCGTTCCACGGAACAGGGGAACCCGACTGTATCATCAATGTCGGGGTGAGCGGTCCCGGCGTTGTTCGCAGCGCGATTTCCAAACCGGAAATGTGTAATGCCGACATTGGTACAATCGCCGAAACCATCAAGCGTACTGCGTTTAAAATCACGCGAATGGGGCAGTTGGTCGGAACGGAGGCGGCAAAAGCGTTAGGTGTTCCTTTCGGGATTGTCGATTTGTCATTGGCACCGACTCCGGCAGTGGGGGACTCGGTGGCGTATATTCTCGAAGAAATGGGTTTGGAGAAGTGCGGCGCAACCGGAACCACGGCGGCACTCGCCCTGCTCAACGATGCGGTGAAGAAAGGCGGTGTCATGGCTTCATCCAGTGTGGGCGGACTGTCGGGCGCATTTATACCGGTATCGGAAGACGCAGGTATGATTGAGGCTGTCAAGACGGGCGCGCTTTCGTTAGAGAAACTTGAGGCGATGACGGCAGTTTGTTCGGTGGGTTTGGATATGATTGTTGTTCCGGGCGACACCGAGGCGGAAGTAATAGCGGGAATCATCACCGACCAGGCGGCAATCGGCATGATTAACCACAAGACCACCGCTGTAAGAATTATTCCCGCAATCGGCAAAAAAGAGGGGGAAATCCTTGAATTCGGCGGATTGTTCGGGAGCGGTCCGGTTATGCCGGTGAATCGGTTTTCGCCTAAAAAGTTTATTGAGCGCGGCGGGAGGATTCCCGCACCGCTGCAAAGTTTAAGGAACTAATATTGGAGGTACACATAAAATGAAAAACTATCTTGTTTCAATCTCGGACGACGCTAAAGCTGAGGAATTCTTAGCTTTGATGAAAGGGTTCCCTTATGCGGAAGTTTCCGAGCAGGAGGAAAAATCATCGAGTTCCGAAATGGCTCGGTTCTACCGTGAACAGCTTCTTGACATTATCAATCAAAAAAAGATTCCGAATATAAAACCGAACGCAAACGAAAAATGCCCTTTATTTATATTAGAGCAAGATGAAGAAACCGTTACCGCATTTAAAATTGCAACCCATTGCGGCGATTTTAAAATAACCGAATGGCAGCAGGCGGGGCTTGATGAACAATCATATGTCGATACAAGCAATACGATTACCTTACCTGTTTCTTCTGTTGATTTTGAAAATCAAATCGGGAAATTGACCAATTTTGATACGCACGGTTTGATTGAATTTTTGGAAAAATAACAAAAACCCTTGACAGTACTCGCATCATATGCTATAATGTAAGCGAATGAGGGAGTAGTTTGCGCGATAGAGCGTGTCAACCCAACAATCTCGGCTGTTTTGTTTAAAAAAGGCAGCCTGGTTTGACTTAATGAATGAGACTCATGTACAGCTTTGCTGTGCATGAGTTTTTTATATTATCGATAATATGGTAAGAGAAGTAAACAGGAAGGTAAAAAATTTTGATACTCAATATTTTAATCTCGGTGATTGGATTTGTTGTCTTGATAAAAAGCGCGGATTTTTTCGTGGACGGCGCGTCTTCATTCGCGAAAAACCTGAAAATCCCTACCGCCGTAATCGGTCTGACGATTGTCGCGTTCGGCACATCCGCGCCGGAATTAGCGGTTTCTTTCAACTCGCATTTATCCGGAAATATAGATATGATGTATGGAAATGTAATCGGTTCAAACATCGCCAATATACTCATGGTTTTGGGTGTGTCCTCTTTAATTGTACCGTTGAGTATACAGAAAAATGTTATCAAAAAAGAAATCCCGATTCTGATGATGATGACATTAGGATTTTCTTTTTTATTCCTTGACAGTGTATTCCATTCGGAACAGGTAAACACCCTTTCAAGAGCGGACGGACTTGTGTTAATCCTTTTTTTCGCAGTATTTGTTTTCTATTTAATTTCGGTTTTGTCAAAAGACAAGAAAAAAGAGCCGGACGAAGAACGCAAACCGAAGTATAAAACGCTGTGGTCAGTCCTCCTTTTTATCGGCGGATTAACAGGTGTTGTACTCAGCAGTAATCTGATTGTAGACAATGTTGCCGCGCTCGCGGAAAAAATCGGAATCAGTCAAAAAATCATTTCCGTGACGGCGGTCGCCATCGGGACTTCTCTGCCCGAATTAGTCACCACCATAACGGCTTCAAGAAAAGGAGAAAACAACATTGCCATCGGGAATATCGTGGGAAGCAGTATATTCAATATATGTATCGTTCTCAGTTTGCCTGTGATTATATTAGGTGATGCGACCTCGGCGGCGTATCATATCGCCGATATTGCATTCCTGATTTTGCCGGTGATGTTCCTGTGGGTTTTTTCCGCGACCGGAAAGGTGCTTAAAAAACTTGAAGGGGGGGGTTTTCTTATTCTTTACTGCGTATACAACGGATATGTATTATTGTTATAGTTCTCCCTCTTTCCGCATAAAATAAAGGCAAGCACGACGCTTGCCTTTATTTTTTTCGCTCTTGTTTGATTAGTCATATCTCGCGCCGCCGCGGTCTGTATCAACAATCTCGTTTCTTCTGAAGAAGAGCGAGAAACACCACACTGCAGCAAGCGCAAACAGAATATAAACGATTCTGCTTATAATCGAACCTGCACCTCCAAATGCCCACGAAACAACGTCAAATCGGAACAGTCCGACGCTACCCCAGTTTAATCCGCCGAGGAGCAGAATAAACAACGCAACCTTATCCATAAGAAATATATCTCCTTAACAATTTAGACTTACCTTAAGAACCCATATTCGCAGGGGTTCTATAAATGTCGCAGAAATAGTATTCACGGATTTTTTCGCTTTATTCATATTTTTTTGCTTTTTTAAATATAATCATAAACATCGCTGATTCCTTCAGAGAGAATTGCAAAGATACTCAGCCCCATAATCGCCGTAATCAGTATACCTAACAGCACATTAATCCCTATACCGATTGCCATCCAAATCAAGTAAGATTTACAAAAATTGGCTTTACTCTTTTTTGCATTGTCTCCGAAAGCCCAAATAAAAAGCATAATAATATTGATTAACGGAATTGTCAGTATGAAAGTCGTCAGCATCCATTCTCCAACGGTGACCGGTTCTTCTGTGCTATTGGGTTTTGACTCGGCATAATGCACAGGCGCGGCAGGTATAACCGGAGCGACCGGTTGCGGTTGAGGCTGTATGTTGTTTCCGTTATCTTCGTCAGAAAATTTCTTCCCGCAATTCGTACAATATGTAGTTCCCACTAAATTAGTCATACCACATTTTGAACATAAAACGCTTTGTTCTTCTAACACCATGATTTTCTCCCTTATATCTTACGATTAACCAAAAACACTCCCCGTCAATATAAAGACGGGGAAATTAACCATCATTACGCACCGGCGGCATTTTGCTTTTTCGCCAACTGGGATTTCAGACGAGCTGCTTTATTCTTGTGGATAAGCCCTTTTCCTGCTGCCTTAGCAACATTCACAGACGCCGCTTTTATTTCCGGTAAAGTCGCGCCTTCCGCTCTTGCCTTTTTTAACTTCGTTTTAAGCTCCGAACGGCGCGCTTTATTGCGTTCACGCCTTTCAGCGGAAATCAATACTCTTTTTTTCGCAGATTTAATATTAGCCAAAATTTCACCTCCCAATAAAACAGAATAAAACTATAGCATAGAGCCTATGCTAATCACAGTACGATATAGTATAACACATCTTTTTTCAAATTGCAATACCTTTTTATAAAATTTTTATAAGCGGATTTATTAATTTAAGCCAAGACGCCTAATACGACAAAACTCTGCCCGCCGTGTTCTCTCAGCAAAATCACTTTGTCGCCTTTTCGAATTTCCTCTATCCCTTTCATAAAATTCAAATGTACTTTGGGTAATCGCAGTTTTTGGTCAACGGCAATGATATCGTCGGATTCCGCTGTTCCTATCATGACAGTACTGGGTTTTTGCGATTCAACCGCCTCAACCGCAATGATTTTAATTAATTCTACTATTCTTTCCATTTTTAAAAATTCTCCTTTTTAATTAATCTTTATAATAGGTGCATCCGTTGGAAATTCGGAATAACCCGTCAAGTTTACAGTTTTTTACGTTATGCACAATCATCAGGCTTTTATTGGGAATGTTGTTGTACTCAAAAAGTGTGGGGAAATCGTCAAAAGCAAAGATATTTTCGCTTATTTTATAGTTGCCGTCTCCTTTACAGTACGCATTCCCGTTTGAAATTCTGAACAGCTTATCAAAGATATGATTTTTTCTGTTCCGCACAAAAATCAAACTCTTATCGGGAATTTTACTTAATTCAAAAAATGTGGGAAAACCGTCAAACGAAAAAATTTTACCATTTCCCTCGGTATGGTGGTTGCCTTTGTAATAGGTACACCCGTTGGATATTCTGTACAACCCGTTGTATGTCACACCATTGTAAATAAGGCTTTTTAGGTTGCGTACAAAAATCAGACGTTTTTCGGGAATTTTCGTATATTCAACAAGTGTGGGAAATTTTTCAAACATGTATATTTCTTCATAGTCCGCGTCTTTCCATACAAGCCCTGCATATTCGGGGAGCGTGGCGAGGTATTTGATGATTCCTTTTGCTGCCGCTTTACCGAGTTCTTTTTGTTTTTCGGGCGTGTCGAAATTTTTACGGTCTTCTTCATTATCCATAAATCCAAATTCACAGTAAGCAAACGGCGCAGAAAATTTAGTTATTAGTTCTTCCCAACCTGTTCCTTTAGAAGTTCGCACAGGTTCATTTGCAAACCATATCTGTTTAGTATCTTCTTTTATTTTATTGGCTATAGATTGACTTAGTGTTTTAGAATCGACTTTCATATTATCATTTTGTGAGGAATCGGTTTGCGTAAAGGCTACAAATCCTTGAGCATGATTTTGTGGCTCCCCATTTCCGGCAGCATTGAAATGTATAGCAATACCTACCGCTATATCTTTTCTTCCCTCCAACTCATTGTAAAAATCTTTAAGTGGGTTACCACCTAAAACCTTCTTTTGGTTATCATCAACCCATTCTTGATGTCCTGTGTTTCCCCTCTTTTCATTATAGTACTCTATCATGGGTTTGTCTTTTGGAAAATTACCCCAGTCGCCATTCAAAATCATATCGAAACCATTATGTTCAATCTGTCGTTTAATTTCACGTCCAGTTTCAAGGTTAAGAACAAGTTCCCTAAATTTCCTCATTCCGTCGATATCGCCTCTGTCATCACTCCACCAATGCCCGACTTCCATTGCGATTGTTTTTTTACTCATTTGTTATTCTCCTATTTTTTATTATTCAAGAGCGTTTTTCTCTTATAAAACAAGAATAACACATAAAAAGTCGTTCCAGTGCCAAGTTTTGTTGCAACGGCAACAAAAATCCGCCAAAAAGGCGGATTTTTGTTATTTATTGATAAAGATAATATTAGCCATCTATATTCTGAACATCAAGTATAAGAGTTTCTTTATTTTCTATTAATTTATAAATCTTTGTAAGTGAAATAGTTTCATAAATAATATTAAAAGTTGGGGATTTAATAAGAATCGTTAAAACTAAATTATCATCATCTATTTCAAATTTTGCGATTTGATAATTTGGGTGGGAAATAATCATCTTATTTTCTTTGTCAGAAAAGTTATAATAATAAACATCTCCGATTTTACTACCACTATGATGGAAATCGCCTCCAACAGTTAACAGAATGTTGTTATTAAGCCAAGTCAAATCATTAGTACCTGTAGGGTTTATAATGTAGCTATATTCATCAAACACGGGTTCAATTATTTTTTGTTCAAGAACATCAAAAATATATAAGTTCCTTGTGTATTCAATTATAAATGCAATTGCGAATTTTGTTCTATCCGTCGAAATTTCAATATGCGGTGACCATAGATTAAACAAAAATTCTGGTTCGGTACTTTCCTTGTATAAAATATAAAAATTTGAATCCAGTTTTTCTTGTTCAATAATTAAAACAGCTCCGTTTGCAAGCGGTATTTCTTCTATAATTGGTTTGTCCAATTGGTCGGATTCAGCAGACTTTTCTACAACTCCCGCTGTCGTAGATTCTTCCGTAATCACCATTTGCGTTTCTTCTATCGTCATAATCTCTTCGATTGTCTGTGATATGTCACTATCCGTTGTTTTCGGCTCCAAACACCTCGAAAAAACAACCGATACTGCCAATAATAACCATAAAATTTGTTTCATGGTAAGTCCCCTTTTTATATGATGATGTTATTATATCGTATAGAGGCGGGATTGTCAATGTTTGTTTCAATTGCGATTGTTTTTTATTATTCAAGAGCGTTTTTCTCTTATTAAAACAAGAATAACACATAAAAAGTCGTTCCAGTGCCAGATTTCGTTGCTGTTGCAACAAAAAACGCCGAGAAGACGTTTTTGTTTATATAAATTTTTTAATGTCCGTTTGTTGAATCATACACATTAATAATTGCCCATTCGCCATTATTTTCTGTAAACACAACGCATGCTTGAGAATAAGTGTCCCAATTAGTGAACTTGGTTACAAGCATAACGTGTATCTGTTTAGAATACCAAAAAATACGAGAAGCACCTTTGTCTATAATGTTGGGGAATTTATCAGATACAGATATCAATTTTCTTCTAATATTAAAACTGTCAATCATATAATCTCTTTGTTTATCGGATTCAAAATTGATTTTCCCAACTGTGTTATCAAAATCAACAATTAAATCATTGAGCAATTTTAACGCTTTTTCTGCCAATTCCTCTTTAAATTCTTCTGTAAGTTTCGGTTCATTGGAATCTTCTTCGGTCGCAGATTCTTCTATCATTTCCACTATCGTTGTTTCTTCCAACACCATCGTTTGCATTTCTTCTACAGTCACAACTTCTTCTGTTGTTTCCGATACATCTTCGCCCCCGGTCTTCGGCTCCAAACACCCCGAAAAAACAACCACGACTGCCAATAATAACCATAAAATTTGTTTCATGGTAAGTCCCCTTTTTATATGATGATGTTATTATATCGTATAGAGGCGGGATTGTCAATGCTTGTTTCAATTGCATGATTTAAGTAATAAATTTACAATTACAGAAGGGAGAACGACCAAGCCGCAGAGAATTGAAGATATATCTGGCGATGCCATGTATATTTTGTCTGCGAACGGCATTTCTGCTGATAATATAAGTGCTGTTTTTAACAGAAGAAAAAATAATCAATAATAAAACCTCGGTGGGTTCGACCGCCCGGCATATAGAAAACCCCGGTATATATATTATTAAATATGAATACCGTATATTTTCAATATTTTATCCAATAATCAACACGGAAGGAGCGTGATTTAATGGCAAACACCTTAAATCCCATAACCATAAAATTGCAAATGGGACTTAACAAGCGTATGTACGAAAACGGCAAGATTTCATATAATATGTATTCGCAGACGAATGAAATATTAATATCGCGCTTGACAGCCGCCGAAAGATGTGATATAATTACCCTTAACGATGTGCAAGTAAAAAAATCGGGGTAAAAATTTTATGAATCTACTAACGCTTAGAAATGAAATAAACGCAGGGGCAAGCATTTACGACTTGCCTCTGCGTGTTGTTTATTATGCACGAGTCAGTACAGATAAAGATGAACAGCTTCACTCGTTGGGGAATCAGACTTTTTACTTCGAGGATTATATTAAGTCTAATGAAAACTGGAAATATATTCAAGGGTATGTTGACGAGGGGCTTTCCGGGACTTCTACGGCGAAACGGCTCGGATTCCTTCAAATGATTAAAGACGGTAAAGCGGGGAAGTTCGACCTGATTATTACTAAAGAAATCAGCCGTTTCGCCCGTGACACCCTCGACAGTATCAAGTATACACGAGAGCTTCTCGACCACGGAGTCGGTGTTTTTTTTCAGTCGGACAATATCAACACGCTCACTCCCGATGCAGAGTTACGTCTAACGATTATGGCTTCGCTTGCACAGGACGAATCCCGCAAACTATCGGAACGTCTTCGGTTTGGCTACAAGCGTTCGATTGAACAGGGGCGGGTTCTCGGTCAGAATAATATGCTCGGCTATAACAAGGCGGACGGCGTACTGACGGTCAATGAGGAACAGGCGGTCATTGTCCGTCGAATCTTTGAGTTATACAATGAGGGTAAAATCGGGCTGCGGCGAATTGCACGTCAGCTTGAATCGGAGGGGTTGCTCAGTCCGTTTACCGGGAAAATGCTCTCCCCCGAAACAATCAAGAGCGTGATTACCAATCCCAAGTATAAGGGCTACTATTGCTCCGGCAAAACGTATTCGATTGATTACCGCAATAAAAAGCAGATTCGTAAACCCGCCGAAGAGTGGAATGTCTATAAGGACGACAGAATCCCCGCTATTGTCAGCGAGGAAGTGTGGGACAAAGCAAATCAATTATATCAGGGGCGTAGCGAGAAGTGCAAGGAACACGGCGACGCCTATCAGTCTCGTTACAGCTTTTCGGGGAAAATATTCTGCGGCGAACACGGTACGAGCTATCACAGGCACGTCTACAAGTCCAAATCTAAGGGAGAACAAGAGGTTTGGAACTGCAAGCTATATCGCCAAAAAGGTAAAATTGACGGCTGTGACAGCCCGACGTTGTACTCAAAAGAGCTGTATCAAATATTGGACGGCGTATACGGCGACGTGTACGCGGATAAGGAAAACATCATCAACGGTTTGCTGCGTATCTATCAATCCGTTGATGCCGCCGACTGCGGCAAGGAAATAGCCGCCGTTAAAAGAGAACTGGACAAATACGCGGCAAAGAAGGACGC
>Ga0082212_10013430_pt1 | contig 10239 bp, 9 predicted proteins | sample TergutNt197P3_FD_71548 | JGI IMG/M metagenome (GOLD analysis project Ga0082212, IMG submission 71548) | Neocapritermes taracua P3 segment gut microbial communities from Petit-Saut dam, French Guiana - Nt197 P3 | ecosystem: Host-associated > Arthropoda: Insects > Digestive system > Gut ...
ATGAAAACGCCGGAGCAATCGGAATAGAGGTCAAAAAAACCAAGCGGACCCTGATCCTGCTGTCCGCTGTGCTTACGGGCGTTTCTGTTGCATTTGTTGGTGTAATCGGCTTTATTGATCTGATCGCGCCCCATGTGGTCCGGCGTTTTTTCGGTTCTTCCCATAAGTTTGTAGTTCCCCTGTCAGGACTATTCGGGGGCATGTTTATGGTTCTTGCGGATCTCATCGCGCGCACTGCGGCTTCACCATCGGAGATTCCCGTGGGTTCTGTAACAGCCTTAATCGGCGCGCCTTTTTTTGCCTATATCTTTCTGAGAAACCGCAGGTAGGAGCGTTGGTCTTGTTACAGGTTGATGATTTGGTCTGTGGATACGGTGATATACCGGTACTCAAGGGAATAACCTTTTCCGCCCGGCCTAATGAAAAGTTATTTGTAATAGGCCCCAACGGATGCGGCAAAACAACGCTTTTGCGCGCCCTGGCAGGCCTCCTTGCTTACTCGGGAAAGGTAACCATTAACGGTAATGATGTTTCTATCCTAAGCAAGAAAGAACGGTCCCGAAAAATCGCGATGATGAGCCAGTTTTCCCAGTCATTTTTTTCCTATTCTGTTTTTGAAACGGTAATACAGGGGCGCTATGCCTGGCTGAAAGACGGGTTCTTTAAGAGCGAGACTTCCTCTGACAGGGAAAAGGTGCTGGCTTTGCTTGAGACCACGGGGCTCCTTCCTCTTAAGGACAGGAGTATCCGCGAACTTTCAGGAGGACAGTTACAGCGGGTTTTTCTGGCCCGGGTTTTTGCCCAGGAGCCTGAGGTTATTCTCCTCGATGAACCAACGAACCACCTTGACTTTCGTTATCAACTGGAACTTATGCACTACCTTGATCAATGGGTTAAGATTCCAGGACGGATTGTTTTGGGAGTTATGCACGATATTAATTTCGCAATGTCCTTTGCCGACAGGCTTTTAATAATGAAAGAGGGTGAGGTCTTCGCGCAAAGCGATAGTGCCTCTTTGGATCTGGATTTGATAAATCAAACCTTTGACACAGATGTCAGAGCCTATATGGCGGAGTCCTTAAAGAAGTGGGAAAGATAAACTGGGAGGATTATTTCTCCGGAATATCGTCGTAGCGGCCGGAGTTGTTCCAGTAGGTGAAGCCGCCTGAGCCGGCATCGCGGACCGCTTCGACCTGGCGGCGTACATAGTCATTGTTGTAGTATCTTCTGTCGTAGGAAACATTCAGGTAGAATGCCTGGGCCCAGGGCCGGACAATAACCTGGCCCCTGGCAATGTAGCGGGTTCTCAGGGTTCCCTGGAAGTAAATTCTATAGGGGCGGAGTTCCGGCGGGTTCTGGGCCAGGAAGTCCTGTTCAAAGTGGCTTGGGTAGTACATTGGGCAGATCACATCCACCCAGGGGGCGAATAACTCCACTTCCTGGCCTGTTCTGGCTCCTGTGCGGTACCAGCCATTGGCGCCGTAAATATCAATTGAAATGGGGACATCCACCCGGGAACGTACATGCCTGAGAAATGAGACTATAGCGCTGTCCATGTCCATCCCGCTATCCTGCCAACGGTAACGGGCATCCCCCAGATTCACGCCATCGGTGGGAAAACGTATGTAGTCAAACTGAATTTCGTCAAAGCCCCTGCGGGCAAGCTCTTGCGCCACTGAGGCATTGTAGTCCCATATCTCTTCTGAATAGGGATCTACCCATTTCTCATCGTACCAGGTCCGTAAAATCTCAAATTCCGGGTCACGGTCGGGAAGAATTTGGGTGGTCAAGACTGAAGCAGATTCTTCCCGGTCCGGATCCTTCCTGCGGCGGGTGTCGTAGTAGCCCTGCCATGGCCTATTACCAGGCCCGTCCCAGACAGCATACCTTCCGCCCCCTTTGGCGGCGGCTTCGGGATCTTTGAACACCACAATTCTCGCTACAGTGTAGATTCCCCGGTCTCTCATGGTTTTGAGGAAATTTTCTATATCCACAGGCCAGAAAACCCGCCCATAATCAGAGAGGGAAGAATTTTCCGGGGTAAAACGAAGCCTGCCCAAATCATCCTTCATGTCGATGACAACCATGTTAAGGCCCCGCTGTTCAATTATATCGAGGTAGGGCTTAAGGCTTCCGGGATCCATGGCGTGGTTCACAGGAAGGTAAAGGCCCTCTTTATTATCTGCCACCCCGGCGCGGCTCCCGGGAGCCGGCGTTGAAGCGCCCTCATCCAGAAGCCAGAGTTCCGAAAGGCTGACGATTTCAGCTTCCTGCCTTCCCGGTTCTTTCAGCATCACGCAATTTGGCCGGTGGTTTCCCGGAATTGCCCTGATTTTTGCTTCCAGGTCCAGCCTTGTCCTGTATGGGGAATCTATTCCAGTGGTTCGCACAGGGGAAAAGGGCCCTATTTCAATGATCTGGCCATCCAGAACGGAAACAATAGAGTCCCCCAGGGGCGCTAGAGAATCAACAGCGCCGAATGCCGAAGGATCCGCCCAGATGAGGTTCCAGGTTTTCCTTTCCCAGTCGAGTCTGTAAAGGCGGCGGCGGAAGGTCTGGGAAGCGTAAATAACAGGGGCGGCCCGGGGATTCGCGGGATCGTTGACTATCGCTATGTCAGATACCTCATCGGCGTTGTCGGTGGTTTCCATTTTTTCCAGCCCCGCGCTTATTTCTATCCACCGCGCCCCTTCTGTGAGGGGGTTGATATAGTAAACGCCGTAGATGCTGTGTGTGCAAAAAACAGTCAGGCCGCCCCCTGGCAGGGTTGTTACTGCCGCTGCCTTTACCCCATTGGACCTGAAATTCGGTATTCCCAGGTTTTCCCAGTCCCTGCCCCCATTTCTTGTCAGGTAGATGGCGTCCTTAAAGGCGCATACCATGATCTCCGGGTTTGTTGGATCTATTTCCAGATCCTTTATCTGCTGGACAGTGGTTATAAATGACTTTTCACCTTCTTCGTAAAGTTTTATGACTTTAAGAGGCAGTCCCCGGTTCCTTGGCTCCCAAATTTTGAGATCTTCAGAAACAAAAACCCCCTGGTCTGTAAGAAGCACCCAGCCTGAGCCTCTGGAAATGATTTTCTGTACCTTTCCTCCCACCCAAAGGATATCCACTGTCCCTGAGCTGTCTTTGCTGTAAAGCCCTACGTCAGTTCCCCATAGGATCTGCCAATCCTGGGCAGTTTCCAGGGTTTTTGCGAAAAAAGGCAGCAGAACAAAGGCTAAGGCAAAAAATGCCCTACTTATGGCGGGTTTATGACGGATCACAAGAGATCCCCGTGGCTGTATGGGTTTTCGTTATCCAATACATTGGCTGTGGACATGGCTACCTCATTACAAATATATAGTGAAAAGCCCGACCTTGCCCAGCTCCTCTCCAGGGAATGCACGTTGGTTTCTTGCGCGAATCAGCATTTTTGGGTTATTATTAAGGGAAATGGCAAGAGAACAGATCGCACCCACCAAGAGCAACCTTATCAGGGTAAAAGAACGGCTTAATATCGCCCTTGAAGGATATGATCTTCTTGAACAGAAAAGGGAAATCCTTGTAATGGAGCTGATGCAGAAGGTGGAGCAGGTAAAGATTCTGGAAAGAGACCTGGATGCGGGAATTGCCACTGCCTATCCCTGCCTTAAGCGTATGCTTATAGCCGTGGGCAGGGAGAGGGCTGATAAACTGTCAGCCAACATCAATTACAAGTACGAATTAAGGGAAAAAAGGGTCCTTACAGCAGGAATGAACCTTTTGGGCCTTGAAATTCAACTTCCCCCCCTGGAACTGAAATATTCTCCGGCGAATTCATTTGCAGAATGTGATGAAACCGTGCTAGAATTCTTCGGATTATTAAAGATACTGACCGAACTGGCGGCGGTACGGACCATTGCCTGGCGGCTGGCCAGGGAAGTCCGCAAGACCCAGCGGCGGGTAAACGCCCTGGAAAAGATGGTTATACCAACCGCCAGGGAAACAAAGGGTTATATCGAGTCGGCGCTTGAAGAAAAGGACAGGGATGCGTTCTTTACAAGCAAGCTGCTCAAAAAAAGAGGCGTTGGCGGTTCAGACGGCCCTGGCGCACAGAGGAGTTAAATGACACGGCCGGTTTTTTCCAGTATTGTTGTGGCTATCAACGGTTCTGACGCGTCTATTTTGGCCGCCAAGTATGCCATCGTTTTGGCAAAGGCCTGCCAGTGCAGGCTTTCCGCGGTGTACGTGGTAGATACCGCCACCATCAGACAGCTTACCCTCAGTAAGATCTTCATCCAGGAAGAAAGCCAGGATTACGAGAAGAGCCTGGAATCCAACGGGGATCGGTACCTGTCCTTTGTGGAGGAACTGGCCCGGGCAAAGGGCATTAAGGTCGAGCGGGAACTGCGCCGGGGGGCCGTGTACACGGAAATCCTGGCGGTGGCGGACGAAAAAAAGGCGGACTTGATTGTGCTGGGCGGCTGGGAAAAGGACAAAAGCCCGCGGGATATTATCTCTCATTCCCACCGGGAAGTAATGGTGAACGCCAAGTGTTCTGTGTTGCTGGCAAAGGAACCGGACATCGATCTTATCTATAAGCGCGCCTAGCGGCTTTAGGCACGCATACCGGAGCGTGGGTTATTCCAGGAATTATTACCAACTATTACCAACTCCTTGAAGTTTCCCAGAACGCTTCCGCCCAGGAAATAAAGAGGGCGTTCCGGGAGCGGGCCAAACGGCTCCACCCGGATATAGCCGGGGAGGGCGGCGCGGAGGAAATGCGGAAACTCCTTTCCGCCTACGAAACCCTTTCCGACCCGAACCGCCGCTTTGAATACGACCGGGCGTACACGCGCTTTACCGCGAAATACCATTTCGATTACCGCAGTTTCCTGCAAGAGCGGAAGGACGACCCCGAGTATCAGGCAAAGCTCATCTTTTTTGAGCTTTTGCACCTGGAGGAAGAAGCCGCCGTTTCCATCTGGAAGGAACGGGGCGGCCTGGACTTCCCCATGGAACAGTACCTTGACCGCGAGGACTGGATGGACTGCACCTACATACTGGCGGAAGAACTCGCCCGGCGGGAACTCTGCTACGAAGCGTTTGTGCTCCTCGTAAAACTCGTGCGGGAGGAACGGCGGCGGCCCTACTTTAAGCACTTTATGCAGGACGTTGAAACCTTCCTGAAAGAATTGGTTCGCCTTCGCCTGCGCAAAACGGTGGATGACGAAACCTACCTTGACTGTATGGAAGCCCTGTTGGACCTGGGCTTTACCCCGCGGGATCATGCCCGCTGGATTCGTTCCATCAACAAGGTGCAGCTTAAACGGAAACAGAGGGCATAGGATACCAGTATGATACGGCTTAAAAATGAAAAACAAATTGATGGCATCCGCAAGTCGTGCCGCATGCTTTCCGCCATGTACCGGGAACTTATCCCGCTCGTGAAGCCCGGCGTCCAAACCATCGAAATTGATCACTGGGTGCGGAACTGGATACAGAAAGCCGGCGGCGTTCCCACCTTTTTGGGCGTAGGGGACAGGAAAAATCCCTATCCTGCGGCAATCTGCATTTCGATTAACAACGAAGTGATACACGGCATCCCGTCAAAGCGGAAAATCACTTCCGGGGATTTGGTGTCCCTGGACTGCGGCATCACCCTGGACGGCTATGTGAGCGACCAGGCGGTTACCCTGGAGGCGGGGAAGGTGAGCGATGAAGCGCATACGTTGAGCGCCGTTACGCGCGAGTGTCTGTACGCGGGCATCGAGGCGGCGAGGGCAGGGGACAGGCTGCTCCAGATTGCCCGGGCGGTTCACAGCCGCGCCGTCGCCGCCGGTTTCGGCGTGGTGCACCAGTTCTGCGGCCACGGCGTCGGCCTCGCGCTCCACGAAGACCCCCAGGTAACGAACATCCCCCGCGGCGCCAACCCAAAACTCGCCCAGGGCATGGTGCTCGCCATTGAACCGATGATCAACGCGGGTACCGGCGACGTGGACATCCTCGAAGACGGCTGGACGGTGGTAACCGCCGACGACCGGCTCTCCGCCCACTGGGAGCACACCATCGCCATCTTCAGGGACCACACGGAGATGCTGACCGAGCCGGTGGAAGGGAAATGAGGAATCAGGAATACTCCCCATGCCCCCTTTCACCGGATATATACCAGGGCCACAGCTTTGGGAGAATCCTCCTGCTCTATCATGTTGCCGGAATCAGCGCCCATATAGTACGCGAAGCCGTTTCCGAAAAGCCTCCCGACGGCACAAACTCCTGATGAAAACGTGGAGGCCGAAATAATCCCGGTAATCCGGTAGCCGGACGGGTATTCCGCTTTTGTTGCCGGGTTGGTATTGACAACTTCTTCCCAGATGACGGGAACGGCTTCATAGTGCCAGGCGGCGCCCGCGTCGGGGCTCTGAACCAGGACCTTGTCGGCGGAAAGGGTAAGGTAAAGGGTTCCGGCAAGACGCCATGTGCCATAGAAACCGGCTTTGGGATCACCGGGTTCTGGGTCATCGCCGGGGATGATATCTTCGCCAAGCTCAATGTCCGTGCCATCGTCAGTACTGGCGAAACCGCCCGCCGTACCATTGTCGCACGCGATAACCATTGCCGCCATCAACAGAACGGTAAGACCGAAAACAAAACAGTTCTTTTTCATAGCAAACTCCTTCGCCGGTATAAACTGAAAGCCTTAACAGGCTCACCCTATATACTGCGCGGGGATGCAATTTGCTTCGAAATAGTAAAAGATTTTTTGCTTTTTATGACAAATGTCATGGTTTTTGGCGGGTAAGGAATGAGCTAGCCCCTCCCCATTCCCGCCGCTTCCGCGTAACTCTCCCTGTCCATCAGGGAACGCCATGCCCCTTTTTAGAAAAAGCATCCCTTTTCCTGTAACTATTCCATCAAATCATAATTTACTATAATAGAACGCAGACATTTTCAGCTTTTGAAGGAGAAACTATGAATCTTACGCGGCGATTGTCATCCAGGAGTTTTTTTGTCTTTAATCTGGTACTTATCGGGATTATCTTTGGGTTTTCCCTGGCGTTTTTGTCTTTTTCGTGCAGTACGCCCCGGAGCGGGAACATTGCCCGGGCCCAGGAACGCACGTCGGCGGCGATACCGCAAGACGCGCTGGACATTGCCGAGGGCCTTCAGCGGGCGTTCAACGCGGTGGCCGAAAAGGTGCTTCCCTCGGTGGTAGAGGTAAAGACCGTTTCGGTACAGCGCCGGCAGAGTCCGGGTTTTAACGGCATCCCCTGGGACTTCTTCTTTGGCCCCCGGGGCGACCGTAACGACCGGAACGATCGCGGCGGCCAGGAGCGGGAATTCCGTTCGCAGGGCATGGGCTCGGGGTTCATCGTAAGCCAGAACAAGGATACCTATTACGTGCTTACCAATAACCACGTGGTGGAAGGAACCACCGAGATTATCGTGGCCACCAGGGACGGCAAGGAATACCCGGCCGAAGTTGTCGGGAAGGCGGCCCGCCGCGACCTCGCGGTAATTTCCTTCAAGACTTCCGACCCCTTCCCCCTGGCGGAACTGGGCGATTCCGACAAGGTTAAAGTCGGCGACTGGGCCATTGCCATTGGGAACCCGCTGGGCGAACAGTTTGCCTTTTCGGTAACCAAGGGCATTGTAAGCGCGGTGGGGCGCACGGGCGGCCCCGGCGGCAACATCAATGACTTTATCCAGACCGACGCTTCCATTAACCAGGGTAATTCCGGCGGCCCCCTTGTGAATATCCGGGGGGAAGTGGTGGGCATCAACACCTGGATAGCGAGCAATGCCGGCGGCGGGTCCGTGGGCCTTGGTTTCGCCATTCCCATTAACAACGCCACACGGGTCATCGACGAGATCATCAAGTCAGGTAACGTCAGCGACGGGTGGCTTGGGGTTCAGCTTATCGACGCCAGCCGTGATATGCTTCAGGACCTTCAGCTTGCCGGAAAGCGGGGCGCGTTTGTGCCGCAGGTGTTCCAGGGTTCTCCCGCCGACAAGGCCGGAATCCGTCCGGGCGATTTTATTACCCACGTTGATAAGCGGGAAGTGCGCGGGGGCACCCACCTTACCCAAATCGTGGCGGACTTTAAGCCCGGCGAAAAGGTGGCGTTTACTGTTATACGCGACGGCACGGTAAAGGAAATTGAAGTCCGTATCGAAGTCCGCTCTGACGAAGTCGCTTCCGAAAACAGAAAACTATGGCCGGGCCTGATGGTGCTTACCCTCACCGATGAACTGCGTTCCACCTTTAGCCTGGACAAAGACGCGCAGGGTCTCGCCGTTATCCAGGTAATCCCTGAGACTGCCGGGGCGGTGGTCGGCATTCAGCGCGGCGACCGGATTCTGGCAATCAACGACACGCCGGTAAAGGACATTGCCGCGTTCTACAAGGTCTTGCGGGAAAAGGCGGATAAGGAACTTTGGTTCACGTACATCCGGGGCGGTAACACGCTGGATACGCACAAGGTTAAACGATAGAAAGGAAAGCCCAGGAAATTTACCACGGAGGGCACAGAGAACACAGAGGTTAAAGCGTATTTATTTTCCTCTGTGAAACTCTGTGTACTCTGTGGTTATTCTTTTTTCGATTATGGTTTCAGCCGTTTCAACATTGAAAGATAATCCGAGCCCTTTACCCGATCTCTTGGAATGAAGTTCCTCCCGTCAGGGAGGGACATGAATTCCGATTCCACGCAGCCCAGGACTGAGTCGAAGAAGGGGGAGCGGATGTCCAGGTCGGGAATGGGGCTCCGCGCGTAGGGGGTGTTGGCAAACCGGGACGAGTACTGCGTCAGAAGCCCCCGGTTGGCCCGGCTTTCCGCGTGGAGGTGCCAGAGGAACCATGCCGCCCCCGATCGGAGCACAATCTCCGAAGAAGAAGGTTTCGCAGCGGGCCACTCGGTTCTGTCGGGGTCCTGCGTGTTGGGGATGAACGAACGTTCCAGAAGCTGGGCATAGATGGTTTCCGCGGGCCAGTCCCTGCCCGCCGTAATGAACCGCAGAAGATCCGTTTCGTTACGGGTAATTTCGATTAAGTCGCGCCAGGTAATTTCCCCCTGGCGGGCTATCTCCATGGTACGGTTTCCGGTTCCGTATTCAAGCTCCCTAAGCTCCCACGCCTTGTCCCGGAACACCCGGTAAGCTTCTTCGTAAAACGGTTTTTCCTCAAGCAGGACAAAGGCGGAATCGAACGCGGCAACGGATTCGGAAAAACGGTTAAGGTCAAAGAGAACCCTGCCGCGTTCGGTAAGGAGTTCCCCAAGGGAACCTTCGGCGTTCTGGCTCGCTTCGATCATCGAAAGCCGGTTTGCGACATCCCGTTCAAGCCGGAACGAAAGCACCTGGGAAGGGATGTTCCGGGGCGACAGGTTTTGGGATTTTCGGTATTCCCTTTGGGCGTCGGATACCTTCCCTTCCATAAGAAAGAGCCGGCCCGACCACGCCGCCAAATGGCCCTGAAAGTCCGTGTCCGCCACGGTTCCTTCCAGGTCCGTTATTTGCTGCCTGGCCCTGGCAAGTTCGCCCCTCTGCGCGCCGACGCCGTCAAGCCGAATGATGGTTTCTTCAATTTCCCCAAGCTCCCTGAACGCCTTTTCCCCGGCGCTTGAAAGGAGAAGATCCTTCTGCATACTCTGGCATCCGGCAAGGACAAGAACCGCCGCAAGCAAAAAACCGATTTTTCGTATAACTTTTTTCATACCGTTACCGCTATTCCTCCAACGCTTTTTTGATTTTGGAACAGGCGTCGTCTATCTGTTCATACGAAATGATGATGGGCGGCGCGAAGCGTATTGTATGGTCGTGGGTCTCCTTGGCAAGTACGCCGTTGTGTATAAGCTTCTTGATATAAGGAGCGGCGTCGCAGTTAAATTCCACCCCGATAAGAAGCCCCCGGCCCCGTATGTCGATAATCTTGTCGTTTTTAATCTCTTTTATTTTGGCCATAAAGTACTCGCCTTTTTCTTTGGCCATCTTCGGATAGTTATCCCGCACCAAAAGTTCCATCGCCTTGATTGAAACGGCGCAGGCGAGTGGGTTCCCGCCAAAGGTAGAGCCGTGGGAGCCGGGGGTAAACACGCCGAGTATGTCGTCATTTGCCACGACTGCCGAAATCGGCATGATGCCGCCGCCAAGGGCCTTCCCAAAAATGAAAATGTCCGGGTCAACACCCTCGTATTCACTGGCGAACATGGTTCCGGTTCTCGCGAAGCCCGTTTGCACCTCGTCTGCGATAAGAAGGACTTTTTTGCTTTTGCA
>Ga0082212_10013431_pt1 | contig 10239 bp, 9 predicted proteins | sample TergutNt197P3_FD_71548 | JGI IMG/M metagenome (GOLD analysis project Ga0082212, IMG submission 71548) | Neocapritermes taracua P3 segment gut microbial communities from Petit-Saut dam, French Guiana - Nt197 P3 | ecosystem: Host-associated > Arthropoda: Insects > Digestive system > Gut ...
GAATAGATACGACTTTCTTCATGATGATTTCCTCCTGTAAATTATTTTGTTACTATTCAGGGGGCATCCGAAAAACACAGGTTGGTTACAGCCAACGCACGAGTACTGCTGTGAAAACGGCATTATTGCTGTAAATCTGTGTGCGGGCTGTAACCATTGCGAGTTTTTAGGATACCCCCTGAACAGTTATTCCGGCTGAAGTATCCGCCGCAAATTTTCTCACGCCCTGAAATAGCTCAGTTTTCTTTCTATGTAACCGAAAAGCAGCGTCAGTATCCCTACAAACGCCAGATAAAACGCGCCTGTATAAAATAGCGGCCAGATCAAAGCCTTGCTGCTCACGAAGTTTTCCGCGACCTTTATTATTTCCACGACCATGATAACGCGCGCGAGCGCGGTGTCTTTCACGAGCGTTATGACCTCGTTTGACATTGGCGCCGTTATGCGCTTTATAACCTGCAGCAGCACGACGCGGAAAAAAATCTGCGATTTCGTCATGCCGAGGACCTGACCGGCTTCATACTGGCTTTGGGAGATGCTCTCTATGCCCCCCCTGTAAATTTCGCTGAAATAACATGCGTAATTTATGGAAAAAGCGATTATCGCCGCGTTGAACCGCGACGACACAGGCGCGCCGAACACGAAGCCCGGCACGTAGAAGATGATGAATATCTGCAGCATCAGGGGCACGCCCCTGACCATCCACACAACGACCTTTATAAGGTAGCGCAGCGGGGGGAACTTCGACATCGAGCCAAACGATATGATAAGGCCCAGCGGCAGCGCGAACAGAAGTGTCAGCGCAAAGATGTTAAATGAAGTTTGAAACCCCCGCAGCAGGTTTGCCGTGATTTCCCAAAAACTCATTATATTGATATTTTACTCTTAACAGTTTCGGTCCCTGTTCAGCGTCCGAACGACGTATCCAGCAGCAGCGTGTTCTCAAGACCGTACTTAATGGCGAGATCCATCAGCGTACCGTTATCGTACAGCTCCTTAATTATCGCGTTGACCTTGTCCCTTAAAGCGTCGCCTTTTTTGAAGCCGATCGCGTATAGTTCCGACTCCAGTTCAATATCCAAAATGACGAGATCGGAATAGTCTCCGGAACCGACCAGGTTCCTCGCCAGGAGGATATCTATGACCGCGCAGTCCACGGCGCCGGATTTTACTTCCATGAGCGTGTTGACCTGCGCCGGCACGTCTATTACAGCCCCGCTTTCACCGACCAAGTCGCGCGCGGCGGATTCGCCGGCGGAACCTTTCTCCGCGGCCGCCGTCATGCCCGCGATGCTTCCGATCGACGGGAACTCGCCCGCGCGGTTCGCTCTCACGACTACGCACTGCTGATTGAGCATATAACTGTAAGTCATATCCACAAGCTGCGTCCTCGGGGTCCCGTCAGACTCGGAAGCGTTCGCGGTAAACCCGTTCCATATGCACGTGATCGCCCCGGACTCAAGCTCGTTGTACTTTTGCGCCCACTCGATCTCCTGAAACTCCACTTCCATTCCGAGCTTCTCGCCGACGAGAAGCGCGAACTCCGTATCAAACCCCGTCCAGTTCCCGTTCGCGTCCCTGAAGTTCATTGGCTCAAAATCGGTGATACCGCAGATCAGCTTGTTCTTTTTTCCGCACGCGGCGGGCATGAGCAGCATCCCTGCAAGCATGAAAACCGCAAGCATAATGAGTAAAACCTTTTTCATTTCGTTCTCCTTTTCCGGCGGCGGGATATCAAAGCCCCGCGATTCCAACCCGCTTTGTAAAACTTCGCTTACAACGCCGGCGGAATCAACGGGAGCCGTTCCCGCGCGTAAATCAAGAGAGATTATATCACATTAGCGTAATAAAGCAATGTTTTCGCTGAAATTCCTGAAAAAAGATGAAAAGGCTCTTGACTTTGGAACCTCGCAAGGGTTAACATACACTTACTGTAAAAGAGCCTTTTGGGGCTCCCGTACACATCCGGAATACATATATTTTAAGGAGGAGCAAAAAATGGCGTACATGCCGCTGGACAAGAGCAAATTCTACCTTGACAAGAGTACGATGCCGAAAATCTGGGACCTGTCCCTTCCTTGGGGCGTAGACACGCCGCTGTGGCCGTTTTCCACACGGGTCGACTTATCGTTCCCGCGCGGGCAGTATCTGGAGCGTTTCCACAAGCGCACGATGACGTACACCGGGACGCTGCACGCCGCGACGCATATGGACTCGCCGAACCACGTCATGCACCTTGAAGAGGTGGATCAGGAGCGTTACGGGTACAGCATGGACGAGCTGCCGCTCGAGCACTGCATAGGCACGGGCGTAATTCTTGACATGACGCATCTGTACGACGAGTTTGAAGCGAAGTGGAACAAGGCGAGGGGCATCCCTAAGGAGTTTGGCGACGTATGGGTGGAGCTGAAGCCGAAGCACTTCGAGGAAGCCGCGAAGAAAGACGGGCTTGAGATCAAGCCGAACGACTGGGTGGTCGTAAACACGGGATTCCATCGTTACTGGCGCGTCAACAACGACAAGTACTTCAACTATTATCCGGGCATGGGCCCCGAAGTGTGCGACTGGCTTCTGTTTGAGAAGAAGATCAAGGGCATCACGGGCACATGGGGAGCGACGGACGCGCCGCTGTGGCACTATCCGCTCAAGGAGCAAATGCCGTGGCTGTACAACACGTACATGGAAGCGACCGGAAAGGACCCCGGAATAGAGTTCAACGATTACGAGTACTGCCACCGCAAGTTTATGCAGTACGGCTGCATCACGATCGAGAACGCCGGGGGCGACATCGACATGGTCACCGGCAAGCGCATGACGATCGCCGCGTTCCCGTTCCGCTGCGAAATGGCCGACGGCGGCTTCGTACGCCTCGTCGCCTGGGAAGAGGGCGCTATCTAAGGTATGATGACATTAAATGATATCAAGAAAATAGCCGTACTCGGCGCCGGGACCATGGGGCCGGGGATCGCGCAGATGTTCGCTATGGGCGGATACACGGTAACGATGTGGACCCGCAGCGAACAGACCCGCGAGAAGGCTAAAGAAACGCTGTACAAAAGCCTGCAAACGTTCGTCGAAGAGGATATGCTGGCTGCGGACAAACTGGAAGAAACGTTTGCCCGCGTCAGTTTCGCTCTGACAGTCGAGGAAGCCGTCGCGGGCGCGGACTTCATTCAGGAGACGATCGTCGAGAACAAGGACGCGAAAATCGAGCTGTTTGAAAAAATAAACGGCGCGGTAAGCGACGACGCGATCATAGCCTCAAACACGTCGGGGCTCGACGTCTTTGCGCTGATACCTGAAAACCGCCTGAAACAGTCGGTCATCGCGCACTGGTACTCCCCGCCGCAGCTCGTCCCGCTGGTCGAGGTGGTCAAATCCGACAAAGCTCCGCAGGAGTACGCCGACATAACCGTCGAGCTGCTTGAAAAATGCGGCAAGATCGCGGTGCTGATGAAGAAGTTCATCCGCGGGTACATAGCCAACCGTATGCAGATGTGCATTAACCAGGAATTGTTCTATCTGCTCGACAACGGCTACTGCACCCCGGAGGACGTCGACAAGGCCGTAAAGGCGAGTTTCATCCCTCGCGCGGTGGTTCTGGGCCTGTGCAAGCGCGCGGATTTCGGCGGGCTTGATATGACGGCCAACAATTACAAGAACAAGAGCTACTCGATGCCGCCGGAGGTGGATATGCCGAAGTCGCTTCAGGAGCATATCGACAAGGGCGAGCTCGGATTCAAAACCGGCAAGGGTTTCTATGACTATTCCGGCATAGACAAACAGGAGCTTATGGCGAAACGCGACAAGCAGCTGTTCGAAGTGTATAAACTGGCAATGAAGTTCATGGACGACCCGGTGTAGGCAGTTGACAATTAGCAATTAACAATTAACAATTGACAATTGAGAATTAATGACGAACCATTGAACGATGTACAATTGAAAGGAATTTTTCTATGGCGAAGACGAACAAGGTAATAGTCCAGGTCTGTATTTGCGGGGCCGGGACGAAGAAGGAAAACGCGCCGACCGTGCCGTATACGGCCGATGAGATCGCCGAGCAAACGATAGCTTGCGCAAAAGCCGGCGCCTCCATCGTGCATATCCACGTACGCGAGGACAAGGAAGTCGGCGGCAAAATGGAGATCGGCTACAAGAGCATGAGCCTCGTCCAGTTCACCGCCGCCGTTGAGAGGATCCGCGAGGAAGCGGTAAAAGCGGGCGTAGACATCATCATCAACCTGACGACGTCCGGCGGCGAGTATGAGGATCATAAAAGGCTCGAGCATCTTGGCGCGCTGCGTCCCGAGATGTGCTCGTTTGACCCGAACACGATCAACTGGAACAACGCCTATATCTTTGAGAACCATCCGCGTTTTCTCAACTATCTCGGTCAAGAGGTCGTCAAGTACGACATCAAGCCGGAGTTCGAGGTTTTCGATACCGGGCACATCGACTCGTCTATGTACTATGTCGATAAACACGGCATACCAAAGCCTCCGCATCTTCAGTTCATCATGGGCGTCGGCGGTTCTATGCCGGGAACAGCCGGAAACCTCGCTTTTCTGGTCGGCAAACTGCCTCCCGGCGCGACATGGAGTGTATCCGGCATAGGCAGATGCCACATGGATATGATGCTGGCCGGCCTGGCGCTCGGGTGCGACGGCCTGCGCGTCGGGCTCGAAGACAACATCTATTATTCGCGCGGTGTCATCGCGACGAATCTGCAGCTCGTAGAGCGCGCGGTGGAACTTTCGAAGATCGCCGGCCGCGAGATAGCCACTGCCGAAGAGGCGCGCGAGATCCTTGGCATCACGCGCAACTGCCTGCGCGACGAGAAAACGAACCCGCCAACGTGGAAACCTTAGGCGATTCGGCGCAATGCTGAATAGTATTCCGATTTATTCAGTCGTAGCTTATTCCGGAACCGGTAAGACGACGCTTATTGAAAAGCTTGTCGCGGAGCTCAAAGCGCGCGGCTTCCGGACTGCGGTCATCAAGCATGACGCTCATGAGTTTGATATCGACCACGAAGGCAAGGATAGCTGGCGCTTTACGCGCGCGGGCGCGGACGTGACGGTCGTCGTGTCTGACAGCAAGGCCGCGATCATGGAAAACAGGCCGGTCGCGCTTGAGGCTATCCTCGCGAAGATCACCGACGTGGACATTATTATAACCGAGGGCTATAAAAGCGGTGGGCTGCCGAAAATCGCTCTTTCGCGCAGCGTGACCGGAAAACCATTGCCGGTTCCGCCTGATCAATGCTTTGCGATCGTGACCGACGCGCCGGGTTTTGACGCGCCGGAGTACGGCGGCGTTCCATGCTTCGGCCTCGACGACGCCGGCGGCCTTACCGACCTTCTCGTCGGCGGGCTATAAAGTTAACTGACATAAACTCCCCCGCATTCAGATGATGTGGGGGAGTTGTCAAATCCGATAAACTTGGCGTGAGTGTAATGAAGCTATTTAATAAAGAGCGACGTAAACTGCGCAACAAACCGGGTGATCGCAAATCATGGAAAGACCGTGGGATATGGCGCGGCATTATGCTCTACGCCTATATTCCGCTTTCGATCATGTATATGGAAACGCTGCTGCGGATCCTCTGCGGATACCGGGTCATACCCGGTCTTCACTTTGCGCTGCTTGTTTCCGGCACAGCAGGCCTGATAATAAACGCCGTTGCGCTGCTGTTTTCCAAACCGAAAGTCTGCCGCTGCGTTGCGGGCGTCATGACCGGATTGGTCAGCGTTGTGTTCGCGCTGGAATATTTTATGTACTCAACGTACAAAGTCTTCATGAGCTTTGATACGATATTTATAGGAACGGGCGGTATCGTATCGGAGTTTTCCTCCGTCTTGTTTACGGCAATAGGCAGGGGACTACCAGTAATTATTGGCTTTCTCCTGCCGCTCATCGGCTTTATTCTTATCACCCGTAAAGCTGCGCCCTATGTGATAGATGAAAAAAAAGCGCGCTATCGGCGTGTGGCGACTCTCGTGTGTGTCGCCGCGCTTTTCATTGCGGGGCAGGTCGTCATCATTCAAACCGGCGGAAAGGACAAAGCCGCCTACTCCCTGGAGTATGACTTTGACAGCACAAGCCGGCGTCTGGGGATTCTTACCGGTCTGAGTCTCGATATTCGATATAATCTCAGAAGCGAGTACACAGACGCGGTATTCCAGAGTGAAGAGTTCGCGTGGGAGTATTCTCCCCCGACTACGTCGCGGCCTTCCGCCACCGGCCAGAGTGTAACGCCGGGCGGGGAATCACCCGGGCACAGAACACTGCCTGATCCTGATAATTCCGGCGACTCTGACGACTCTGACGATCATGACGACTCTGACGATCCGGATGATTTTGATGATTCCGATGAGACAGTATCCCCGACGCCGCCGGAGCCCGTCGTGTACGGGTATAATGTGATCGACATAGATTTCGACACTTTGATCGCCGGTGAAAGAAACTCCGGCATAAGATCGATCCACGAGTACGTCGCGAACCTTGAGGGAAGCCTCCAAAACGAGTTCACAGGCCTTTTCAGCGGTAAGAACCTGATATTGATCACTGCGGAAGCATTCTCGCGCGAGGTCGTAAGCGAGGAACTGACGCCCACTCTGTACAGGCTTGTTCACAACGGGTTTTATTTTTCTGATTACTACCAGCCGGTGTGGGGCGGAGGCACGTCAAGCGGCGAGTTTTCGGTCCTGGCGGGGATCGCTCCCGCGTCGGCCGCCCGGAGCGTGCAAAGGACTGTAGGCAAAAACCTTTGCTTTATGATTGGCAACAAACTGATGAATCTCGGTTATTTTTCCGCTTCTTATCACAACGGTTCGCATACGTACTATAACCGCAACAGAACGCACACAAATTTTGGGTACAGCACATTCACCGCTTTTGGAAGCGGAATGAACGGTCACGTCAATATGGTATGGCCCGCCAGCGACCTGGAGATGATGGAGTTTTCTCTGCCTCAGTACATTGACAATCAACCGTTTTCCGTTTATTACATGACGGTCAGCGGCCATTGCAATTACCTCAGAGGCGCCAATGCTATGACCGACAAAAACTGGGACGCGGTTCCTCAACCGGAGGGCATGTCCAACAGGATCAGGGCATATCTGGCCTGTAATCTTGAGTTGGAGTATGCGTTGGAATACCTGATATCCGAGCTTGAGGCCGCGGGAATCGCCGACGACACAGTGATCGCGCTGTCCACTGACCATTACCCGTATGGCCTGGAGCGGAGCGAAGCGTGGGGCAATGACAGGGATTATCTCAGCGAACTGTACGGCTTTCGTGTCAGAACAGTGGCCGACAGAGATCACAGCGCGCTTATAATCTGGTCCGCTTGCCTTGAAAATGATTGCCGGGACTATGCGATTGAGGTCAGTTCGCCCGTGCATTCGCTTGATATCCTGCCGACCCTGTGCAACCTTTTCGGGCTGGAATACGACTCCCGTCTGCTTGCCGGGCGAGATGTTTTTTCCAACACTGAAGCTCTGGTATTCTGGCCGGACCGCAGTTGGATAACCGATCTTGGCTGCTTCAACGCGTCTTCCGGCTCATTTACACCCGTTGAGGGCGTCGAAGTTCCCGACGGGTACATTGACCGCATCAGGAGCATTGTCAATAATAAGATCACTTACTCAAACGCCGCGATAAACAACGACTATTTCAATTATCTGTTTTACCCGGACGGCTCGGTCCGGGATACAGGTTAAGCAGACGGGAGTCGAACCCTTGCAGAACGGCCATGAAGTCATTGAGCGCCATGGCGTATTCCGGGCTGCCGACAGTTTCAATGTACTAAAGAAGTTTCTGCGTATATCCAAACAACTCAGGGGGCATACGCTGCCACCAGTCTGAATGAATACTGATATCCCACATATTCCAAGAGGTTTCCCTCCAATCCGTTTTGCCACGCCAGAGTTATGCTCAATATATAGTCCCCTTGTTCCAAAGCGCTGTACTCATAACCGGGCGGATCTTCATAGAGTGATTCATCACCGTTCTCAACATATCCATGTTCTCGTACATACTCTATCAGCCATTCGTCTTCAGTGAGTCTGTAAAGCCGGAAGGTCCTGTTTCCCCACAGTATACCACCGTCAATACTTACCCGGAAGTCGTCATAATACGGGATCAATGCCAGTTTATCAGCGAATTCGCGCGGCTGCTCAATAAGCGCGTCGAAGAATATTCCGTCGCTAAGCCCATAAAGCACCTGAGCATACGGCGTATACTCCACTTCCCCCGAAATGACTGCCACGCTGCCAACAGATACTTCTGAGGTTTTGCCTGTAGAAGAAACTTCAGGTTTTGCTGAACACGCGGATATGAAAATTACAAGCTGAACACAGAAAGCAATACCGCAGAGAAACTTGATTCCTTTCATACTAATCACCTTTTCACTTACTTTGTGTTTTTTCCTGTTCCGACTTTTTCCACCGCACCGTTTTTGACCATCGCGGCGAGGGCGGCTTCCACGGTCGTGGGACTGACATCGGGCAGGACATAGCATATTTCCTGCTTGGAGATCGGCAGAAGGCTGTTAAGTACAGTCGCTTCTATCCGTTCGCGTTTGCTCACCTTTTTGGCGTTGACCACGGCGAATCGCTTGTCAAGCTCCTTATAGCAGTACAGCAAAGTGGTGACGAAGTTCTCAATAAACGGAAAATAACTGTTAGCGTTTTCATGCCATCTGTCAGAGGAGAGGCGCAGAGCCTCATAATAATCCCATTTACCCTTGTTGATCTGTTCTTCAAATGATATGTATTTGCCCGCGTCAAAACCGTTCTTGTACAGCAGAAGCAGGGAGAGCAGCCGGCTCATCCTGCCGTTGCCGTCCGCGAATGGATGGATGCAGAGGAAATCAAGTACAAAACACGGGATCAACAGAAGCTGGTTGACGCCGTACTTACTCCGCGCGTCCATAAAAGCGAGCACAAGTTGCTCCATAGCGGCGGCGGTTTCGCTGGCGGGAGTAGGCGCGAACCGCACCCGCCGCTGACCGGCCGCGTCCACTTCCATAATGACGTTGTCGCTCTGTTTATACGCGCCGCCATTCACGGGAGAGTAGGACAACATGATCTCATGCAGCCGGAGGATATCACGCTCACGGATATCGAGGCCGGAAAAACTCTCATGGATCAAAGCGAGCGCGTCACGGTACCCGGCGATTTCAGCTTCATTGTGATTGAGCGGCGCGCTATTTTGATTGACGATTTCATTGATGCGCTGCTCGCTGGTGACGATCCCCTCAATGGCGTTTGATCCTTTTACGGATTGAACCTTCGCTATACTTTCAAGCCGGGTAAAAACACCGGGATAATTATCTTTGAGTCGGTTTTCGCGCTCTCGCAATTCGGCGATAGCGCCCACTATGTTGACAAGTCCCGCGGGAAGCATACCGCTTTCCAAAAATGAGTAATCAAAGCGTTTCAAAACTTACCACCACCTTCGGTTCTGCATAACAATTTAACATATTATATGCAGGATGTAAAGATGGCTTGACAGTTATTCTGCATATAAAGACTCATTTATTATGCAGCAATAGAAACCCATTTCTGCGGTTATCGGTGTGCAATGATAGCATAAGCCTCGCCGGGTTTCCACAATAAGTCTTATGTCAAACATAAGATACAGAAGAGAACGGACTAAGCATCCGTTCTCTTCACTGGTATTCAGCAAGTTTCAACTAATTTCCCAAATTCTCTACCATACGCAGGGCTATTATCAACGCCTGCTGACGGGTGGCAACGGCATAGCCTACAGAAGTTTCGTAGTCAGTAATGTTCCTCGGTCTGAACGTGCCGTCATCAAAGCCTCGGATTATCCCATTTGCCGCCATGAAATAAACACTGTCGTAAGCCCACCCGGAAATGTTGCTGTCATCTCCAAACACAGCCGGGCGTGTATAATTTAATGAGAAATTTGAGTCGGTCTCATAACTCCAACCATCGAAGTGCCATTTCTTGAATACGCGAGTCAGCGCCGTCGCCGCTGTTTCACGATTTAGGATCATATCTGGGGCAAACTCTGTTTCGGAGACGCCGATCATCAAGTCTGCGTCGAAAGATATTAACGCATATATATCATTTGTATCTGTAAATGGGTTTCTCGCTGCGGGATCCAATCTGGCGCCGGAGAGATTTTCGTAAGTCTTGATCACGATTCCGGCGAACTCTACACGGGTTATGGGCGCTCGCAGATCAACTCCCGGAGCCATAAGCAACG
>Ga0082212_10013432_pt1 | contig 10238 bp, 6 predicted proteins | sample TergutNt197P3_FD_71548 | JGI IMG/M metagenome (GOLD analysis project Ga0082212, IMG submission 71548) | Neocapritermes taracua P3 segment gut microbial communities from Petit-Saut dam, French Guiana - Nt197 P3 | ecosystem: Host-associated > Arthropoda: Insects > Digestive system > Gut ...
TAGGCTTTGTCTGCATCAGTCAACCCTTTAGATTTACTATTTCGTGCAAAAACATAAGGAGGATTGCCAATTACCACATCAAATCCACCATTATCACGGAACGCATGTGAAAACTCAAGTTTCCATATGAAGTATGGTTTTGTTTTCTGTTTGAGACTTTCTTCATACTTAAGCAAACCATCAGTATTATTATCTCGTCCAAGTTTTGCTCGGATTATACTGTCAATGATTTTATCTATTTTGGTCTTGATTTCCTGCTTTGCGTCTTGATTTTGCTCACCAAATAGACGCTCTTGCTCACGACGAAGGTCATCAAGGTACATCTGCATACTATCGGCAAAAAGACTCATTTGAATTGTGGTCTGCTCATGAGAAGCTTTCGTATTATCTCTATCGAGCAGAGCATCATCGAATAGTTGTATCCCTTCAAATTCATCTACAAGGCTATTGCCGCACATGATATTATAATCAAGATTTGGCAAGGGGCGGGGGTCTTTTTGTTTAGCATTACCCCAGCGCTGTTCTTCAAAAGTGGGAGACAGATCTTCATCAACAACGAGAGAAAGCCATAGGCGAAGTTTAGCTATATCAACAGCCGAGGCTTCGATATCTACAGCAAAGATGCTGTTTTGAATCGTTTTCCACTTCAAGTCATATGGATTACGCTGGTCGAACTGACGCGCACGTTCCTCTGCTGTTGTAAGCATTGCGGCGTAATAATAAGTGATATTGTTCCGGGCTTTTACGATTTCAGACAGCATCCCAAGGGGGAACGCACCAGAACCAACAGCAGGATCAGCAACTTTTATCGTTTCAAGTGCTTTGTCGATTTCACGTAGATTATCGAATACTGACTGAGGCAATCTGCGTTCACCGCGATTATTATAATCCTCGTCCTTCATAAACTCACCATCAACGATAAACGCCTTCATGTCGTCGTAGGGAACGTCTGTTTTACCGACAAGATAATTGACGAGGCTTTCAGCACACATATAATGGACGATTTCGCGAGGAGTGTAGAACGCACCCTTTGATTTGCGGTCTTTAGCGTCGAGAAGATTTTCAAATATTTTCCCAAGCATCTCTGGGTCTACGGCAACCTCGCGCTCAAGTGGTTCATCTTCGTTCATCGTGAAGTTATAATGGTCGAAAATATCAAGTATTCCATCAGCATCGCGCTCACCTTTTGCTTCGATGTTCGAAAAGATTTCGTTAGGTATCGCAAATTGGTTATGCTGCCAATCGTATCCTTCAAGCGGTTCAAATAAACCGCCGTTGAGGAACGGGATTTTACAGTTGAATCTTTTATAAAAGCTGCTATTACCACGTTTTTGATTCAATGCTTCATAAAAAAGCGGCTCAAGATAATCATCAAAGAAGTCGCGGTTCTTACAGCTTGTGAAAAGGTGGCGCACAAATGCCTTTTCACCTTTGCCCCAATCATCCGCTTTAAAGCAGCCTGCCGCAATATCGGCGTCATCGTCTGATAGTGCCTGTAGAGATTTCACATCAAGCCTGAATTCGTCTGACGATACTTGTTTATATACTTGCGGAATGACCTCCCGCGAAGCCCTGCCGGTTTTGTAGAAAGCGTTTTTATATTCCTTTTCCGTCAGGCTGTGTGGGAGTACGCCGATGCCGAGCCATCCTTTCTTTTGCAAGAAGTAAAGAAAGGCAAGCTGTCCCATCAGTTTCTTTGCAAACTGTTCGCTTGTAAAGCCGCAGCGTTCGGATTCTTCAATGAACACTTCTGAACTATCTAAGTGTTCTTTCAGTACGAAATATCTCTCTTTATACTGTTCAAAGAAATCCTTTGTGACGCGCTCTACGCTGAATGCTTCTTCAATCCTGTCGAGAGAAGGTTCGTAGTTTTCGTCACGGAATATCGGATAGAGTTGCTCCATCGCCGTATGGCAAGGTTCATTTTCACCAACGAGATATGAATACCTTTTAGCGGGAGTTAGGCTCATCTTTATATGCCCAGCAGCAAATTCGTAGTCGAGCCTGATAAATGAAAGTCGCCATCGCGGATCATCATCTGTGTAAAATGCGGCGATTGCCCCATCATGATTATTATTTGAAAGCAACTTGGAAACGAAGCTACGCTGCATACTGCGAGCCCGTTCTACTGTTCGCCCTCTGCCGCTTTGGAGTTTCACAGCGAACAGATCGAGGGTATCTTTGCCAGTGCTATATGAAGCCATGTGCCTGTATGATTCAACGGTATAACGATACTCGTTCGGAATATTCGTATTATCCCGATCTGGATTGATTATTTTCAGGCTGCCAAAGAACTCCGTAGCAAATCGAAGATATTGCTTCGGTTCAAACTGGTTCTCGAATGTATCTTTAAGTATTTGTAGCCTGGCGTCCATCAGCTTGCCCCTCCATTTTCCAAGTAGCATGAAAGAATCACTTGTTTTTCACCTAAAAACACGCTCTTTACTTGATTGCGACCTTCAAAATACCTTTCGGGGATAAGGTCATAGATTCTTGAAAAGAGCGTTAACTCGTCAGTTTCTGTCTGTGAGAGTTTAAGGATATCTTTTGTAATATTTGCCGGAATCTCACCGTTCTGCCATAGTTCAAGCATCTTTTGCAAAGTGTCCTCTTGTAGTTCTGTGAATTTACGGCATTTAGACAATGCTTTTAGAAGCTTTACCATTCTTGCGTCATTACCAGTAACAGTCGTTTTTTCAAAGTCAGCGAGGTCATCTTCAAGCAATTTGTCATCAAATGCAGCTTTATTGCTGTTTAAGTGTTCAAAGAAAAGCTCGCCGAATCCAATCCGTTTGTCGCTCGGCGCTGACTGGATTAGCCTGATCGCTTCTAAAAAGGTGATACCGGTCGTAACATTATCATCCGTTTTAAAGAACATCTTTAAATAACCTTTGCGCAGGAATGATACTGTTGCGCACTTATCTATTAGAGTCGAATGTTTTCCGGATTTTGCTTTTCGAGGCAATTTCTTTATTTTATCAAAGAGAGTGGTATCCTCATCGCGGATTCGCCTGATTTCTGCAAGATAGTATAGTTCAGGGTTGACGCCATCTTCATCATCCATAATGGCGTTTAAATCTGAATATAGTTTATGAGACGTGACCTGTTCATCGTCACTTAAATACTTAAAATCCTCTCCCAACGTATCGTGAAATGCCTGGAGTTTTTGTATGATGCGTTCTGTAAGGGGAAGATGCTTATCCGTTTGTGCCGTCGGGAAGAAGTTAAAGGCATAAATCCTGTCAAACTCTGTTCCCACACGGTTAATACGCCCGACTCGTTGCATGATACGCGTAGGGTTCCAAGGAAGGTCATAGTTAATCAAAACACCGGAACGATGTAGGTTGATACCTTCTGCAAGAACATCGGTTGTGATGAGGATATTATATTTGTCTTTCCCTTTATCAGCGTACTTTGGATTATAGCTGTATTCGATATCGCGTTTTAACGCGGCATTACTGTCACCGCTGAACGCAACTACACTATCGCCATAGATTGCGCTTAATTCATCGCCAAGATAGGATGCAGTTTCTTTTGATTCGGTAAAAATAATCAACTTGTTCTTTTTGAGGATCAGGTTTTTCTTGAGTTCGCGTTTAAACTCGTCTAATTTGGGGTCAGTATCAATCTCAGCCCAAGCGTCACCAAGCTGTTTCAACATCTTAAGGTCTTTGAGCAGCGCGTTCATGAAGCCATCGTTGAACTCCGAAAATGTAAAATGTTGAACCCTATCAGCATCGACAAGCTCCATCAGTTTTTCATCATCGCCGCTATCAAGCAAATCGTAGACGTTGACTTGTTTACTGATATAGACGTCACCGGTATTACACATATCAATGAACTGTTGGTATGACTCGATAAACCGGCGTAACGTGTTCTTGAAAGCGAAGAAGCTGCTTTCAAGCCGTTTGACAAGAATAGATTTCATGAATCCGCTCAAGTTTGCCTGCGCCGTCATTTGCTGTTTTTGCTCGTTGGTTGGGCTAATCAGGTACAGTAGAGGGGAGTATCGGGAGTAGTTTAGCGAGCGGATCGTCTGCATGGTATGGGTGAAGACTTGATCGGTTTTTGCATCAAAAGAGTAAATCACTTGCTCAGGCGTACCGAGCTTTGGGAAAGTCAGTCCTTGTTTGCGTAAATCATCCGCATAAAACTCAGTTATTTCTCGGCGAGTACGCCTTATCATTATGTTACGAAGGATCGTATCTCTAATTTCTTCCGAGTTTCGGCGCATTTGCTCGTTAAACTCCGGTGAGCCTTTTTCTTTTTTAGCCAATTTGCCACGAAGCCCTCGAAAAAAGCCCTCTAAGTTCTTCGTGTATGGAATTATCGTACTGTTGTGCTTTGCTTGAAAGAGATATATCTGGTTCTCGATATCGCTTGTATAGTTATTTATTGGCGTTGCGGAGACAAGCACCACCTTTTTTCCGTAACATATTTGGTGCAGTAATTTGAATGACTCAGTATTCTCGTTTCTAAACCTATGGGCTTCATCAATAAACACATAGCTGTAATCATCTACCCCGATCTCAATGAGTTTTTCAAGTTTTCCGAGTGATTCGACTCTGGCGGATACGCCAAAATCCTCTAGCACATCCTTCCAGTATTCGACAAGGACAGGTGGGCATATGAACAGTTTCTTCCCTTTTTTAACTTTCTTCGCAAGCATCGCACATATATATGTTTTACCAAGACCTACGACATCGGAGATAAATACGCCGCCATAGGCTTCAAGTTTCTTTTCCGCATCGACTACGGCGTCAAGCTGATATTGCAGTTTCATGAAATCGTCAGGTAATAAGTCATCAAGAAGCATTTCCTTATCAGAGTTTATTTCTTCCATAAAGAACTCATAAAGTGTTTTGAGATAGAGTTCATATGGGGTGATATCATCGCGTAGCCATGTTTTCTTCTCGACGGTTTCAACGTATACTTCGCTGATATCAATACTCTTTTCCCATAATTCATCGAATTTTTCGAGAGCGAAATCGACGTCGCGGCTGTCTTTAAGCTCGACATTAAATTCAAGATTATTCTTTAGTCCTGCTAATGAAAAATTGCTTGAGCCGGTAATGACGCTGCCATAATGTTCCGGGTCTTTTTCGGGATTCTTTCTCATGATGTAAACCTTTGCATGAATTTCTGCGTCAGGATACATTCTCAATTCTATCTTGCCGGAACGCAACCACTCGATAAACGCCTTGACGCCTTCGACAATGCTTATTGAATCTTCACTCTGGTTGAATTCAGTCTCAACATCTTGCCCAAACACTTCTTTTGCATCCTTGTGAGAAATGCGGACTATTTCATGAGTTGCAGCATCTGCGTTTAACCCAATAAGGACTCGAATCTTCTCCACTTCGTTCATTGCACGAAATAGCGTAAAAAAACCACTTGTTCGAAAATAGCCGACAAGCATATCGAAAAACTGAGTGTTATTCTTGAGGATGTTATTAAAACGCGTATACAAGTCGCGCTCGGGTTCATTAGTGAAGAAAGTCAAATCGTTCATCGTATTCCTCCATATATTTACTATTCGTCAGCAAACTTAATGATAATCGTATTATGGAGTACCAGGTTCATCATCCGGCAATATCTCCATGACGTCATCGACGCTACAATTTAGCGCCTTGCATATTTTAACAAGAGAATCTATATTGACAGACTCGTTTTTTGACAACTTGGCAATGACTCCCCAACTCACGCCGGAAGCTTTCTGAAGGTCTTTCTTAATCATGTCTTTATCAATCAATACTTTCCAGAGCCTTTTATAACTGACTGCCATTAAGTTCACCTCTCGCTGTTCAGGATACACAATAACTGATATAGTTTAGCATATATTTGAATAATATTCAACATTTTAACTCACGATAACGGCATGAAATAACGCATTTCATTGATACTGCTCCCTGTTTATGTTATTATTATCAACAGATAATGTAGAACCATTTATTCAGCACTATATAAACGGAGGTTGCTGCCATGCCGCGAGCATATCCGTTCGCCGATTGCTATGTGCTGGAATGAGGATAACTATTAGCGCTACTTGTTTTTGACTCGACAGGAAAGAATATGACATCGACTTACATTGGATGGGCGATAGGAGCGGCGGCGTTCTTTGGGCTTCATCTATTTGCGCGAAGCAGACAGCACGGCTGATGATACAGAAAATGCTCTTAGAGCATCAATATTACAGGGAATGATGAATGCCGCTTAATCAAGTGAGTTTGGTTAGGCGGCATTTGTTATTCGTCGTATATAGACTGAGAAATATTTTTTTAGCGTGGGCTTGACATACGAGTGCCGAATATCATGCACTCTGATACGCTTGACGCCGGACTCCTTGCTGCCCCTGTCCATTTCATGATGCAGATAACTCTTTGATATAGGGAACATCCTGTCGCTCGACTCGCAGCTATATAGCGTCTTCATATATTCCTGTATCTCTTGACAGAGAAAATCCGGCATTTTAATAATCCGATTACTTTTCGGAGTTTTAGGCTCGGTGATGATGTCCTCCCGGTTGAGCCGCTGATAGGATTTGCTGATGGACACCGTGCTTTTATCAAAGTCGAAGTCCGCCGATGACAATGCAAGCAATTCTCCTAAACGGATCCCGCACCAGTAGAGCATCTCGAAAGCATAGAACGACAGCGGCTTATCCATCATGGCATCGGCGAATTTTAGATACTCGTCCTTCGTCCAAAACAGCATATTCTTTGCTTCTTTTTTACCGACGCTCCCGGCTTTAGCGGCAGGATTGCTTTTCAAGTCGTAAAATTTCACTGCATGGTTGAATATTGCGCTGACCTGATTGTGCATAGTCTTGAGATAGGTCGCAGAGAACGGCTTTCCGTCTTTTCCTCGCAAGTTCATCATTTCATTCTGCCACTGGATGATGTCCTTGGCGCTTATTTCGCTCATGCTCTTGTTGCCGAAGTAGGGCATAAGCTTCTTTCGGATGATATTTTCTTTGGTAAGCCATGTGTTCTGCCGCAGCCGGGTTTTCATGTCCCGGCTGTACAGTTCGACAAAAGCGGAGAAGGTCATATCCATGTCCGCCGACTGTTGTTGCAGGAACTCACGCTCCCAATCCAATGCTTCTTTGCGGGTGGCGAATCCCCTCTTGCATTTCTGTTTCCTTTCGCCTTTCCAGTTTGTGTAACGAACCATTGCGTACCATGACCCGTTATCTTCGTTCTTAAATACTGGCATTTCAGAATCTCCTTGTCTTTTAGTTAGTTTTGTGTGCGCCATAGAACTTCTCAAAGAAGAATTTACGGTCAATCCTGCCTGCGATTGTGATACAGCCCCGCTGCCTAAGTTCTTCGTTTAATTCTCTAATGAGCCTGTAAGCGTAAGGCTTGGAAACATCCAATGCTTCCGCAACCTCGCCCACTCGCATAAACATTCTTTCTGCCAAGTAACCCACCTCCTTGCGATTATTGATTTCGGACGTGCCGCAGATTCCGCCCCTGCGTCCTGTGGCTGCCCAAGCCACAGGTTTCGTGTCGGGAGTACTTGCTGAATCGCCACCCGATTTGCCCGGGCGATACGTGCCATTACCGGGACACGCGACGGAAACACTAAACAATATTGTTTAATATCATTATACTAAGCATATATGTTTATGTCAAGTGATTTGCGAATAAATATTAAACTTTTTTGTTTCATCTCTCTTGACAATTCCTAAACATATATGTTATGCTCAATATATCAGTTTACCGATGGGAGCTAACCGATATGGCAATAGGCGAAAGAATCCGGTTTATCCGCAACCTGCGGGGAATGACACAGAAATACCTCGGTATGCAAATCGGCTTTGACGAAAAGACCGCCGACGTCCGCATGGCGCAATATGAATCCAGCACGAGGACGCCAAAGGAAAATTATGTGGCTGATATAGCCAACGCCTTGGATGTCAGCCCGAAGGCTCTTGACTTGCCTGACATCGACAGCTATGTGGGTTTGGCGCATACTTTGTTTGCTCTGGAGGACTTATACGGTATCAGCATTGGAGAGATTGATGGCGAAACCTGTTTACGGTTGGATAAAACCAAGGGAACCACCTACCTTTCTATGTTTGATATGTTTTGCGCCTGGCAAAAGGAAGCCGAGAAGCTGCGTAACGGCGAGATAACGAAAACCGAGTATGACCAGTGGCGGTACAGATACCCGGAACTGGATACCACAGGTCAGTGGGTTAGGATTCCGTCTAAGGAATTGAGTGATGCGATTGTCAATGAACTCCATAAAGACTGAACCGACGCAGAAAAAACGGCTCTGCTGATTATCTTCATATCAGCAAAGCCGTTTTGGGTTGATGGATAAGGTGGCGATTACTCGCTAACCACCTGCGACACAGGAATAATCCCTAAAATTCTCCTGTTATCAAACTGTTATCAAAAGGCAAATCCAATCATATCAGCAAAGCCGTTTTGGGTTGATGGATAAGGTGGCGATTACTCGCTAACCACCTGCGACACAGGAATAATCCCTAAAATTCTCCTGTTATCAAACTGTTATCAAAAGGCAAATCCAATCTCGAAAAGTCTTGTATTTGCAATGGGTCAGAGCGTTCGTATCCCTACTCCCACTCAACAGTGGCCGGCGGTTTGCCTGTGACATCGTAGACGACGCGGTTGACGGCGGGAACGCTGCTTACGATTTTGTCGACGATGCGTTTCAGCAGCTCGTATGGCAGCGGAACGATTTTGCCGGTCATGAAGTCGGCGGATGATATTGCGCGCAGCGCGACTACATAGCTGTAGGAGCGGGAAGCGCCTGTGACGCCGACTGACTGGGCGCCGGTCAATACGGCGAAGTACTGGTCAGCGCTGATGCCGCTGGAGTCTATTTCTTCGCGGAAAATCGCATCAGCGTCCCTTAGTATGTCGAGCTTGTCTTTTGTCACTTCGCCGATGCATCGTATACTGAGCCCCGGACCGGGGAAAGGCTGACGCTGCACGATTGCTGCCGGCAGGCCCAGATGGCGACCCAGCTTGCGAACCTCGCCTTTGTACAGGCAGCGCAGAGGCTCCACGAGCCCTTTGAAGCTAATGTTATCCGGCAAGCCGCCAACGTTATGGTGGCTTTTTATTGTTTCAGTATTATCATCGCCTGATTCCAGCACATCCGGGTATATAGTACCTTGCGCAAGAAAATCGATTCCTTGTAATTTGCCCGCCTCTTCCTCGAAAACCCGTATAAACTCTTCGCCTACGGCCTTGCGTTTTTCCTCAGGGTCAATTACTCCCGCAAGCCTTTTGAGGAACCTTTCGGAAGCGTCAACAAATATCAAGTTCAAATCATAGTCCTTGAATGCATGCTTTACCTCATTACCCTCGTTTTTTCGCATTAACCCGTGATCAACGAAAATACAATGCAACCTGCCCGGGATGGCTTTGGCGAGCAGCGCGGCGCAAACGGCTGAGTCCACGCCTCCGGACAGCGCGAGAAGGACATGCCCGTCTCCTACATGGTCCTTTATTACTTCAATTACATGCTTTTCATATGCAACGATATCAATGATTTCTACTTCGCCGTCCTGCCTGAGCGCTTCGTAACGATTCTTCATATGCGTCCTCCCGCTGTGTTTTTTACACTAGGTGAACGCTGAATAAATCGCGCCGTCAGATTTGCATTGGATGTTTTCGTCATATCTTGTGGCTTTTGAGGGCGAATACTTGGAGTATTTAACCGAAAAAGACGCAAGATAGGGCGGAAAGAGACGATGTAAAGATGATGGTGGGATTTGTTCAGTGTTTACCTAGGTACTAATTATTATATTATTATTCAGTGTTTTCCTAAGAAATCAGTGGTTATCCGGGTAATCAGTGGTTATTTGACACTCTACCATAATGCCGCTCCTAATTCAAGAAATGTAGTTTCGTAAATAAAGCTTCATGTAGCTTCGTAAATAAAGCTTCATGTAGCTTCGTAAATAAAGCTTCATGTAGCTTCGTAAATAAAGCTTCATGTAGCTTCGTAAACAAAGCTTCATTGTAGTTTCGTAAACAAAGCTTCATTGTAGTTTCGTAAACAACGCTTCATTGTAGTTTCGTAAATGAAAGCTTTATAACTGCCCTCTGAACAGTCACCATAAATGAAAGTTTCAGAAACGTGAACAAAAAATGACGTGTTGAAATGAACTCAAGAGCTTGCTGAAAAACCTGAAAAACTTATGAACCTGTGGATTTGTATCTGCGCAGGCCTATGCGGAAAAAGGCGTAGCTTGG
>Ga0082212_10013433_pt1 | contig 10238 bp, 14 predicted proteins | sample TergutNt197P3_FD_71548 | JGI IMG/M metagenome (GOLD analysis project Ga0082212, IMG submission 71548) | Neocapritermes taracua P3 segment gut microbial communities from Petit-Saut dam, French Guiana - Nt197 P3 | ecosystem: Host-associated > Arthropoda: Insects > Digestive system > Gut ...
TGCTCTTCCTGACGCTCTTCGGATCCACCCTGTACGGCACGGAAACGCCGGGTAAATCCGATGTTGACGTGCGGGGGATTTTCATGCCTTCCCCGGAATCACTGGCCCTGAACAAGGCCGCAAAAAGCCTGCATTTTTCTACCGGCGACAATGAGCGTCGGAACTTGGCCGGAGATGCGGATATCGACCTGTGGTCCGTGCAGCACTGGCTGCTGAAACTCCTGCCTTCCGGCGACACCGGCGCGCTGGACATACTCTTCTCGCCGTCGCACGCGGCCTGTACGCTGTATCGGCATCCGGCTCTGGACGCAGTTTTCGCGAACCCTCTGTGTCTCATGGACACGGGCAAAGGCCGGGCTTATGCCGAATACAGCCTTGGGCAGGCCAAAAAGTACGGCATCAAAGGTTCCCGCGTGGGCGCGTTGAAGGCGGTGCGCGCCTGGCTGCAAACGTATTGTCCAGAGCCGCAATCCCATGATCGTTTGGGCGATTTCCTGGACGCCCTGGCCGCTTCTTGCGCGGATGACCGTTTTTGTTCCGTTGTAACCGTGCAGGAGGAGCGCGCCCTGCAACTTTGCGGCAAGCTGCATATGGCCACGATCCGCATGGAAGAGCTGACCCGCCGGGTGGAGGCCGACATGCGGCGCTACGGCGCTCGGGCAGAGGAAGCCGAACGCAACAAGGGTCTGGACTTCAAAGCTCTCTCCCACGCCCTGCGCGCCCTGGACCAGATGGAAGAGTTGCTGCAAACCGGCAGAATTGTCTTTCCCCTGCGCAACCGCGAAGAACTGATCGCCGTCAAGGAAGGCAGATACCCCTGGCGGGAAGTGGAACCGCGCATTCTTGAGCGCCTTGATGCAGTGGACGCGCTACGCGCGTATGCTCCCTTTACCGGCACATACGATGCCGCCTTTGCAGAGGCCTGTGTGCTGGCTTGCTATGATGGGAACAAAACGCATACCGCTATGTCGGCCTGCACCACATGCTTTACTGAAGGCTTTATGGGCTCATAGCGGACAGGCTGGCCGCCTCTTGGAAGCGATGGTGTATAATGAAGCTCGAAGCCATCTTGCCGGAATCCGAATGCGAACATATCCAGGACGCCTGGGCACATGCTGCCATCAGCACGAAACAGGCTGATCCGTTTTGCTCCTCGCCGACATGGCAGCTTGCATTCCATGAGGCATTCAGCCCCAAGCGTCGTCTATTGGTTGAAAGCGCTTCCGACAGCGTACTATGTTTTGCGGAAATAGCGTTTTCTCGGTCTGATATTTATCTGACGCCAATTGAGCCGCATTGGTTTTTCGGCTGCCCCCTGCTGGGAAGGCACGCCGTTGATTTGCTGGTCGAGGCGATGGAACTCATTACTGTAGAATATGCCCCATATTTCCCTAAAATATTGATTAGCGGCATTCGGCCAAAGAGTTCGCTTGTAGGACGCCTGCTGAAAGCATTCAGCAAGGATTTCGCCATCTATGTGCGCTCTGAAGGGTTGCAGTGCGCGGCATCGCTGAGAGGCGGTATTGACGGATATCTTTCCCGCAGATCCGCCAATTTCAGAAGCAAACTGAAGAAAGCCCGCAAACGCGCAACGGACAAAAATGTCTGCTTTGAACGTGTCCTACCACGTTCTCCTGAAGACGCTTCGACAATTTATTCCCGCATGCTCGCCGTAGAAGCCGCGAGTTGGAAGGGTATACATGCTTGCGGCATGGCAGAGTCGCCTGCCAGGGAATTTTATTCGGCAATGATTCGCAGACTGTCTCAACGAGCACAAGCTAGGGTCATTATGGCAAAACATGAGGGCAAGGATATAGGGTATATCTGCGGCGGCTTGGCAGGCAACATCTATCGCGGCCAGCAGTTCAGCTATAATGACGAATGGAAAGAGTTCTCCATCGGCAACCTGATGCAGATTGAAAAAATTACATGGCTCTGTGAGGAAAAGATCGTCCGATACGACATGGGGCCAATTGTTGGTAAGGCTATGGCCTATAAAGAACATTGGACAGAAAAACGTATCCCCTTTCAGTGCTGGAGACTTGAAAAAAGGTAAATGCCATATTATAATTCAATTTGTATGATGTTTTTCCAAAAGTGTGATGGGCTCTATTTCTAAGGCTATCGCAATTTTTTCGATGTTTTTCAATGAAACATTGCGTTTGATAGTTTCAATGTCTGCAATATAGGATCTATGCAGTCCAGAGAACTCCGCCAGTTTTTCTTGGGAAAGCCCTTTAACCTTGCGGTACTTCTTAACATTTTTGGAAAAAATTTCCACAAGCATCCTTGATGCCTTTTTTGCCTTGGAGGATTCTCATATTCCAATCGGCGAGCTGTTCAATTCGCACCGTTTTCTCTCCCATCACCCCCGCTATCTTTTCCCCAGGCAGCCCTGGCAGTAACCAGCTTTTTTATGGTACTGGCGGGAGTAAATTCCCCCTCGGGCGATACTATCCCGGCTGATGCGGAGGTCCCAGGTAACCCATATATGACTTGTAAAGGGCGCAGCCCCCCTTCCTTGGCTGCGGCGTATTCAGCAGCGGGCACATAGATCACAACCTGCTGTAATCCTTTGTCTTGTTTGCGCTTCCGGAATGCGGACTGCCGAAGGCGCTGACGCTCCTTGAGCATTCGGTATTTCTGTGCGTCTGTTAATTTTTCATGTGTTGTCATATATGTATCGCCCTATGTGCATCATTTATACCGTTATTCTAACGCGTGTGTCAAGCGTCAGTAGTAGTATTTATCACGTGATTAGTGACGCAAAATCTCGTAGTATATAATACAATCACCATTTTTATCGACAGCCGTTTTCCTGCCACACAAATTGCGGTCAGGATCCGCATAGCCCTCGGCGCAAGCATTTTCTCCCAAGACCTTGCCTACCCCCAAAACGTCCCCATACCGCATGCGCAGGTAATTATAAATCGGTTAAACCACCGCCTCCGGCGGTGTGACCGTAAAAGGTTCGACCGTACCAGGGTTGAATTGAGCGTGGGAAATAGGCTCAATCCTCCAAGCCACCGAGTGGTGCAAGGAGGAGAGAGCCTATGCGAGAATGGCAAAAGCAGACCCACGTCACTTGGCACTGCCTTTACCATATCGTCTTCATCCCCAAGTACAGGAAGAAAGCGATATTTGGAAGGCTTCGGCAAGAGATAGGCGGGATATTTCGTGAGTTATGCAAGCAGTTTGGCATAGAACTGGTAGAGGGCCATGCACGGCCGGATCATATTCACATGTGTTTGTGTATTCCGCCACGTTACGCGGTATCTCAGGCGGTAGGGCGGCTGAAAGGCAAGTCTGCGATATTGATCCATCGTCGGTATTTGGGCAGAGGAAAAAATCTGAGTGGATATCACTTTTGGGCACGCGGTTACTGTGTGAGTACCGTAGGTCTTGATGAGGCGACTGTCCGCCAGTATATTCGCGAACAAGAGGCGTATGAGCAGCAACTTGATCAACATACGTTGCCGCTGGGATAGGTAGATAACAAAGCACTCGGTGGTGAGCCCCCTTCGAGGGGGCTCATTCATACCACCGCCTCAGGCGGTGGTAGCTGATTATATGATATGACAGGATATTCAAAAATAACACAGGGGGGCAGATCTGCTATCACTGGGAATGCCCCAAATTTTCTTCCGATGGAAGGCAAAAAAGTTGTATACGAAAAAAACTCCCATCGGAAAAATTTTTCACAAGCGCCGGGCTTGTCCCAAAAAATCCCTTACTGCTATGTCGGGCCGCGCCAGAGATAAGCTATTGTATTTCCATGAAGAATAGCGCGCCCATCCCTGGCGATGAAAAAGGGGTAAAAACAAAAAAGTTTGGCAATATATCGGACACAAGGTGAAAAATGGCCTGGCAAAAGTTTGGCAATATACTCCGGGACAAGCAGCCGGCAGTGGCGAAAAAAGTTTGGCAATATACTGCCGGTTCAGAGTATATTGCCAAAAATAAAACTTGGCAGTAAGGGGGGGATGGACCAGTATATTGCCAAAAAAATTCTCATGTTAAAATTCGGGCGGACAAAAATCACTTACGTGCAGTTCCTGGTCAAAAATCGGGCATGCCTGTGGGAACAAATCGGGGGCAGCAAAGGGCCTTTTCAGGATGATCACAAAAAAACACTTACGTGCAATTCCCCTCAAAAAATCCCTATGTCGGAAGGGCATGCCCTGGCAGCTTCCCTTTTGTCCATCCCATGGGTTTCCTTTCACGAATGCAGCACATGGTATAGTGTTTCCGCCAGCGCTTGACTTGAAGCCTCATTGTGGCAACAAGACCCAAAGAGGGTGCAAAATGATGCCTGGTACGCGAGATACCTTTGTCCGGGCGTGGATAGACACGGCCACAAAAAAACGGGCCATAAGCGTCCTGAGGGATATGGTGTATGGTGCCACACCCACCGTGTGCATTCCAATTTCTATCGTTCCGGTCTATATATTCGTGAAAAAGTCCAACCCTGTAGTGTGAAGACCTTTACCAGACGGAGTGATGCACCATGACCAAAGCCGAATTTGTAAAGACACTGAAAGAAAAAGCCGGGCTTGCCACTTTGGCGCAAGCCGAAGCCGCCTATGACAGCCTTTTTGGCATTATCAAAGCGACCCTAAGAAACGGCGATGTTGTGCGTATTTCCGGTTTCGGCAGCTTCAAGACGGTGCAACGGAAGGCCAGAAAGGGCCGCAACCCCCGCACCGGCAAGGAGATGCAGATACCGGCAAGCAAATCCGCAAAGTTCACGCCCGGTAAAGCACTCAAAGAGAGTTTTTAGGGCTGGCCATACGTGATTGGAAAAACCTGCGTTATAACCGGGGGAGCCAACGGAATCGGGCGATGCCTCGTGGAAACCTTCGCGGCCCACGGCGCTCGCATCGCCTTTGTCGATAAAGACGAGGACGCCGGCCACAAACTTGCGGAACGCCTGGGAAACAAAGCGCAGTTTATGCCCGGCGATATCGCTGAGGAAACGACTCTCTGCAATTTTGCTCGGCACGTCATTCAGCATTTCGGCTCGATCCATTGTCTGATCAATAACGCCTGTCTTTCCCGCAAAGGCATCCTTTCGGGCTGTGGTTTTGAGGACTTCTCCCATGTGCTTCGCGTCGGCGTTACCGCACCCTACATGCTGACAAAATTGTTTCGGGACAACTTCGCGCCTGGCGCGTCCATCATCAATATCGCGTCCACCCGCGCCTTCATGTCTCAGGCCGACACCGAGAGCTATTCAGCTGCAAAGGGGGGTATCAGCGCCCTGACTCACGCCTTGGCCGCAAGCCTGTCGGGCAGTGTGCGTGTGAATGCCATCAGTCCTGGATGGATTGACACCGGAACCTTCCAGTCCACTCCCGCCATATCGAACCATTCCGAAGAGGACAAACGACAGCATCCTGCCGGACGAGTAGGCAGGCCTGAGGACATTGCCGCTCTTGCTCTCTTTTTGGCAAGTGACGATGCAGGTTTCATCACTGGACAAAATTTCATTGTGGACGGCGGCATGACAACCCAGATGGTTTATCATGCCGATCATGGCTGGTCATTTCAGCCGAACTGTGGAAAAGCTCATACCCCTGAACGACTGTGAGGCTATTATGAAATTTTTTGCTATAAACGGCAGTCCGAGAAGAAAAAATAATACCATGGCACTCCTTAAAGCGTGTCTGAAAGGCGTTGTTTCCGTCAAGCCGAAGGCTGAAACGGAAGTCATTAGCTTGTACAATGTACATTATTCAGGCTGTATAAGTTGCTTTGCCTGTAAAAAGCTTGGGGGAAAAAGCTACGGACAATGTAAAGTGAAGGATGAGTTAAGGGCGGTGTTGCGTAAATGCTCCCAGGCGGATGGACTTATATTCGGTTCACCGATCTATTTTGCCCACGTAACAGGCGCAATGCGGTCCTTTTTGGAACGCCTGTTGTTTCAATATTACGTGTATGATGAGGCGCGCAGTTCTCTGGCCCCAAAAAAGGTGCCCACCGCATGTATTTATACAATGGGAGCCAACAAAGAGGTGATGCAGGAACGCAAATACCCTGAACAGTTAGGCAGCCTGGAATTTTTTATGGAGAAAGTATTTTCCAAGCCAGCGATCATGTATTCGTGTGATACATACCAATTTGACGACTATGCCAAGTATAAGGCCGATTGTTTTTTCGAACCGGCAAAGGCCAAACACAGGCTGGAACAATTCCCCAAAGACATCAAAGAAGCCTTTGATATTGGCGTAGCTATGGCAAAGGCGGCAGATTAGTTCGCTAAAGGGGTATGTACGTGGCGCGTGACAAGACTTTGCCGGATATTCTCCCCTGCGGCTCATGCGGCGTAAAACCGAAGATTCTGGAAAAAGACAGGCCAGCAGGTCGGCTCCGTGACCTACACAGGGTTGCCTGTATCTGCGGGCGAGTTTCGCCCCAATGGTCGGTATCAGCCCCCGCAGCGATTCGGTTTTGGAACCGGATTATGGCGGAAGGTACAGAGCGAGAATAATAGTGGTCAAAGGATCAATAAAGATTGTTTACAAATGCCGATGATGCCGCCAGTGCCCTAAAAAATTGTCCAGCGTGGTCAGCACGTTGTTAAACAGGCTTGAATCCAGCTGATCGACGGCGTCGTTCATAAAGTCATGAGACCGCCGTTCATTAAACGGGCAGACGGATACACAAAAGTTGCAGGCGGCGCGCTTGATGTGCCAGAAGTTGAAGCATTTTTCCGCATCCACATACCAGCGCTTAAACCCGCTGCGATTGTACCTCCCGCGAGGAACATCACTTTGCTCGCCCAAAGATATGGCTTCAATGGGGCACGATTTAACGCACTTGTCGCAGGTCGCGCAGAATTTCTCCACCCCGAAGGTCACGGGTTTGTCCGGAATCAGCGGTATATCCGTGAGCACGCTGGACAGTCGATGGCGCGCGCCGAACTTGTGACTGATCATCAAGCTCATGCGCCCGGCCTCGCCCAGCCCGGCGTCAATGGCCAGCGGGGTCTGCGTGACGGTGTCATTCATGGTGGGAATGGCCGGGTACCCCAGCCCCCGTATGAACGCGGCCAGAGAAGAAGCGATGAAGATCATTTGGGAATACGCCAGCCCGGTGGCGGCGGAACCAAAATACTCATAGGACATCGGCTTCATTTCAATGGACATGCTCACCGCATATTTGAATTGCGCCGGATCCCTGGGCCAGGGGGTAGTCTCTTTGGTTACGACATTAAAGTTGTCCGCGTACACCCACAGCGGGTTCAGTCTGGCTATGCCCACGTCGCCGCAGCCTAAAAAATACGCCGCGTCTTTCACTTTACGGGTAAGCGCCTCGGGAGATGCCTTCAGGCAGTTGTCCGCAGGCTTGTCGTCCCAAAGAAACTGTTCGGGGCTTCGTGGTCCCAAGCCCCCTCTGGGGATGAGTCTGGCCCGTGAATAGCTTTCAGCCTTTTTGATATCCATCCCCAACGGGTAATCCCATCGCATCGCCGGGTCTGTATATTCCCATGGTCCGCCGGCTGTGCCGGCTCCATTGGCGTTGCCGTAGGCGCTCATGTTGTGCATCCACCAACCCGCGTAATTCAGGGCTGCGCCCTCCATCTCCACATCGATATCAAGATCAATGGGACGCTGTTCCAACGCGGCACGGGCTTCACGGTACACTTTATCCCAAAACACCCGGACAAACATCACTTCTTTGTGGGGAAAGCGGGCAGCAGGCTTGGTCTGCTTATGCGGGCTGCCCGCCTTCAATTCTGTCGGGGGGGCAGCCAGGGCCGCGCTGAGGGCGCGCTTCGCAAGGGTAGTAGTGACCAAAGCGGAAAAACCGGCGGCTCCCGCTTTTAAAAAACTGCGCCTATCCATAAGCAAGCTCCTTCTTGAATATGAGTTCATGCTTGGAATGATGGTATTCTTCCAATGTGGGCATCTGTCAAGCCGCCTCAAGAGCTGTCTTGATTCTTCGGCGCAGGGGGGGTAAGCTGAGAAATGGAGGTGCTTTTGATGTTTCAAAAAAACACCGTCGCCTGCATATTTCTTGCCCTCACCTTGGGATCTCCTTTGTCCGCTTTGGGCGAAACTCCAGCCCCTCCCGGCTTCGCGACCGGCCCTTCAGAACAGATGAGGCACGCCGACGCCATCAAGTACTGCACGGAGAGAGGCGGACGGCTGCCCCTTGTTGACGGACAACACATGTACCCCAGCCCCATCGCGCCGGGTACGCCTATAGAAGGCTTTGGCGTCCAGGGCGGGATTTGGGCGCCTGCCCTGAGAGGGGCGACTTTCTGGACAGGGACGATAGACAGCGCCAATCCCGGACACCCCCTGATTGTCACAGGAGATGTGGACATAGAGGCCCGAAACCGCAAAATTTATATATTCACGGGTCGCAAAGATGCTCTGTATCGGACTCTTTGTGTAAAATGACCAAAGGTTCATGAGATTGCTCCTCAGAAATGGTTTTGCCGCTTGTCTAACACCGCCTTGGAGCCGGTGTGGCAAGGAGTGCAATCCATGCGGCCCAAGAGGCCGGAATGTTGCCAATCCTTCCTGTTTTCACCGTGGCAGTCCTTCATGGTACAGCCAGCGTGTACTTCCGATTTTTTCAACATGGGTGTGAATTTCCCGTCCATTTTAGCCTGAATGATTTCCAGAGTCTTTAGCGCCACATCGACTGTAACACGGGCACAGCGTTCGCCACGTTCGGGGCTTCGGACCTCGATTTTGCTGGCTGCGCACCATGTACCAACGGAAATATGGCAAAGGATGGAGTCAGCGATGCTCGTCGGCAGCGGCCCATCTATTTTGGCCGTGCCGGGATTCGGTTTATATATGGGGAAGGCGGTGATTTCGTACCAACGGAACAGTTCATGAATCAGAGCGTCAAGTTCCTTGCGCGGATAAAAGAGCGCCAGAGTCGCCGCCGCGCCCAGCAGCGCCCCACAGGTGCCGCCCCATTCCGAAATGCCGCCTCTGCCAAATGCCATCATTGAAAAGGGAAAATCTTTGTATGGCGCGCCGTGCCGTTCGCCCATCAGGCCGATGATCGAATACAAGACCCCATAACCACAGGCGTAGCCCTGATGCCAGAAACCCGCATGCGCAACCGCCGCGACCTCAACCGGATCGAGTTTCTGGGGCTTCCAGGAAAAATCGCCGCCGTTTTGCCTAAAGCGTTCGCCAAGTTGCCCAGTGGCAGGCGCAGCCGCCTGGCTCCCTATCGAAATCGTTGGGGCCAGCGAGGGTGCGACCAGACCGGCAATCGCCCCACCAGCCATGACGCCGCCCATCAAACCTATGGCATTCCTTCTGCTATATTGCTTCATAGAGTATTCCCTGTTTTTTACTTTTTACACTCGCACTGAACATATCCCTGTACGATTTGCTGCCAATCGCCCAACACGTCATGCGTCCAGCAATCGTCCGCTCCGGCGGCTTCCCGCATGACCAGTGCGAATATGTAGGACAATTCCGGTATGGTGGCGCCGGCATCAAGAGCGCCTTTAAAATGCTTGAGCACGCAGGGCTTTGATCGGGCTTTAATGGAAAGGGCAAAGCAAATAAATTGGTAGGTCTTTTCGTCAATCATTCTCTTTTCTTGATACAGAGCATCGATCTCATCCAGTTTCTGTACAAATTCAGGGAAAAACTCGGCCAGCATTCTCATAATGACCTCCAAGGTCTTGTTTGCCAGAAATTCTAGTTGCAGCATCCACCAGCGGGAGCGCCGGGAGAAGAAGCGCCGACGGCGCCGTCAATCCAAGCGGCGATTTCTTCTTTCGTGGGAACCCTGCCGGTGGATTTCACCACGCCGTCAATGGCGACTGCCGGAGTGGACATAACGCCGGCAAGCATCATTTCTTTGAGGTCAGACACTTTCTGCACGGTGATGTTTCCGCCTTTGGCGACGGCGACTTCCTGGACAAGATCTTCTGTTGTCGTGCAGCGGGCGCAGCCGGGGCCGAATACTTTGATTTCCATGCTCCTCTCTCCTGATGGTTGCTTGTTGATATGGTTAACGGATGTCCTCTGCGAAGCAACTGCCATTACGGGCAGCTTATCAGCCCTTCCGCCCAAAGGCAGGCCCCGCAAACCGGCTTCTCGTTGCCGAAACAATCCGTCACATTCTGCTCCCAGTCATCACAGCCGCTACAGCGCATGCATGGCGAAAAATCGAACTCCTTAACCCGTCTTCTAAAATCACTGTAGGGAAGTGATTGCCATATATCCTCAAGGCGGCTATTGAGCACATTGCCG
>Ga0082212_10013434_pt1 | contig 10238 bp, 8 predicted proteins | sample TergutNt197P3_FD_71548 | JGI IMG/M metagenome (GOLD analysis project Ga0082212, IMG submission 71548) | Neocapritermes taracua P3 segment gut microbial communities from Petit-Saut dam, French Guiana - Nt197 P3 | ecosystem: Host-associated > Arthropoda: Insects > Digestive system > Gut ...
CTCCCGCAATTGTTCGGAAATGCCGGAATCCGTTTGGCAATAAGCGGGATTGAAAGTCCGGTTATTGCAATAGGTACATCCGCCAATGCCTATGGTACCGTCTCTGTTCGGACATGTAAACCCCGCATTGACAGCTACCTTCTGCACTTTGAAAGGAAAACGCATTTTTAGGTAATCACCGTAATCGTAATAATGTTTTGCGGCTGTCATTATGCAAATGTATAATTTTCCTCTGAAAAAAAATATTTTTTCATTTCATACGCTTGAAATTCTTGAAATTTCATGTATTTTTGCACAAATGATTTAATCTGAATATGAAAAAGATAGTTTTTTTTACCGTACTCCTGCTGTTTGTTGGCGGGATTTTTGCCCAGAACGGTGGCAAGAGAGTAGAGTTATCGGATGTGATGGGCGCGACATTCCGTCAGGAAACGGGCGTCGGCGAGATGCGTTCGATGCCGGACGGGGAGCATTATACCCAAATGAACCGTGAACGCACGATGGTTATCAAATATGCCTACCGGACAGGGAATCCGGTTGACACGCTGTTTGATGCAAGAAAAGCGCGTGAATGTACGTTCGAAACGTTCGACGATTATATGATCAGTTCGACCGGTTTCAGGATGCTCCTGATGCGCGGGCGCGAATCTATCTATCGGCGTTCGTTCACGTCCGATGTATATGATTACGATGTGCGCCGCAATATGATTAAACCATTGAGCGACGAGGCCGGGAAAATCATGATTCCAACCTTTTCGCCCGATGGGCGTATGTGCGCATTTGTGCGGGATAACAATATATTTATCAAAAAATTTGATTTCGATACCGAAGTGCAGGTAACCAAAGACGGCGCACTCAACGAAATTATCAACGGAGCGACGGACTGGGTTTATGAGGAAGAGTTTTCGGTCACCAACCTGATGTCGTGGTCGGCCAACAGCGAATACATAGTTTATGTGCGCTCAGACGAATCGGCAGTGCCCGAATATTCGATGCAAATGTATGGTGATGGCTTATTCCCTGAATACTATAATTTTAAATACCCGAAAGCCGGCAATGTCAATTCGACCGTTTCGCTTCATTCGTATTGTGTGGAAACAAAGGATATCAAGCTGCTGCAAGTGCCGATGGATAAAGACGGATACATACCCCGTATCGTGTTCACATCCGACGCTGAACAGTTGGCCGTGATGACCTTAAACCGGCATCAAAGCATTTTCAATATGTATTATGTGAATCCGAAAAGCGGTGTATCTAAGTTGATTTTGAAGGATGAAAACAAACGATATGTTGATTACGACTGGATTAATGCACTGCGATTTAACAAGACAGGTTTCCTGTATGTAAGCGAAAAAGACGGCTATGCGCATATCTACCAGTATACGACTACCGGCGTCGAACAGCGACAGGTGACGAAAGGGAATTGGGATGTCACCAATCTGATTGGCCTCGATGAGGCGACAAATACAGTCTATTATGAATCGGCCGAAGAAAGTCCGTTGCGCCGCTCCCTTTATAAAGTAGACGCCAAAGGAGTGAAAACACGCCTTTCGACTGAGACCGGCACAAACAGCGCCGCGTTCAGCGCTAACTATGCGTACTATATCAATCGTTTTACGAATATAAACACACCTGTCGTTATCACGGTAATCGATACAAAATCAGGAAAGCCCTTGCGCGTCCTGCAGGACAATGCCGCTTTGAAAACCAAACTCGGCGAATATGCCTTTAAACCGAAAGAGTTTGTCAAGTTAGAGACCACTTCGGGATTCGAATTGAATGCATGGATTATCAAACCGGCCAATTTTGATGAGTCGAAGAAATATCCGGTCATGATATTTCAATACAGCGGCCCTAATTCGCAAACGGTAACAGACCGCTTCGAGTTTGGCTGGGAGCAATATTTGGCGACAAACGGAATCATCTGCGTTGGCGTTGACGGACGGGGCACAGGAGCGCGGGGCGAAGAGTTTCGTAAATGTACTTATCTCAAAATGGGCGAATTGGAAGCTAAAGACCTTGTCGAAGCCGCACAGGCATTGACTAAACTGTCGTATATCGACGGAAAACGACTTAGCATCTGGGGATGGAGCTTCGGAGGTTATTCTACGTTGATGGCGATGAGTGTAGGTAACGGTACGTTCAAAGCCGGCATTGCCGTCGCGCCTGTTACAGATTGGCGTTATTATGATACGGTATATACCGAGCGCTATATGCGTACACCCAACGAGAATACAGCCGGTTATAATACCACCTCGCCCATTCAGCTGGCGCGAAACCTGCAAGGCAAACTCTTGCTGATGCACGGCACGGCAGACGACAACGTGCATTTCAAGCAGAGCTTAGACTACTCGGAGGCGTTGATACAAGCCGGCAAACAACACGAATTTTTCCCCTACAGAGACCGCGACCATGGCATTTCGGGCGGAAACACCCGCCTGTATCTCTATACCAAAATGTCGCTATTTTTGATGGAAAATCTTTAGCGGTTAGTTGTTTATAGTTTAGTGTTAAATTCAAATAGTTTATTTTCACGACAATATTTCTCAAACTGTTCATTTGTCATTTCTACAATTGATTTATCTCGTTTGGTATAGTCAAAATGGAAAATAAGCCCTTCATTTTGTCTATAAACTTCCCAGTCGTTCCATATATTTCTAACTTTGTCGTCGTGTCTATCGTCTGTGTCATTACCGTAGTCCCCCATAAATGATTCCTGCTGTAAAAAAATATTTTTCATATCATGCGCTTGAAATTCTTGAAATTTCATGTATTTTTGCACATTGTAAAATCAAAAGCATTTAGAAAATGGAAACTTATAAAAACGGAGGGCTGCGATGAAACTTTATCATGGAAGTAATCAAATAATCAGACAGCCGAACTTATTGAAAGGGCGCAAGTTTCTTGATTTTGGAAGCGGTTTTTATTTGTCGGACGAAAAAAAACAGGCAGAAAATCGCGCAAAATCGACTGTGTTGCTTTTTGAGGATGGAGCGCCAACAGTGAATGTTTTTGAGTGGAAAAAAGATATGGATACCGGTTTGACGATCCTGCATTTTCCAACTGCGAATATTGAATGGTTAGATTTTGTGCTTGCAAACCGGCAAGGCGATATGTTTGTTAAACAGTATGATATAGTGATTGGACCAACTGCCGACGACCAAATTATTTTGGTTGTTGAACAATATTTAGCAGGTGTGTTCGACCATCTTGAAAATCCGAAAGCAACAGTAATTCAACTGTTTCAGCCACAAAAATTAGCGACACAATATTTGTTTGCCACAGAAAAAAGTTTACAGTATATTCATTTTACAGACAGTTATACACTATGATTACTTTTTTAAAATACAGTGTAACAACAGCGCTTGTCAGCCTTATTGTCGAAAAAAACGGAATGTCGGAAGAGGATGCCGTTGCTGCATTTTACCGGTCAAAAATAGCCCGAAAGTTAAGCGATGAAAATATTCTTTTACGGCAAATGTCGCCCTATCTGCTCTACGAATTATGGAATGCAGAAAGAGAAACCGGAAATTATAAAAATTCACCATACATAGCAGCGTTATTATGACACAACTCTCTAAACAAACGGTTTTTTTTATTTTTCTACTCGAAAAATACGCAGCATATAAATCACAGTCTGCATCTGAAACGCTGATGCAATGGGAGGAAAAAGGTTTGATTGATTATATAAATGCCATGTATGAACAATATCACACCGAGCGTATCGATAATGCCTTTGAGGATATTGATAACAAATTAAGAATTAAAACACAAAAATTATAATATTCAAAAAAATGAGATGCCGGATGAACATTAAATTTCTTATATTCTTTTTTACGGTAGTTGCGTCCTTATTATTTTCGGCGAGCAGCTATGCCGACAGTATGGAAAAATGGAGGATTGGCGGCAACTTAATCAATTCCTCTGCTTTTGAACTCCATACAGGCCAAATTGCAATCTACGTTGGTGACATTAACGGTGGTAACTTCAAAAATTTCGGCATAAAGATTCGTGTTACTCATTCCGAAGGAGCGAAAGCGAGCTTTTGGTTTCACTCGGACGCAACACTGACAAAGGGATATTCGATCCTTATTGGGAGTCCGACGAACGACCGGCGCCGCACCGGTTCGCTTGCATCCGTCCGTAATCTTTACAAGCCCGTCCCATCGTCGTTCGACCTTGATGTCAAAGTTGAAGGCAAGCGCATTGTAGTCATGATTGACGGCTGGCCGGTTGTTGATTATCTCGAACCTGCCGCTCCTTTCCGCACGGCAGCCAATACGGGACAAATCCTGTCGATCGGACAAATAGGCTTCCGCGTTGAGAGCGGAACGCTCAATGTAGCCGACGCCGATATCACGCCGCTGTCCGACAATTTTCCTAACTATCCTGATGGTAGAGAACCGACAGACGAGCGTGACGACGCCCTGATCCGTCTGCAACAGCGAGATTTTCCCGTGATTGACTACCACGTACACTGGCCAAGAAATTTAGGTTTGAAAGCGGCCATCGAAAGATCGCTTGCCGACGGATTTGAATTTGGCATTGCCGCCAATTGTGGTGTTGGCTTCTCAACAACAAACGACGAACAGATAAAGGCGCTTTTCGAATATGATTTTACATTACCACCGCTATTCTACGCCATGCAGGGAGAGGGTCGTGAATGGCCGGATATTTTTTCGAAAGAGGCGCGAGAGATGTTCGACTATGTCTTTACAGACGCTTTGACTTTCCTTGATCACAAGGGACGCCGAACGCAACTTTGGATAACCAACACAATCTTTATGGATATCCCTGAACAGGAATATATGGATATGATCATGGATCGCACGCTCAAGATAATCAACGAAGAGCCGATTGATTTTTTAGCCAGTCCCACGCGGCTTTCCGCCGCCATGATGCCTGACTATGACAAGTACTGGACTGATGCACGTGTTGCACAGTTTATCAAAGCGTTAAAGGATAATAACGTTGCACTTGAGATTAATGCAGTCACTAAAGTTCCGTCCGCAAGGATTATCAAGGCGGCAAAGGATGCCGGCATCAAATTTACATTGGGTACCAACAACGCCGGTTTACAAGAACTCGACAGGCTCGATTACTCGCTCCGTATGGTAGAGGAGTGTGGCTTGACCATCGAAGATATGTGGTTTCCGAAAGCAATCGAACGATATAGTAATGCAAAACATAAAACTGAAGAAGAGCCGGTTGTCTCAAACCTTTATCAACCGGAAAAAGTTGATATTGCTTCGTTTATTCTTGCCGGAACCGGAGGTGTTGACATTCCGATTACAGACAAAGACGGTATGATAACCCACCAAAAGGGTGTTACTCCGGAAATGCTAACCGGATATCAAAAAATAGTAGATAAATATTTAGAAAAAAAATCAACAGGAAATCCCGATAAAGTAGATAAATTTTATTGGAAAACAGATTCTTTGTCAGAGGAGGATTGGAAACGATTGTATGCTGTTTTTGTTCAAATGCCATATACTTTACAACAAGAACAGATGATAAGTTTTTGGGGGCCATCACCTTATTATGACAGAGCTATGCCTCCTAATCAAAGTCGGTATGATATATGGATGAAAGACAAAAAATGTCACATTTGGATTGACGGTGAAAAAGTAGATAATAGCGCTCTAAATTCCCATCAAACAACGGATTTTTTCAGATACTCTACCAGCAGTTTGCGCAGAAGCGGCGGAAAAGCAGGTGAATATCGGGTGGATTTGTGGACAGAAACGGGACTCAAACTATTCAGCGAACAATTTTATGAACAACCCATATCCATTGATAAATTATTGGAAATAGAGCCGAAAATCCAATTTTTGGTGGAAAAAGATGATAATAAACCTACCCACCTTTGGTTAGATCCTGAATCTCAATATGGATGGTACATGAGTAAAGTTACGAGTATTACTGAAGAAGGGACAACTTCAATGGGAAGACGTAATGCACCCACACCGTCAACTTATCACCCAAAATCCGACTGACTCTCCCTGCAATGAAAGTAGAACATATCCGAAAACCCGACTGGCTAAAAATTCGATTGGGAGGCGATGACCGGTTTCGCCTGACCAAACAGATTGTTGAATCGCACGGACTGCATACGATTTGCACAAGCGGAAAATGTCCCAATCAAGGCGACTGTTGGAGTAGAGGAACAGCCACATTTATGATTGGGGGTAATATCTGCACCCGTTCCTGCCGTTTTTGCAATACATTGACCGGCAAACCCACACCGCTTGATACTGCCGAACCGGCGCGCGTGGCCGAAAGTATCCGTTTGATGGCATTGCAATATGCGGTGGTTACATCGGTCGATCGCGATGATTTACCCGACTTGGGCGCCCGGCACTGGGTTGATACGATTTGTCAAATCAAAACTTTAAATCCTCAAACCCGCATAGAAGTACTTATCCCTGATTTTCAGGGACGAACAGACCTGATAAATAGCATCATCGATGCTAAACCCGACGTGATCGGACATAATTTAGAAACCATACGACGGTTAACCCTGCAGATCCGAAGCGCCGCACGTTATGAAACAAGTCTGGCGGTCTTAGCATTTGTTGCCGCAAAAGGCGTCCAAACTAAAACGGGTATGATGGTCGGATTAGGCGAGACCCCCGATGAAGTGGAAGAATTAATGGACGACGCCATACAGGCAGGCGTATCCATGCTTACCATTGGCCAATATCTTCAGCCGACACGCAAACATATTCCGGTGTCCGAATATATTACCCCACAGCAATTTGAAAAGTATCGTACGCTTGCCTTATCGAAAGGTTTCCGGAATGTAGAGAGCGCCCCACTGGTACGGTCGTCGTATCATGCGGAGGCTGTTTCTTTCAAAGCAGGATAAACAATCCGCGTGTGATACATCGTTTTGAGTTTGTTCATAAACGAGGTTTTGATAATACTAATATCATTAAACGTAAGCGGTGAATTTTGCAGTAATTCGTCGGCAATCTGACTGTCGATGATTTTATTAACCAAATCCCGGATTGTCGTGTCCGTATATTCAGACAAACTACGCGATGCAGCTTCGACGGAATCGGCCATCATCAGTATGGCTGTTTCTTTTGTGAAAGGATTCGGACCGGGATAGGTGAAAACTTCTTCATTGACAGGTTTGTCAGGGTATGTGTTTTTAAACGAATTGTAAAAATATTTGGCTTTTCCTGTTCCGTGATGCGTACGGATAAAGTCGATAATAGCATGAGGGATGGAAGCCTTTTCTGCCATTTTTACCCCTTCGACTACATGCCTGATAATGATTTGTGCGCTTTCTTCAAAGGATAATTTTTCGTATGGATTGATATTGCCTTTTTGGTTTTCGGTAAAAAAAGCGGGGTCGACCATTTTTCCAATGTCGTGGTATAATGCCCCTGTACGAATCAATTGTGTATTGGCGCCCACTTTGGCGCCGGCATCACAGGCAAGAATAGAAACCTGCATGGAGTGCTGAAATGTGCCGGGGCACGTTTCCGACAGTTTTTTCAATAGGGGTGTATTGATGTTGGAAAGCTCAACCAATGTGATGGAGGAAATATAACCAAACAACTTTTCAAGTACATAAATCAGTATATAAGAAAACATTAACAGAATAAAATTGATACCAAACCAAACCATTATTGTCCAGTTTATTTTGGTCAAATCGCCCTCCTGATATAAAGCAAGGCTTAAATAAATCAATATATATGTGATAAAAACAAAAAATGAACAACTGAAAAGCTGTGACCTCATAGAAAGGTCTTTCAACGTGAAAATAACGATAATACCCGAAATGAGTTGCATGATCAAGAACTCATGTGGGAAAGGCGCTGCCAACGAGGATAATAAAACTGTAATTACATGCGTAAACAGCGCAGTATGAGAGTCGAAAAACGTTCGTACCACAATCGGCAAAATAGCAAAAGGAATAATATAGATGCTGATATTGTATTTCGTGGATATTTCGGCAAGGAGGCAAAATGTAATCGTACAAAGTAGAATAAATAAAATATTGCGTTTATGATAAAATACTTCGGGACAAAAGATGGCCAAATACAAGCCGCAGCATAACAGGATACCGCAAATCAATATCAATTGTCCAATCCAGATAATCCATTGCCGTTGGTTACCGCCTGATTTGGTTTCATGAATAATTTTCAATGAATAGAGCATTTTGAATGTTTTGCCGTCCACCACATCGCCGCGATCAACGATCCGTTCGCCGGCCTGTACTATTCCTGTTGATAAGGAAACATTTTGTAGCAAGTCGTTCAGTATTTTTTGGGAAGTATTTGCGTCGTAAGTGATATTTTCTGTCAGGTACTTATCCGGGTTGCAGGATTGCAGAATGGCTATGTCTATTCCTCCCGGCGCTTCATTGAGAATGGTTTCGTAAGCAGATTTTGTGGTATGTAGCTCCATTACCTGCTTCATCTCAGATAAGTTGTTGATTATCGTATATATACGTCCTGAGTTTTCTTTTTTCAGAGAATCGAGTTCGACGGCCGGCAGAATCCCTTTGTCGTAAAATTTCTGCAATTGACTTTCGATATACCGGATATAATACTGATTTGCACTTGCAGGGAAACTACGCGATTGGAAATCGGTTTGAAGTTTTTCAATTTGCATCCTTTTCACTTCCGGATTCATTTGGTAGTAAGGAATGAAATGATGCCTTAGGCTGTCTTTTTCGGCCTTGATTTCCTCGTCGGTCTTATAGATTGGAAAATCGCTTGGCGCCGTAAGCAGGTCATAACGCCAGGGCTTGCCTTCGTAGAATTGATACCTGAATTTTCCTTCACGCGGAAAGAAATAGGCAATCAATACTGCCGTAATGACAAAATAAATAATTGGGATGATGTATCTCTTTTTTGAGTTCATTGTCATGACAATTATGAATATTTATAAATTTAAAGATTTAAAATTTAAAGATTTAATAAACAATTTCCCCGATTTCCTCTACTTCCCCTGATTTTCCTCTTTTGGAAGGGTTAGGAGAGGTGTCAATTATTGATTATTTTGGGCGAAATATACGCAAAAAAGTTCAGGATGAAAAAAAAACGTTACTTTTGCGAAAAAAATGTTTTTTTATTCAATTATTCAGTTATTCTGTTAATCAGTCATTTAGCATGGTAAGAGTACGTTTTGCGCCAAGTCCGACCGGACCGCTACATATAGGCGGCGTTCGGACAGCGCTATATAATTATCTGTTTGCCAAACAACAGGGTGGCCAAATGATTTTACGCATCGAAGATACCGATTCGCAACGATTTGTCCCCGGAGCAGAAGCATATATTATTGAATCGTTCAGATGGTTGGGAATCCCTTTTGACGAAGGCGTCAATTACGGAGGCGAACATGCGCCTTATCGTCAGAGTGAACGGAAAGAGATATATAAAACGCATGTTGACAGGTTGTTGGATGCCGATTTGGCATATATGGCTTTTGATACGCCCGAAGAGTTGGAGGCCAAACGCAACGTTATACCCAATTTCCAATACGACGCCTCCACACGGTTGCAAATGCGCAATTCGCTGACGCTTCCGCCGGAAGAAGTCCGCGCTTTGATAGATGCAGGGGAACGCTATGTTGTGCGCCTGAAGATTGAGCCAAATGAAGACGTTATCGTACACGATTTGATTCGCGGCGAAGTGGTTATCAATTCTTCTATTCTCGATGATAAGGTTTTATATAAATCGGCTGATCATTTGCCGACCTACCATTTAGCCAATGTGGTAGATGATTATTTGATGAAGATAACACACGTAATAAGGGGCGAAGAATGGTTGTCGAGCGCACCATTGCATGTATTGCTGTACCGCAGTCTGGGATGGGCAGCATCCATGCCTGCATTTGCCCATCTTCCGCTGTTGCTGAAACCGGAAGGAGGCGGCAAATTAAGCAAACGCGACGGCGACCGGTTGGGATTTCCTGTTTTCCCATTGGAGTGGCGCGATCCCAAAAGCGGAGAAATAGCCACTGGCTATCGTGAGAGTGGTTATTTGCCGGAGGCAGTGGTTAATTTTTTAGCCTTATTGGGATGGAATCCGGGAGATAACCGCGAAATGATGACGATGCAGGAATTGATCGACTCTTTCGACCTGAATCATTGCAGTAAAAGCGGTGCAAAATTCGATTTTGAAAAGGGTAAATGGTTTAATCATCAATATATTCAACAACGCGATAATCGTGAAATCGCCGCCATGTTTTTGCCTGTATTGGAAAGTCATGGCGTAAAA
>Ga0082212_10013435_pt1 | contig 10236 bp, 6 predicted proteins | sample TergutNt197P3_FD_71548 | JGI IMG/M metagenome (GOLD analysis project Ga0082212, IMG submission 71548) | Neocapritermes taracua P3 segment gut microbial communities from Petit-Saut dam, French Guiana - Nt197 P3 | ecosystem: Host-associated > Arthropoda: Insects > Digestive system > Gut ...
GAGACCACGCGACGATGAAACAGGTTCGCGCTGTCAACCGTGAATTCCTGGATATGATAGCGGGATGACCCGCTCTTTTTCTAAAAGTTTGTTCTATATAATGCCCTGATCCATCATCGCTTTCGCGACTTTATTAAATCCGGCGATATTGGCGCCGACAATAAAGTTGCCGGGCTTGCCGTATTCCTCAGCTGTGTCTTTCATCGTGTGGAAAATATTTGCCATGATGCCTTTCAGCGCGGTTTCAACTTCATCAAAAGTCCAGGAGAGCCGTCCGCTGTTTTGGGTCATTTCCAGCACCGAAGTCGTGACCCCGCCAGCGTTGGCCGCTTTGCCCGGTATGAAGACCACTCCATTTCGTATTAAGTATTCCGCGGCTTCCGGGGTTGAGGGCATATTGGCGCCTTCGCCGACGAGCTTACATCCATTCTTAACAAGAGATTTCGCGTCGTCCGGCAGAAGCTCATTTTGGGTGGCGCAGGGGAGCGCGATGTCACACGGAACGTCCCATACCCTGCCTTTGCCGGCTTCGGTATATGTGGCGCTCTTGTGTTCTTCACAATACTCGCTTAGTCTGCCTCGCTTCACTATTTTGAGGTATTTAATGGCGTCAATATCGAGGCCGTTTTTGTCATATATATATCCGTTCGAGTCTGACATGGTAATAACCACGCCGCCGAGCTCAATCAATTTTTGCGCGGAAAAGATAGCGACGTTGCCGCTGCCGGAAATAGCGACTTTTTTACCGGGCAGACCATCGCCGATGCTTTTCAAATATTCGTCAACAATATAGATGAGGCCATAGCCCGTGGCCTCTCTTCGCGCGAGGCTGCCGCCCCAGGCAAGCCCTTTTCCTGTTAATACGCCTGTAAATTCGTTTGAGAGTTTTTTGTATTGACCATACATATAGCCGATTTCGCGCGAGCCCACTCCGATATCGCCGGCCGGCACATCTGTATTCGGCCCGATATGACGCGAGAGCTCGGACATAAAGGACTGGCAAAAACGCATTATTTCGTATTCACTCTTGCCTTTAGGATCAAAGTCAGCGCCGCCTTTGCCTCCGCCGATCGGAAGCCCGGTCAGGGAATTTTTAAAAATCTGCTCAAAACCGAGAAACTTCACTATGCTCAAATTGACAGACGGATGGAAGCGGCAACCGCCTTTGTACGGCCCGATGGCAGAATTGAACTGAACGCGGAATCCCCGGTTGGTATGGACAATGCCTTTGTCATCGACCCACGGAACGCGAAACTGTATGATACGCTCCGGTTCAACAAGACGCTCAAGCAAACCGGCTTTTTCGTATTCCGGTTTCCCTTCAACGACGATTCGAAGCGGCTCAAGCAGCTCTTTTACCGCTTGCAAAAACTCGGTCTGTCCGGCGTCTTTTTCCTGAAGACCCTCAATTATTCTGTCTATGTAGTTCATTCTTTTCTCCCTGTCTTCTCCTCCTCTGTCTGCAAATTTGCAAAAATCAAGAAAACTGTGCTATGATAACTTTCGTACATTAGACTAACAGTGCAACCCGTAGTATGTCAATACAAGGTGAAAAAATGAGCAGAGCATTATATCAAGAGCACATGGAACAAATGAAAACGATCGCCCGGCTGCTGTGGGAGCGTCGCTTGACAAACGCATATGGCGGTAATTTCGCGGTGCGCGCCGATGAAAAATCATTCCTGGTAACGCCTGCTTTTATGTCGGAAGAATACCACTGTGTGTTGACTCCTGAAATAATCTCACTTGTCGACTTTGACTGCAATATCATCGAAGGCGGCGTTCAGCTCTCGCGGGAAACGGAAATGCACGCCGCTTTGCTCAAAGCTTTTCCGACGGTCGGCGCTGTGATCCACGCGCATCCGATGAATTGTATGGTCTTCGCGGCGGCGGAAGCGCCTATCCCTTCAGTGACTGAAGCTACAGAACTGCACGGCGCTGTGGGACTTTCAAAATTTGAAGCCGCGACTACACCTGAAATGTGCGCGAGCGTACTCGCGTATTACGAGGGGCGCCGCGCTTTAGTAGAGGAAATGCCTGTCGCGTGTATTTTGCCCAAACACGGTGTTGTTGTCACCGGCAAGAGTCTGAACAACGCGTTCGCGATGCTGGAAGTGATTGAAACCAACGCGTACTGCGCTTTGCACATGGGCAGCGTGCGGGCATAGACGCCACCGCCCCACCGATTTCCGGTTAATTATTTATCTCGACAGTTACACCGGTACGCGTCATATATATGAGGCTTTCTTTAACCGGCTTTCCGAATATAAGTTTGACCGCCTGACTGTATAGACGCAGTTGACTGCCGTATTTTTCTCTGACGCGTTCAGCCTCCTCTTCGGGCCTCGCGGCATCGAACCATCCGGATTTATAGTCTATGACCACGAATTCACCGTCTTCTTCGAACAAACAGTCGACAACCCCTTGAACAACTATTTCATCTTCAATATTTGAGCCTGCGCCCCCAGCCGCCTCATTGTATTTTAGTTTCATATTGAACGGGGATTCTTTCAAGACAAAGTCCGACTTTGACGCGCGCGCGCATAGCTCTGACCTCGCGAATAGTACAAGGCTGTTTACGCTTACCGCCTGAGCTTCAATCTCTGTGAGCAGCCCTCGTTCTGTCAATTCCCGGATGAAGGCGCCAAACCACGAATCATCGTTTCTTTTCTCATACGCTTCACGGAAGTTGAGAATATCCAGCGCCCTGTGCAGCGCCGTTCCTTTTTCCGCCGCCGTCAGGCTCATATCCGTCAGCCCCGCGTCCTGCAGCTCCGCGCCTTTGCCGCCCTCTACAAAGTATGTCGGCTTCGCTGTCTGCGCCATTTCCGCCTCTGCCAGTCCTGTTACGCTGTATTTTGATTTCAGTTTCGCTTGATCCGCAAACGGGTATACAAATGGTATGTCCATACCCGCAAGGTTTTCAGACTCTTGCGGCGTATCCGTATTAAAAAGTTCCGGGACGAAAACATCGTTTGCTTGGGTCTGCGTTTTTTCGGGACTGTATATTTCTACATCGAAAATATTTCTATTTTTTAATACCGTCGGCAGAATCAATTTCAGATAATTTGTGGATCCGTAGATATCTGTATCAAGCTTCGGGAGGGCTTCTTTCGAGCTATACAGTTCTTTGAGTTCTTCCGGCTTGCCTATCGTTCCGATCATATGCAACTCATCCATCGCGCGTGTCATTGCCACGTATAAAAGGCGTATGGATTCCGCCCTTTCGCCCAAAGCAGATCTCAGTTTCAGCGCATTGTGGAACAGGGTGTCTTTGTAAACACGCCGGTCAGGATCCCGCCAGCGAAGTGACAGGCCGGCTTTCCGATGCAATAGTAAATCGGCGTCACCCCTGCCGCCGGAGGAGAGGGTCTTGCCCATACCGCAGACCAACACTACCGGATACTCAAGCCCCTTACTGCCGTGAATCGACATGACATGGCAAACATCCTCCCCGTCCGCAATCAATGTCACCTGTTTTTCCGCGTAGAGTTTTATTCTGTCAAGGTACGCGAGAAAACCGCGCAGCCCCTCAACGCGGCCGCTTTGAAAATCGGAAGCCCTGTCCAAAAGCATACGCAGGTTTGCCTGTCTGATATCTCCGCGCGCCATCCTTCCGACATAATCATAGAAACCGCTCTCACGCATCAAAAGCCAAAGAAATTCATCCAGTCGCGTGAAGCGTTCCTCGTCGCGCCAATATGCCAGCTGTTCAGCCATCGATTTGCATTTTTCACTAAGATTTTTGTCTGCGCCACTCTCGGCATATGTCAAAAACGCCGTATAGAAAAAGCCCTGCTTATTAAACGCGCGGATATCGGCCAGCTCTGAAAGGCTGAACCCGAACACGGTCGAACACATGGCCGCGGCCAAGGGCACATCGCGTCTTATATTTACAATCGCGCGTAAAAGCCCGATGAAAGTATCTATTTCTATAGTCTCGAAATAACCTTCGCCGCGATCCGTTACCGCGGGGATGCCATAAACCTCAAGTGTCTGCCGGTAAATTTCGGCAGGTTTGTTTACCGCCCGCAGCAGAATGGCAATATCTTTGTATTTAACGAGTCGCCATAAACCCTGCTTCGTATCATAAATCTTCTTCTTACCTACAGTATCATGAATAATTTTTGCACAGAGCGTAGCTTCCCCCATTTCGTCATTGGCGAAGAGTTCCTTGCTTTTATCTTTTTCGATCACGTGGAGTTCGGCCTTCCCACCTGCCCCGGGATCGGAAGACAAACCTGCCTTAAGCCTTGCGTCTTCGTCGTAATCCATTCCGGAATACCGGGGCTCCATGATAGTATCGAAAACCGAGTTGACGGAATCGATAACCCGGGTCTTACTGCGATAATTGCTCGACAAATAGAGGCGAAGATCAGAGCCTTCGTTTTTTTCATCCGGAGAAAACAGTTCTTGTTTCGCGAGAAAAATCTCCGGCACGGCATTACGAAAAGCATAAATGCTCTGCTTGACGTCACCGACCATAAATACATTATCCTCCTGCTTGATGCGGGAAATGAGCTCTTCCTGAACATCGTTACTGTCCTGATACTCGTCGATAAAAATATACGCGATCCGTCGTCTATACTCGTCCGCGATACTCTTGTCCGCAAGGATTTTGAGCGCCAGATGCTCGAAATCATTAAAATCTATCAGCTTCTCATCGCGTTTCAGGTTCGTATAAACGTCGGCAAAGCGCTTGACCAGAGTCTCGAGCGTTCTCGCATGCGGCGCAACATACGCGATTTCACCGGCATAGGATTCAAAAGGTTGCGAAAAAAAATCTTCCAGGATTTCGTTTCGTACAATTCTTTTTACGCGGTCGCGGCGAGTCTTTACAAGTTCTTTTACTTCATTATAAATATCCTGTTCTGATTTTGCCGCGCGAAACACCTCGAATTCCGTCCCGCTAAGTAAGCACCTTGTTTTTTCCCGGTCGCCGGTATTAAAAGCTTTTTGGATGTCCAATAATGCCGTAAGATCCGTTTCGTTTTTTTCTAAAAGCGACGCGAGTTTTAACCGCTTGAACAGGTTTCCGTTTTCTTCGATCAGCGAGCGCGCGGTACCCAGACGAAACGCTATTTCCCCGTTGGCAAAACTCATCGCCGGCGTCTTGTTTAAATCCTTATTCTCAGCGGGAGTGAAAAGCGCGTCCACGCTTTCTTTCAGCCAGTCGAAAGGATGCGGCAGCGACATGATAAAAGAATAGGTCTTCAGGATTTTGTCACGCGCGCCCGATTCATTTTTTATACCGGCGTATGTCCTTATGAAATCCGTAAAGGCTTTTCGGAATGTCCCGTCTTCATCGGCAAAGGCCGATCGTATGACTTCATCCAGCGCTTCTTCTTTTAGCGCTTCCGCGCGTTTTTCATCAGCGATGCCAAACGATGGATCGAGATCGATAATATAAAAGTACTTACGCAATATAGTAAGGCAAAACGAGTGGAAAGTCATGATATTCGCGGAGCCCAACTGTCGGAGTTGCTTTCCGGCAAAACTGTCCGACTCGGACGCGGCAGTCAGCGCGTCGGCTATACGCGATTTCATTTCACTGGCGGCCGCCTCGGTAAAAGTCACCACCAATAACTTTTTCAGAGGCACTTTATCATGAATAATGATACGCAAAATCCTTTCGGTCAGTATCGCTGTTTTTCCTGAGCCGGCCGCAGCCGAAACAAGAATATTTTTTTTTCGGGTCTCGATTGTTTTTATTTGCGCATCAGACCATTGCATATGCGGAGAATACCTTTTTATAAATAGGCTGCCGCCGCCGCGCCGATGACGGTATGAGCGTCGGCCAGAACGAGCTTGTAAAGATGCGTGCCCAAATCGTCATCATGGCAGACTGACTGCGTAGTAAGCCAACGCTCAAATCGTTCCTGGAATCTATAGCTTTTTTGAAAGACGCTTCCCTCCGCGACGATAAGAGCGGGCTTATCCGCGGAAGATCCGCATTTCTGCAATACCGCAGCCACCGAGATTGCGGTAAGTTTTGCCGCACGCTCATAGACGCTGTCGAAAATGTCATACAGTATTTCTCTGTCTTCGTTTTGCGAGTCAGTCGAATCCCTCTCTTGCATAAACGAGTCTATTTGCCGCAATTCGAGTTGCCTGGTCTTTTTTATCGCCAGCGCGGCCTGCTCGCTGAAAAGCCCTTGTTCGGCAGCCAGACGAGCCGCCTTCAGCGCGATTTTTGCCAGATACGCGCCGCTTACCATTTTCTCGAAAGGCTGGTCTCCGGGATTTTCGGATGCTGTGTCAATTTCTAAATCGCATTTGGATTTCCGGAAACCTGCATATCCGCCCGCTTCCGTATTGATAAGCATATTCTTATCCGTGTCATAATAGCAGATATTGAATCCTGTACCATAGATAAAGCCGATATACCCGCCCATCGCGTATTCTTTGTCGGAAAAGACTTTTCCGATAAGAGCAGCCAATGTATCGTTCAGTACGGTCACTTTTGCCTCTCTTTTACCGGCGCGCGCAAAAGCCGCGTTCAGTTCAGCCCCGATAAAAACTCCGGTGGAATCTTTTACTTTCACTTCCTTGTCAAATTTAATAATTCTCCCGTCCAGATCGGCGCCGATTTCACATGGGAATGAGAAGCAAAAACCGATTTTGTCGGTTGCGTCTGTTTTGTCGCCTATCCATTCTGATATTTTATCAAAGAAAGCTTTATTGCTGACTTCGCCTTCGCTGCCGGGCAAGCGGTACTTTTCGTAGCGTTCTATCGTAACAGGCAAGTCCGGAGAAAAATGCACCAGCGCGATCCTGAGGTTTGTGCCGCCCGCGTCGATGGCGATTACTCTGCCGTCGGGAGGGCTTTTCGGAACTATCCCCAGATAGGATCGCAGCATAAGAAGCGAACTGTTTGAAGAGGAAAGACCGGCTTTCATCTCCGCTCCGAATCCCGCTACATGTTCGCCGAAATCATAACAAGACGGGTGCAGGCCGTTTTCAATAAGGAATTTTTCTGTTTTTATATCATACCTATTCACCGTCGGCCATCCTCAGCAGGCTATTCCCGGTCATTTCCGGAGGTATAGGAAGCTCCATCATTTCAAGCAGTGTCGGGGCAAGGTCCGAGAGCGCTCCCCCATCCGCCAACGCGAGTCCCCCGTCCCCGTCCCGCGCCAATATCAGCCGCGCCATATTTGTCGTATGCGCTGTCATAGGCTCGCCGTCTTCCGCTATCATTTCCTCAGAATTACCGTGATCGGCGGAGAGCAAAAGCTGCCCGCCCGCTTCGAGAACCGCAGTGGCCACCTTTCCGACACATTCATCGACTGCTTCGACCGCTTGGATCGCGGCATTGAGTATGCCTGTATGTCCTACCATATCCATATTCGCGAAATTGAGAACGATCATATCGTATTTGCCGCTTTTGATTTCAGCTACTGTACGCTCCGCCACCTCATAAGCGCTCATCGCCGGTTTCAGATCATAAGTAGCTACTTTTGGAGAAGGGATCAGCACACGGTCTTCGCCGGGTTCCGGCTCCTCAATGCCGCCGTTAAAGAAAAATGTGACATGCGCGTATTTTTCCGTCTCGGCGATACGAAGCTGCTTAAGGCCAAGTGAACTGATATATTCCCCCAGCGTGCTTGTGACCGGGTCTGCATGATAGGCGATACGCGAATTGGTAAAAGTCGCGTCGTATTCCGTCATCGTCACAAAGTACAGGTTTTCAAAAAACCTTTCGCGATTAAATCCCACACCATCTTTTTCCGTAAAAGCGCGCGTAAGCTCTCTGGCACGGTCCGGCCGAAAATTGAAAAAGACCACCGCATCTCCCTCGCAAATGACAGCCGGTTCACCGCCGCCTTCGAGTATAATTGTCGGCTTTACAAACTCATCGTCTTCGCCGCGCTCATACGCGGTCGTTATCGCGTCTTTGGAAGAAGCGGCGCGCAGGCCTGTCCCCAGCGTCAGCATGTCGTACGCGAGACTCACTCTCTCCCACCGATTATCGCGGTCCATCGCGTAGTAGCGTCCCGAAATCGACGCTATCCTGCCAAGCCCGATTTCATCAAGTCCCTGCTCGAGGGACGCTAGAAATCCGTCCGCTGAGCGCGGCGGCGTATCACGTCCGTCAAGAAACGCGTGAACAAATACGCGGTCTACACCCCGCTGTTTCGCGAGGCGGACCAGTGCGAGCAGGTGATCCGTATGGCTATGCACCCCGCCGGGAGAAACAAGCCCCATCAAATGCAAACTTCGGTTTGGTTCACTTGCCCGACTGCAAGCTTCCAGCAGAACAGGATTCTCAAAGAAGTCCCCGTCAGCGATAGATTTTGTTATTCTCGTTAGCGATTGATATACTATGCGGCCGGCCCCTATATTGAGGTGGCCGACTTCGGAGTTGCCCATCTGTCCTTCGGGCAGCCCTACAGCAAGACCGCTCGTCCGGATCAGTGTGTGCGGATGCTCTTTCCACAGCCTGTCGAGCACAGGCGTACTCGCCATCGCGACCGCGTTGCCTTCACCGGACTCGCGATATCCCCAGCCGTCAAGAATGATCATCATGCCCGGCCTTCGTTTGATAACAGCTTTTCTCATAAATAACCTCCCGCGCGCAATCCTGTAGCCCATGCGTGGTTCAGGTTGAAACCGCCGCATATATAGACAGGAGCGAGTATTTCACCGGCAAAAAACAAACCCGGTAAGAATAATGATTCACCGGTTTTTTCATCAATTTCCGAGACGGGAACACCTCCGTGCGTTGCCTGGGCCTCTTTCCAGCCCTTCGTGCCGCTCACGGTCACCACGAAGCGTTTCGCGAGAGCTGCGATCGCGGAGGCTTCGCTTTTTCCCTCACGTACAAGTATTGCCGAAAGCTTTTTTTCGACCACTCCTTCGAGCCAAAATCCTTCATTGTCCGACATCAACCGCGCAAGCCCTTCTTCGGTTTCCCCGGGCACAAGGTCGATGGCTATTTCCGTGTGAGGCTTCCCTTCTATCATCGACTTCGGCATCATCGTACTGAGGTCAAAAATAATTATCCCCGATAGTCCATAGTCGGTGAACTGCAACTCGCCCTCTGACGCCGCGACGCGCTTCCCGTTCACCAGCAATTCGGCCCGGGACTTGACTCGTACACCGGAGAGACAAGCCATTCGCCCGCGTTCTTCATCTGTATATATGATCGGAACCAGCGCTGGCCGGATGCTTTCAACACTGTGGCCGAGCTTACGCGCGAAATTAAAACCGTCTCCGTAGCAGCCATATTGCGGGCCCGCCTTTCCTCCGGTGGCTATCAGCAGCCGTCTGGCGTATATATATGAATCATTATCGAAAACCAGTTTAAATTTCCCCTCCAAGCCGTCACATTTTTCAACATTCAAAACGCGTACGCCCAGACGAGTTTCAGCCTGTTTCCGCCCGAGCGCGTACACCAACGCATCCCTTACAGACGCCGCCTGCCCGGACATGGGGAAAACCCGCCCTCCCGCTTCGACGCGAAACAAAACCCCGATGCTTTCAAAAAACTCTTTTGTCTTTTGATAATCGTCTGCTGATAGATTGCTGATATTGCATCGTCCGTTACCGGTAGCGAGAAGCTTTTTCCCGCAGACGTCATTTGCTTCAATTAAAAGCAAACTCCCGTGGTCTTTTCTCCGGAGGTATGTAATAGCGGCTGCCAATCCGGCCGCGCCGCCGCCTATAATCAATGCATCATAACCTAAGAAAACTTCGTCATTATTCATACATCACAAATCCTACCACTTTTTTGCTTCCAAAACATTCCGTGTCATGAACTTTTTTAATTGGTAGTGACTTTTTATTTAAACCATGTATGATGGACTTTCACCGAACTATTGAGGTAAAAAATGAAAACATCGACCTTAGTTCTCCCGCTGGTTCAAAAAGCGCTTTCCGGCGACCCCGAAGCCTTCAAACTATTGCTTGCTTCGCGTAAAAATGCGATTGCTATGATTATTCGTACCTGGTCAAGTTGCCCGTATGATATTGAAGACGTTATGCAGGAAGTTGCAATTCGTATTTATAAAAATATTGGCTCGCTAAAAAATCCGGAAGCCTTTGATGCGTGGTTGCAAAAAATTGTTGTCCGCGAATGTAATAGATATTTTACAACAAGATATCCGGTCACCCTTTATGACGGTCTGGTTGAATTTGAAGATACTATCCCCGAAGACGACGGTTATTACATTCCATCGGAGTATATCGAGCGTATTGAATTATGCGAAGAAATGCAAAAAACCCTTCGGCTCA
>Ga0082212_10013436_pt1 | contig 10236 bp, 8 predicted proteins | sample TergutNt197P3_FD_71548 | JGI IMG/M metagenome (GOLD analysis project Ga0082212, IMG submission 71548) | Neocapritermes taracua P3 segment gut microbial communities from Petit-Saut dam, French Guiana - Nt197 P3 | ecosystem: Host-associated > Arthropoda: Insects > Digestive system > Gut ...
TGTTTGGCGAAAAAGTTTCGGCATTCCCGACAGCAACTACGGTTTTGCGGCTTCACCTGCCCTCTGTTTCGACCGATTGATCGTGCAATTCGATGTCGGCGACGGAGACGAAACAAATGATGCCGAAGAAGACGATCATGGACACAAGAGAAAATCGAAATTAGTTGCATTCAACCTCGACAACGGCGATGTTCTTTGGGAAACCCCTCGGAATGAGATGCAGTGTTCTTGGTCGTCGCCGATGATCAAGAAAATCGGCGACTCGTATCAAATCATTACGTGCGGCAATCCCTTTGTGATAGCGTACAATCCCGAAGACGGTAGGGAACTATGGCGATGTAAATGTTTGAGCGGCGATGTTGGACCTTCGGCGGCGGCACAGGGAAACATCGTCATGATTACGAACGAAAGTCCTCGAACGACGGTCATTGATGCGACTGGTTCGGGCGACATCACGGCAACGCATATTCTCTGGGTGGGGATGGGTTCCACGCCGGATACGCCGAGTCCAGTGATTACCGATGATTATTTCATCATGCTCAGTTCTGGCGGTTATCTGACGGGATACGATCCGAAGGTGATTGATCCTGACAAAAAGCGGGCAAGATATTGGGAATTGGAAGTCGGCGATATGGCAAACTTTTATTCGTCGCCGCTTCGGGTGGGAACGTTTCTTTACCTTTTTGACATGACGAAAGTTGACGAGGCAAGGGGGCGAGAACCGAAGGCGTTCGTGATTGATGTATCGAAAGTTGCGGTGAGCGATAAAGGTGAGTTAACACCGGAATCCGCCGCCGCAATGATGGTATCAGAAAATCCGATGCCGGAGCCGTGCGTAACCAGTCCGGCGGTGCTGAACGATCGGCTGTACATTCGTGGAGAGAAGACGATTTACTGCATCGGCGATTTGTAGTCGGTGGAGCGGCGGACGCAAGTCCGCCAGTGCGTAAGTATTTTATATTGTTTCTCGAGTCCTCATTTTCGTGGGGTGAAGCAAAAAGTGACTTTGCAATCCTCGTGATCAGCGCATTGGTTCTCTTGACGGACGGATCACTTCCGGCGGATTTTTCAAACGATAGACGATTTCCATGAGCAGCCGGTTTTCCAATGCCGCATCCCGCTCGATGATAAACCAACCGGCGGAACTCGGATCGACATCAATTTTATCGGCAAATTCATCGGCACTGTCCTGAAACCGTAAATTAGACGCATTGGCGTGGGCGCGAAGCGGCTGGGCTTTGTCTTCCAATTCTTTGAACACTTTCACTTCAATGGTGTAACCGTTGGTTTCCGGCACGACGTGAACTTCCACACGGCGGCGAATCGTTTGCAGTGTGCTGTCGAAACGTTCGGCGGCTCCCACCGAATCGGCATGCCACCATTCGGTAAGCGAAGAACCGATTTTAGGCTTCGTTTCGAGATGTCCTTCGGTCAAAACGTTGCCGTAGAGCCGAATCGGGATGTCTCGTTCAATTTCAAAATGATTGTCGATGACATCAATGACGACCGACCATAAAAATTCGTGCTCGTAATTTTCTACGAAGATCGGATTGTGTGATTGGGGAGCACTCCATCGCCACGACAGTTCTCTCGTCGGTGCAAAGGGTTCATACGTCGAACAGCCGACGGTGAGCAACAAGGCTGCCGCAATCAGCAATCCAGGGCGTTGTCTTGGGCTAGGTCTTACGCCCCTTGTGGGGGGGATTGTTTGTGTCGATACCATTGCTCAACGGGAGAAAGGATGTGTAATTTTCGTGAAATTCCCGATTTCTTGCAAGGGCAATTTCTCGCTATCTATGCAGGTCTATTGATGCAATACGGAAAATGTGCTACCATAAACATGTCATGGTCGATAATATTTACAAGCCCGACTTGATGGAAGTTCTCGAAGTTACGCAACATACCGTTGACGTAAAGTCGGTGAAAATTCGATTCAAAGACGAAACACAGCAGGAAAAATTCTCGTTCCAAGTCGGACAGTTTGGCATGTACAGCGTTTTCGGCTACGGCGAGTCGGTTTTTAACATCTGTTCCAGTTCGACTTGGAAAGACTATATCGAGTTCTGCTTCCGCAAGACGGGACGAGTTACCGAAGCGATGTGGAAAATCGTTCCGGGCGACACCATTGGCTTTCGCGGTCCCTACGGCAATTCTTATCCGATGCAGGATTGGGAAGGGAAAGACCTCGTCTTTGTCGGCGGAGGAATTGCGATGCCGCCGATCCGATGTGCGATCTGGTATGCTCTCGAAAATCGTGAAAAATACGGCAAAATCACGATTGTTTATGGGGCGAGAACGGTCGGCGATCTCGTATTTCGTTCCGATTTGGAACAATGGACGAAATGTCCGAACGTGGATGTGTTGCAAACGGTCGATCCGGGAGGAGAAACACCGGACTGGCACGGAAAAATCGGATTCGTTCCCACTATTTTGAAGGAAGCAACGTTCAATGCCCAGAATGCGGCGGCACTGGTGGTAGGACCGCCGGTGATGATTAAATTTTCCTTGCCGGTGCTTGCCGAAGCCGGAATGAACGATGCCAACATCTTTACGAGTTTGGAAAACCGAATGAAATGCGGACTCGGCAAGTGTGGTCGTTGCAACTGCGGTCCCGTGTACGTCTGTAAGGAGGGACCCGTATTTTCGCTCAAAAAAATGAAGCAACTGCCGGAAGATTATTGAAAAAGCGGTGAAAACAGTGTAGAATAATTGCCAACTATTTGTCCCGAACGACAGGAACCATTTTCATGAAACACATTCTTTTTTCGGTGCTTGCCTTCTTTTTGTTGATTGGTTATACACAAATGGATACGATGGCTTCACCTTTGGAATCGACGACAAAGGATGCCAAGATTTCACAAAAGATACGGAGAGAACGAAACAGACCTCTGGCACCCTTTGTGCAATCCCTTGTCCCGTCCGGGCTTAAAAGAGCACGCCCAAATGGCGTGAACGGCAATAACAACGTTTCGCCTCTGGCAACGACCGAAGTGAAAGAAACGTGGGTTTCTCTCTTCGATGGCACAACGCTGACCGACTGGACGGTGCCGGTCTATGGCGGCGATGGTATGGTGGAAGTCGATGAGGGGAATATCGTCATTGGACGAGGCGAATTGATGACTGGCATCCGCTACGATAAGGAATTTCCGAAAATTGACTACGAAATCCGGTACGAAGCTAAGCGGACGCAGGGGTACGATTTCTTCGCTGCTTGTACCTTCCCGGTAAAAGAAAGTTTTTGCACTTTGGTTAATGGCGGCTGGGGCGGAGGATGGACCGGTTTGAGTAGCATCAATGGATGCGATGCGTCCGAAAATTCGACTGGTACGTACTGTGAATACAAGAGTAACACTTGGTATCGGTTCCGCATTCGTGTAACAGACGAGAGGATTCAGGTTTGGCTTACCCCACAAGACAAAGAAGGAAACTGGGGGACGGAAAAATCCATTATTGAATTGGAAATAGGGGACAGTAGTCTGTCCATTCGTCTTGAGATGGACAGATACAAGCCGCTCGGTTTTTGTACCTGGGGCACCGCAGGGCAGTTACGGAATGTCGAGTACCGGAGAATGGGCAAATAATTATCGGCGATCCCCTTTTTGTGAAAGCACACACCTTATGAAAATCTTACTCATTTTAGGACATCCGAAACCGAGCAGTTTTAATGGTGCCGTTGCGGAAAAGGCGACGGCGGTGCTGAAAAGACTGGGACACGAAATCATTTTTCATGATCTCTATCAGGAGCGTTTCGATCCGGTTCTTCCCGCTGATGAAGAGAACCTGCCGGATGAAAAATTGCCGGTGTTTTTACGAGAACATCTTCGCCAATTTAAGGAAGCCGAGGGAATCATTTTCGTCCATCCTAATTGGTGGGGGGGACCGCCTGCCATCCTTCGCGGTTGGCTTGATCGGGTTGTCCGCGGCAATTCTTGCTATCAATTTACAAAGGATGGGGTTGTTTCGCACGTCGGTGGAAAAATTGTGCAGATTTTTTCCACCTCGAACACTCCCCGCGATGTTGAAGTAAAAGTATATGGTGATCCGATTGAAAACTTTTGGAAGAACGTCGTGTTCGGTTTGCTCGGCACACAATCTTTTGAACGCCGTAATTTTGAATCGATTGTATTAAGCACTCCCGAGGAACGGCAAAGTTGGCTCGCGGAAGTTTCGGCAATCCTCGAACGCCGATTTGGTGAACGTGCAGTCCGCTAGGATACGGTTTGTCAGTTTATTCCGGTTTATGGTATATTGAATCGAGACAATGGAAGAAATTCTCTAATCACATGAATGTCGAATGACTACGTTACAATCTTGGAAAAATGTTCTCGTGTGCCTTCTCGTACTATTGTGTCTCGGCGGAAGTCTTCTGGCATTAAGTCAGACCGATGCTCCGCCGCCAGCACCCGTCCGAGCACTTCGACTCGACAATACAGAAACGGACGATGCGGAGTTGGCAAAAATTTGCCGCGACAATCCCGAATTGGTCGAATTGACGCTCGGAAACACAAAAATTACCGATGCGGGTTTGGTACATCTATTACAACTGAAAAAATTGCGAAAAATCCGAATTAGCAAGACGGCAATTACCGATGCCGGGATAGATACGTTATCAAAATGCGAAACGCTCGAAGATGTCGATGTGAGTCAAACAACACTCGGCGACTCTTGCATGGAGAAATTGCGTGCGTTACCCCGGCTGAAAAACTTGAACCTATATCTGACATTCGTTACCGATTCGGGACTGGACTCCTTCTGCCAGAATGAGCGTCGTTCGGTAGCGAAGATTGAACGGTTGAATCTCGATAAATGTCCGATTACTGATGAAGGACTTGCAAAATTGCTGTCGCTGACCAGTCTTACGTGGATACACTTGGGGGGGACGGCAATCACGGATATCGGTCTTGCCGAACTAGCGAAATTCGAGTCGCTCAAAGAAGCGATTGTTACAAAAACGGAAACGACGCTTGCGGGAATCGAAAAACTGCGCAAGGCGTGTCCCGAAATGAAACTCCGGGATAATGTCAGTGAAAACACTTCACAGGCGGACATTGACGAAGCAGCGGCATACCGCAAACAACTCGCCCCGATCCGCAAAAAAGGACACAAAGAGCCGGGACATAGCGCAACGGAATGACCGGATGCCTGCGGTTGTTCCGGTCGCTTCGGCTAACGCCTGCGCTCTCGGCTGTTGTTGCACAATCTCACGCTTGCGGCTCCGTTAACGTTTCCAGTTGCGCAAGCGTTTGCTGGATTAACTTCGACTCCGCTTCGCTCAACACGGCACCGCCAAAACGCACCCGATAAAACGCATCGACAATCGGTAACATCAACGGCGTAAAAGACGATTGCCGGGCAAATTCTAGCGGCGTAACATCGATTCGGCGAAGATGACCCAGTTTCGCCAAAATTGATTCCATTCGGAAATAAAATTCCACCGTAATTCTCCGCCGCATCGCTTCGGCAGTCCGCTTTCGGCTTGACAACAGCATCGAAGTCAACCGCCAACATGCCAAACTGAGCAAACCGAGTATCACGAACGGCGGTATTAGATAAAAGCCATCCCCCATCTGCCGCTCTTGTTGCGGTGTATCGGAAAAAAAGGAGCGGTAGTACCACAGCATATCGGTTCCAAACTCTTTCCAGAACTCCCAGTTGAATAACCGATGCACGATAAACTGTCCCGCCTGATACAACGGTTCGTAAATCCAAACCGCCTGTCGGTTTTGCGTCATATTCAGCACGTACTCATTCCAAAAGGATTGAATAACGTGGCGCAAGTCCGTCCATCGCAGCGAGAGAGCCGACATCATTGTGGAATCGTTCGATGCCGGTGTCGGATCAAGCCGGAGCCAACCGCCACGTTGCCACCACTGTCTGTATGGACCGATCAGCCGATTCGGCATTGTTTCCGGTGGAACGTACACTTCGACCCAGGCGTGGGCATCCGATTGTCGGATGGTGCAGGACGCATTAAAACCCTGTGCTTCGGTTTTGAAACCGATAATGACTCGGGCACCGATACCGACGCTGCGCAACATCAATGCCAACGCACCGGCAAAGTATTCGCAGTGCCCCCGCGGATTATAAGCGATAAAATCTTCGAGCGGATCCAAATCATAGTCCCGGATCGTGCCCCCTAATTGATAGGAAAACTCCGGAGATTGCAGAAATTGCCGTTCCATAAATCTTGCCCGACCAACGATATCCGATGGGGTACATTGCGATTCCGCATCCCACTGAACAGCAAGGGATTGGAGTGCTTCGAGTCCACTGTCGGGAACTTGCAGGAGTTTTTTTCGGTCAATCCATTCTTGGCAGGGAACGAGATCGAGTTGGAATCCGTGCTGGAAAACGGTGGTAGCAATGGTTTTTGTCGCTTCCCACCGCCGCCATCGGACTTCTTCAATTCTGCCATTGGCACTTCGCAGATTGATTTCATCGGGTTCGTTCGCGTTAAAAAAAGGATGAGGTGCAAAAAAGACCTGTGTACTGAGTGGTTGGATATTCATAACAAGCGTAACAAAATCGCAGTCCGATGCAAAAAAGGCACGCCGTCGATCACTGGGAAGGGGCGAGCCCATCCCAAGTGCTGCTAAGTTGGCAGGGGGGGCAACAGGGCTTTGCGTCCTGGCACCATCGTAAGAGGTATCCAATGGAGTTTCGCGAAAATGGAGTGTTGCGCCACTAATCGCTGGATACGGATTCCCCGAAAGACCGGTGCCCGTCCCCAATGCGGCTGAGTTGGCAAGGTCGGCAACAGGGCTTTGCGTCCAGGCACCGTCGAAATAGGTATCCAATGGAGTTCCGCGAAAATAGAGTGTTGCTCCGCCAATCGCTTGATACTGATTCTCCAAAAGATCGGTGTCCGTCACAAACGTATTCTCGGAATTGTGCAAAAACCGCACCTTCATCACTTCCCGATGGTATGGAATGACGGAACCCAATGATCCGAGTTGAATTTCCTCGTTGATTCCGAGCATTCCGACATCAATGTGCCGCCGCACCGGTTGTACCCATCGTTCAAAATCCTGTTTCAGTGTGTAGTTGTAGAAGTCAATTTGCCCGACTCGGGGGACCAAACAAAAAATGCTGACCGCCATGAAAAAGGCGAAAAAAGTCCCCCAGGTCAGATGCACGAGCAATTCCCGCCAATTTCCCCCCCAGGGTTGCGGGTTTTGCGTTCCGGCAGAAAAACGTGGACGCTCCGTTAGTAGTGGAAACCGTTTGTATGCAAAAGAAGAACCGGCACCGTTCGCACGCTGCGGCACCACATGAAATGCCGGTTCTGCAAGACTCTGGCTCTCATTTGCCAAAGTATCTTCCACTCGTTCCCAGCGTTCCTTGTGAGCAAGGTCTTCTTCTGTTGGAAATATCAGGAAGAGCGACCGTAACATTTCTTGTGTTCGGTTTTTTTGATCGGTTACAGTTTGCTCTGTTTTCTTTTTGCCGAAGGACAAGAGGAGCGAGAGCGGTCCCATCAGGAGGGTCAGCAGAGCGAGACGAAAAAGTCTTCTTCGGTCTTGCCGTTCCGCCATTTCGGCTTTGACCGATTCGGAAAACGTTCGGACAAAGGAATGCTGCCGGAAATACCGATGTTCGTACTGTAAAAACAGCAGAATGAAGGCACCGAGTCCGACAAAGACGTACAGAAGGAGCAACGTGCCGAACGCAATACTTTGCTGGAACACGGTCGAAACGACGGCTTGCAACAACGAAATCAAGAGGATTTGCCAGCAGAATCGGGTTTCTTTTTCCCGGAAGAGCAATACGATTTGAACAAAGACCAGCACTCTTGCAATCGACCAGGCGAGGTCTTCGCCGCGATGCTGCCAGACATCGAAGACGTTGAAACAAAAGATGCAAATCACGAAGACGTTGACCGTCCAGTCGCCGAGTTGAATAATGCGTTTGTAGTCGGTCAGAATGCAACTGGTAACAGCCGCCATGCCCATGAGTACCGGTAGGGACGCATCGCTCTGTCCCAGCCCTAGCATGAGCGAGGAGAGAAAAGATAAAAAACCTAGTGTGATTGCCAGTGCTAACCGAAGCGGCATCGTTCAAGGAGCGGGAGGGGCGCGAGTCCATCAGTATCGCGAGCAGTCATTCTACGCCGTTTGTTCCATTTGAGCAAGAAGTTCCTCTTGTCCCAATTCGACATTTTTTATACGATTCCCCTGTCCATTGGTTTTCAATACCCCCTTGCACAGTGGAAATACCGCGTCCTTCACGAAGTTGTGCCGTTTCGCACCGGGATTTTTTGCCGAACGAGATGTTTTTTTCGGTGCTTACCGGAGAAGACGGTCAGTTTGTCCGACAGGATATTGCCGCCGAACATTGGACGGGGCAACCGGAAGAGTGCTTCGGTTGGTGGAAATCAACCGTCAAACACGTTACCGAAAATGCTTCGCAACAAGTTTCCGGCGAAACATTGCAAAGCCTCTTTGAGCGGCTGATCGCCCAGCCGGGAGAGCCGGACACACTCTATATTTTGGCACTGTTGCTATTGCGACGGAAATTGTTGCGTTACGAAAAGGAAACCACCGACGCACAAGGAAACCGACTGCTCGAAGTGTATGCCATTCAGACAAGTACCACGTACCAAATACCGGTCGAAATGCCGGGACATGAACGTCTTGAAGCCATCCAACAACAACTGGCAACGCTGACGAATGTCTGAAGGGATTTTCCTTTTCCGACTACCAAACAGAGCAGATCACTTCGCCGCCGACGTTTTTCAATTTTGCTTCCCGATCACTCAACACGCCGCGATTGGTGTTCAGAATTCGGATTCCCAACCCGTTAAGCACCGGTTTGAGTTCGTCTGTTGTCGCATAAACCCGGCACCCCGGCTTGCTGACTCGCTTGATGTGGTTGACGATTTTTTCGCCATTCGGACCATATTTCAGATGCAGGCGGAGTACCGGTCTCGGCTTCGCCTCGACCGTTTCCCAGTCCCAAATGTATCCTTCGCGTTTCAAAGCATCAGCGACTCCCCTTTTTTCGAGAGAAAGCGGCATATCAACAGAGGGTTTTTCAATGCGGACAGCGTTCCGAATTCGGGTCAGCATGTCGGCGATCGGGTCGGTCATCATAATAAAAGTTGTGTTTTGTATGTTAAGGATTTACCAACTCGCCTTTTTAACACCGGGAATAAGTCCCTGGTTGGCGAGGTTACGAAAACAGATTCGGCAGATTCCGAACTTCCGATAGACTGCCCGGGGACGTCCACAGAGTTGACATCGGTTTTCAGAGCGGCTCGAAAACTTCGGTTTCCGCTGTGCTTTCAGTATTTTTGCTTTACTTGCCATCGTCTTTTTTCCTACCAAATTTCGAGAGATTATAACGGCGATTGCCGGTACGTCAAGCCCCCGTCGGTCGGGGAATCCGGGGACTCCGTTGCTTTTCCTATTGTGCGACCTCCCGATTACTCAAAATCAGGTACGCTACAATGAACAGCGGAACAGCATACGCCAACGTCATGATGCTGTAGTTTAACACCCAGTTTTGGTATATCCAGTTTGTCGGTATATCAAATCCATTGACCAGAGCATTGTCGAAAGCGGCATACTCCGAAAGCGGCGGCACTGCCTGCCCTACCAGCAGAAGGAATGGGCTGAACGCCACATCCGCCGCCTTGATGAATTGTGTTGCCATACTCGTCGGCAAATCCACCACCATATTTTGCTGGATCAGCAACCGATAGAGCGATTCAAACGGTCCGCCGCCCAGTTGTCGGTTGAAGCCGAGTTCGACCACAAACGTTTTGGCAAAACCGGCGATGAGAACTCCTATCGTCGAAATCATCGCCACTGGTCCACTTAGAAAGGTACTGAACAACACGCCGAACGAAACCAGAATGACCATCTGCATCCAAATTTTGTAAAACCCCTTGACGAAATTCAATGTTACCGACGCATCCGCTGCCCGGAGATACAGATCTGCCTGTGCAACACCAACATACTGTCCTCGGTCCAAACAGTGAAGCCAAACTTCAACTTGCCCATCGGCAACGAAGTCCTCGAAAATGTCAAATTCTTGCCGTTGCGAAAGTCGAATGTCGTTTCTTTCTGCCTCGGCAATTTCATCGCTCGGCAAGAGAAAACCGATTCCATCTCTGTCTCGACCTTGCCGCTGAACAATTTGCGGTGTTCCTTCAAATTTCCGAGGAATCAACAATATTTTGGTGATGAATTCTTCCGTGCTGAACGTCATCACCTCAACACGCAACCCCGTCTT
>Ga0082212_10013437_pt1 | contig 10235 bp, 6 predicted proteins | sample TergutNt197P3_FD_71548 | JGI IMG/M metagenome (GOLD analysis project Ga0082212, IMG submission 71548) | Neocapritermes taracua P3 segment gut microbial communities from Petit-Saut dam, French Guiana - Nt197 P3 | ecosystem: Host-associated > Arthropoda: Insects > Digestive system > Gut ...
GGGATGATCCGGAAACAAAAAGTGATCAAATTCGTCGAAAATCAACTCGGAAGGGTTGTCCTTCGACGATCTGATTTCATCAATCACGACACTTTTTTCCAGTTCAAGCACCTTATCGGTAATTTTGTGGTTAAAGACGATATCATTGAATAATTCCAAAGAACGTGCATAATGACGGTTCAAAAAGGCGGCATGAATACAGGTATCCTCTTTGGAAGTGTAGGCGTTCATCTCGCCTCCCACGTTTTCCATACGGCTCAGGATATGATGCGCTTTACGTTTACCGGTTTCTTTAAACATCAGATGCTCTGTCAGATGCGCTGCGCCGAATTCATTTTCCAATTCGTCGCGCGATCCTGTATTCATCATCAATGCACAATACGCAACCGGCGATTGTATCCTTTGATGTATGACCTTCAAGCCATTGGAAAGCATGTACATTTCAAATGGCGTTTCAGACAAAGTGGTCAGTGAATGCGAAATAAATTTTTCATTCATACTGCCAAACATCAAAAAATACTTCCAAAAGCGGTTTTTTGCTCCCGTTTTTCAAACATTGAACCCTCAAAACTACCGCAAAGATAAACAATAAGTTTGAATATTTGACAATAAAAATTTATTTATCACAAATATTTATGATCTGATCATCAGGATTGTTTGGCAGCTTCCTGTGCAGCGGCGGCAGCGGCTCTTGTGGTTCGTACCGATACGACGGGCGTTTCTTTTGCCATCACAATTTTGTACTTTTCATCGGTAACGATTTCGCCTGCGCGGATTGATTTTCCAATACCCAACTCTGCAATATCAATTTCTATTTCGGCTGGAATATCTTTGACAAATCCCTTCACTTTCACTTTGTGTTTATCCAGCGACAGTTTACCGCCTTCGCGAACGCCGATGGACGAACCGTTCAACTTAACGGGAATTTCAACTGTAACAGACTTTTGATCCGATACCGCATAAAAATCGGCGTGCAACAGTTGATCGGTTACCGGATGAAATTGCAATTCTTTGACGATCGCACGGTGGTTGTCGCCGTCTATATCTATTTCAACAACATATACTTTGGGCGTATAGATGATATTCCGGAAATCGCTTTCGGCTGCAAAGAAGTTAATGTTTTCCTTTCCGCCGTACAAAACGCAGGGAACTCCTTCCTGCGTCCTGATCTCCTTTGACGACTTTTTTCCTGTCGCTTTTCGCAAAGATGCTTTTAATGCAATGGTTTCCATTTTTATTCGATTTTTTTTGAGGGCGCAAAGATAATTAAATTTCAATTATTTTCAATTATCTTTGCTGCAAATTTTATCCGTATCATTAAAAATATCATTATTTATTATGAAAATCAAGTCATTATCTTTCATCATAGTTTGTATCATATTGATGATTTCGTGTAAAAGCGCGAAAAAAACCGTCCAGCCTGACCTGCCGGAGGAAAATCACGCGACAGAGATTGCAGTTAAAGGAGCCGAAATTACCGTCCTTACCGAAGCGGTCAAGCCGGTTGATGAGACCGACCGTACCCTGTACGGTTATTATGTGATCATCGGTTCGTTCAGGAATCTTACAGGCGCGCGGCAGGAAAAAGCCGACCTGGAAAAGAAGGGTTTCACTCCGGTAATCCTCGAAAACGAAAATGGATTATACCGTATTTCGGCGGGAGGATACAACGAAGAAAACGCCGCCCGTGCTAAAATTGCCGGAATACGCACTGCTTACGAAGAACACAGGGATGTGTGGCTGCTGGTAAGGAAATAATGATGGAAAATCCCGATTATTTTTGTGTCAAATGCCTTGTCGAAGGGGATGAGGAAGCATTTGTGGCGCTGTATAACAAGTACCACCGCAAGATTTATGCTACTGCTTTGAAAATGACACAATCGGATGATGCGGCGCAGGATGTTACGCAAAACGTATTCCTCAAAATTTGGGACGCACGCGCCACGCTTGATCCTGCGAAAAATTTTGCCGCATACATCAGCGTGATTTGCCGGAATGCTATTTTTGACATATTCAAGAGAGCGACGCACGAAGAAGCCGTCAAAAAGGAATTGCAGCAATTTTCCGAAATTTCGGAACCCGATCAGGACGACAATGATTTCTACGAAACATACAAAACTCTGTTGGACAAGGCTATTGCAGAACTTCCCCCTCAGCGGCGCATGATATTCGAACTCTGCAAATTACAGGAAAAAAGTTACGATGAAGCGGCGCGAAGCATGAACATTTCGCGCAGCACCGTTCAGGATCATATTGTGAAAGCCAACAAATTCATCCGCGAATACCTGTTGATACACGGTAGTTTTTCGTTTGCAGTACTGTTCGCCATTTTATCCACGAATTGACACGAATTGACACGAATGAACAAATAAAATTCGTGAAAATTCGTGAAAATTCGTGGATAAGAACCCACCATTTTGAAATCTCAATCGTATTACTATAAAATCATAACCGAAAAATGGAACAATGGCAATCATTGTTGGAACGTTTTCTGCGAAACGAATGTAGCGCACAGGAGAACAAAATCGTATATCACGCTCTTCGCGACGGGCTGATTGACGATGAACTCCGCCGCGCGATTGACGCCGTGATGAATGACGGGGATGCTGTAGCGTATATGGACCATATGGACCGCATGAAGCCGATTTCCGAGGACGTCCTGAAAAACATTCGCTTACGGATGAAGAAACAGAAAACCAAAACCAAACGCACCATTCCCGAATGGTTGAAGATTGCGGCAGCGGTGTTGATTACCCTGTCGGTATCGTGGCTGACATTTCAAACAAAAACATCAACAGATCCTGCGCTCGCAATGAATACCATCACCGTGCCTGCCGGACAAACTGTGAACCTGACGCTTGCCGACGGCACAAACATCTGGCTCAACTCACGGACAACAATGAAATATCCGGGCGTGTTTACCGGCAATAATCGCGAAATCCTCTTAGACGGCGAAGGATTTTTTGACGTGGCGCACGACAGCGAAAGACCTTTTGTAGTACATGCCGGCGGCTATCGCATCCGGGCGCTGGGTACGCAATTCAATGTGGAAGCCTATTCCGGAAGCGATGATTTTACGGCTTCGCTGTTGGACGGTTTGGTGCGGGTAACTTCCGCTGCCGACAGTTCGCAGACCCTTGTCCTGCAACCCAATACCATGGCGCAACTGTACGAAGGCAAATTGGTTTCCGTCGCCATTACCGACTTTAATCACTACCGCTGGCGCGAAGGACTGATCAGTTTCAAGGAAACGCCGTTTATTGATCTGATGGCTCGGTTTGAAAAATGCTACGGAATAAAAATAGTTGTGGAAAACAGCCGTGTGAAAGATTATGCGCCAACCGGAAAATTCCGTCAATCCGACGGTATTGATTATGCGCTGCGGGTGTTGCAGCGTAATTTCCGGTTTCGCTTCGAACGCGATGAAGAAAATCAGGTAATATATATCAAATAATAAAAAGCAATGCCTATGATGAGAACCGTGTAACACAAAAAACAAAAGCGCCGACAAGTATTCGACCTCTGGTCGGCGCGTGAATCAACACTATTTTTAACAGTATTAATCAAAAAACAAAAGTATGTATATTTTTTATTTGTCGGGGCAAAAAATGTCTCGACGCAAACAAATTTTTAGAATGATGCGAATTTCTTCGTTTTTACTTTTTATCTGTACGACATTCATATTTGCTGAAAATTCGTACTCGCAAAAAGCCAGAGTAACCATGAAGCATAGAAATGTGCAATTGGAAACAGTGCTGAATGAGATAGAAAGCCAAACCGACTATCTATTTCTCTACAACAGCAATCAAATTGACATCAACAAAAATGTGTCCGTGAATGCAAAAAACACGCCTGTAAATATCTTACTCAAAGAATTGCAGGTGAAATACGTGATGGAAGGCACACACATTGTTTTGTTGACGGATGAGAAGGAAATGCCGGATGTGATAGATGCTGTCCGGCAACAAATCCTAATACCCGGTACAGTTACCGACGCTAATGGCGAACCCCTGCCCGGCGCATCTGTGGTGGTCAAGGGAACTACGCAGGGAACGGTAACCGATGTCAATGGCAATTATTCATTGTCGGTACCTGATGAAAATACCACATTAGTATTTTCGTTTGTGGGGTATGACACTCAGGAAATGATTGTGGGCAGCCAGCGTGCCATCAATATTTCCCTTGAGGAAGGCGTAAAGGAAATTGAGGAAGTAGTGGTGGTGGGATATGGTATGCAAAAGAAAATCAATTTAACCGGCTCGGTGGCTTCTGTTGGGGAGGAAAAATTGTCGAATCGCCCTACGCCGAACCTTTCGACTGCTTTGGTGGGATTAGTTCCGGGATTACGCATCACACAAGGGTCGGGTAATCCGCGCGGCGAGAACGTGTCTTTTCAGATACGGGGAGTAAGTTCGATCAATGGCAGTTCGCCAATGATTCTGGTGGATGGCGTGTCAACCGCCATGACCATGATCAACCCTGACGATGTGGAAAGCATCAGTATTCTCAAAGATGCAGCTTCCGCATCCATTTACGGTTCACGGGCGGCAAACGGGGTAGTGCTGGTGACCACTAAAAGAGGTAAAAATGAAAAACCGAAAGTTACCGCTTCGGCATTGTTTGCCAGAGAACAAGCCGTAACGTCGCTGAAGTTTCTGTCGGACACGCCTACCTGGATGAAACTGCACAACGAGGGACAACGTAACGCTTCTCCCGGCACTACGAGTTTCTGGTACACTAATGAACTGATCGAAGCATGGGAAGAGGCGAATAAAATTCCTAACGGTACGTATACTGACCCCGTTACCGGAAACACTATTCCCAACTGGCTGGCTTTCCCGAATACAGACTGGGCGCAGGAATGGTTCAAACCCTCAATGTATTACCGCTACAATCTCTCCGTTTCGGGCGGAAGCGATGTTACCCAATATCTGTTGTCGGCAAGTTACCAGGAAAATCCGGGTATGATAGAAAACACCGGCATGAAACGATTCAATATCAGAACTAATGTGGACAGCAAGATTGCCGGTTTCCTGACGGTAGGCACACAAACGTATGCCATAAAAGAATTTCAGGATCAGGGCAATGTGGCGATGACCTATTTTTTTCAGGCGCATCCGGGCATCTATCCAAAATATAATGGAAAGTATGGCGGGGTAGGAGGTACAGGAGGATCGATAGATTTGACAGGAAATAACCTGCTGTACCAAGTTGAAGCGTCAGAAGGGGGGGGACAATATGAACTTACCCGCATCAGTACTACCTGGTATGCCAACGCAGATATATGGAATGGCATATCCGCCGAAGCCAGATTTAACTATTATGATTATCAGACACAGGACTATAAACATTCCAAGAATTTATCCCAATACAGTTTTACCCAAGACAGGATGTTAACAACTCCTACACTCGATAATGCCAATACATACCGTTATTCTTCTTTTCAAAAAAATTATACGGCAAACCTGTTTTTAAGATATAATGGTTCATTTGGAAGTCATGACATCAATGCTCTTGTCGGATACGAACAGTATTATATTGTATCAAGCGGATTCTATATTAGGGCAAGGGGATTGCTCGACTGGGATGTAACGGATATAACTTCTGCATCTGAAGTAAATAGTTGGGGTGGCGATGTAAAAACGGCATTAGGCATTTTGTCTTATTTTGGGCGCGTCAACTATGCTTACAAACACAAATATTTGTTTGAAGCCAATTTCCGTAAAGACGGGTCGTCGCGTTTTGCTCCTGAGTATCGCTGGGGTACTTTCCCTTCGTTTTCTGCCGGATGGCGTATTTCCGAAGAATCGTTCTTCGAGCCGCTCAAAAGCGCTGTTGACAATCTGAAAATGAGAGCGTCGTGGGGTAAACTGGGAAATCAGGTCAGTGGTAACTACGATTGGCAATCTGTTTATTCAAAGGTGAACACCGTACTCGACGAAAAAGTGCAGAGCAGCGTGATACCTTCCCAAATGCCGAACTACCTGATGTCGTGGGAAAAAATCACTGCTTCCAACATCGGTTTAGAAGCGGCTTTTTTAAAGCGCCGCCTTAATGTGGAATTCGATTATTTCATCAAAAAAACTACCGATATGCTGGTTCGACCGCGTCAATTCATTACTTCGGGTTCGGTAACTACTCCGATGATCAATGACGCCGAGATGAAGAATAAAGGTTTTGACATGAGCATAGGGTGGAACGACAAAGCAGGAGATTTTCGTTATGGGGCGAATATCAATTTATCTTACAGCGTCAATAAGATAACTAAATATCAGGGAAAACTGATATATGAAGAAGACCCTGAAATACTTGACGTATGGGGTAACCCGACATGGCGTTATACCAATTTCAGCGATGTAACAAGCGGCAGCACGGCAATTACTGTTGAAGGTCATCAGTTTGGAGAATATTATTATCGTCAACCATATTCAGGAACAGGTACACATACTAAAAACGGCGCAGTTGATCCAAAAGGAGGTCCCAAAGACGGAATGATTCGCACGAGAGCTGACTTAGACTGGGTAAGAGATATGATTGCTATAGGCTATTCGTTTGATAATAAGGCGGTGGATCCCAGCGGTGGCGGTAACTTGTGGTATGGCGAAATGCTGTTCGAAGATAAGAATAGCGACGGTAAATTCGGGAATAATGACGACCGTGTATTTACGAAAAAATCGAGCATCCCCAAATGGATATTCGGTCTGAACCTCTTCGCTGAATGGAAAGGATTTGATCTTAACATGATTTGGTCAGGTTGTTTGGGCGCCCATCATTATATTTACGCATGTGGCAGCAATGCTTCGCATTTTAGTATCTCTACCGACGCTTTACCTGCCAACGCGCTCAATATGTATTATCGGTACGATGCGGTAGCAGCAGCGGAAAATGGTGGTATCAACGATTATGATCCCGCTATGGATACGAATGCAAATTATATGGGTAAATTTCCACGGATAATGGCTGGCGGTTCAACGACGATAGCCAATACATTCTATTTGTATAATACTTCCTATCTGAAGTTAAAATCGTTGCAAGTAGGCTATACGTTGCCGAAAAAATGGCTTGCACCGGCGAAAATCAGTAATATACATGTATTTGTAACAGGCGAAAACCTGCTAACCATCCAGGACAAGGATTTTCCCGGAGTAGACCCTGAATTGGGCGCTAATTTGAATATCTATCCTCTTTTAAGAATGTTTTCAGGAGGCGTAACCATAACTTTTTAATAAAACACAAAAATGAAAAGAATAAAATATATAATCATACAAATTGCCGTGCTGTTCGGTACAGCGGCATGTAATGAAATATTGGATCAAATGCCGAGCAACAAAATTTCCGGTTCCAATATGTGGACAACTGAAAGTCAGGCGGATATGGGCGTTCACGGTGTGTATTATTCGCTGAAATTTCCGGTACATGGCCGCACTATCGTCGGTGAAGACAGAAATTTGGGCTTTTGGGCTTTTGACGTTTACGGTATGATAGGGCAAGGTCGCTACACCATTGACAATCTGTTTACTTACAGCGTCAATCCGGATAACGTTAAGTTTTCTTCTTTATGGATTTGGTGTTATAACGGAATTCATCGGGCAAATAACGCCATCGCCTACATTCCGGATATAAAGAACATGGACGAAAAGAAGAAAGCGCGTCTCGTTGCCGAATGTAAAGTGATGCGGGCGTTTTTCTATATGATCCTGAACCAATTGTGGGGTAATGGCGGGTTAGGCGTACCGGTATATCTGGAACCTGTTTCACCGGCAGAAGTAAACAGAGGGCAAACCTCCGAAGATGAAGTCTGGGCGAACGTTATCATCAAAGATCTGACCGATGCTATCAACGAAGCTGAATTGCCGAATCATCAAATCAATGGCGAAGGACGTATCTCTAAGGGAGCTGCCTACGCTTTCAGGGGTCGAGCCTATTTGATTACAAAAGAATACGACAAAGCCATCGCCGATTTTGCAAAGGTAGGCGAATGCGGCTACCGGTTGTATAACGGAAACTACAAGACGCTATTTAAGGTGGCGCAGGAACGTTGCGAAGAAATGATATTCAGCGTGCAGTTTATTGAGGAACCGGCAGGCTACGGCGACATAGTAATGAGATATATGTGTGCACGTCAGCATGGCGCCCAGGACTACTCCAGCGCGTGGTCAGATGTGACGGTTGCTCCGGCAATGGCGGATTTATATGAAGTAGTGGTCGATGACCATACGGTAAAGCCGTTCAACTGGAGTGACTTTATTCCCGAATGGGAATCCGTGACCAACGTCAATGAGCGAAAAGTGTTCTTCATGCGCGACATGTTGGTGAATGGAGTATCCATTCCCTCTATTCATGCCAATGCTGTTAATACAGAATTAAATACATTATCTAACGCCGTAAAAGCCATGTATCTTCCCGCAGGTAACGAAGCCCGCATGAAGGCGGCTTATGCCAACCGCGACCCTCGTCTGGCATACAATATCATGGTGCCTTATACCGATTTTCTCGGCGTTAATTCAAATTCTACCCAAGAATGCTGGTACACTTTCCGTTGGCCCGTCCCCGGCAATTATTTTTCGGATCAGCCTAATTCGGAACGTAACTTAAACCCAAATTTGCCGGCAGATTATCTTCCTTCGGGTAATTGTGCTGATTTTCCGAATTTATCTTACTTTCAGCTTAAATTTGTTGGCGAAGGATTAGAATTTTCACGCATTTTAGACAACCCTATCGACGAGCCTGTCATCCGTTATGCCGACGTATTGCTGATGTGGGCGGAGGCTTTGGTAGAACAGGGCGACCTTACCGGCGCAATGGCTAAGGTAAAGGAAGTAAGAGACCGCGCCGGAGTGCCTACGATGACTTCTTCGTTTTCCGACAAAGATAAAGCCCGCAATTATGTCCGCGATGAACGCCGCCGCGAACTGATGGGCGAAGGCGTCAACTTCTTCGACGAAATGCGCTGGCGAACACTGAAAGAAACGAAGTTTGACACGCAATTTCCCCAGTTAATGTGGGGCGGTAATAAAGGAGGTACACCTTATCAATGGATTGGCGATCATTATTACACATGGCCTGTTCCCAAAGCCGAAATAGAAATGAATCCCAATTTGCAACGTACTCCGGGATGGGGTTATTAAGTTTTGTAAATTTTTTAGTATGAAAAAACAGTTTTGTAAATTTTTAGCAGTATCGCTCATTGCATTAGTATTTTCCTGTAAGAGTAAGGAAAAAGTGATACCATATCTTTCAGTTAAGGAGACCAGCATTGATCTCTCTGAAAATCTTGAATTTACATTGGATGTCACGGCAAATATTCCAATTGTTTTTGCGATGCCAGCATGGATACATGAAAAAGAGGGCAATACTCCGGTCATTGGAAGAAAACCCTATTACTTTCAGGCTGTCGCTTTGCCGGAAGGCGTTGATTCCCGTACCGGAGATATGGTTGTAAAGCCTGAAAACGCGAGTATAGACATCAGCGTCACCGTACCTGTGGAGCAAAATAATTTTACTTCGCAGTTTACCATTCCGGTTTTTCCCGATACGCAATACCAAAGTAGTGAGGTTTTATTTTCTGCGTGCGAATGGATTGCATCTAATTCCCGGCAAATCCCGATTGTCCTGCATGTGGGCGACATTGTCGATATTGACAGGCTAAGCGATTGGCAGCGGGCAAGCGCCGGAATGACCATACTGGATAATGCACACGTTCCATACGCTATCGCAGTTGGGAATCACGATACTGCTGCTGCCACGATTACCGGTGGCGCTTCTTGGACGAATACTAATTTACGAAATACGACAAACTTCAATAACTATTTTCCGGTCAGCAGATTTACCTTGCAGAAAGGACGATTTGAAACAAACAAGAGCGACAATGCTTACTACACTTTCGAAGTGGGCGGATACAAATGGATAGTTGTTACTTTGGAGTTTTGTGCAAGAGAAAGCGCAGTACAGTGGATGGACCAAACATTGAAACTGTTTCCCGATCACAATGCCATCATCCTGACGCATTATCATCTTAACACGAATGGTACGATTGGAACAACCAATGATAGTTATGGCAATATGAATCCTGCGTATATTTTTAATGGCTACATCAAACCGAATAAAAATGTATTGATGGTGTTGTGTGGGCACGTATGTGACGGGAACACTTCGGCATGGAGAATAGATAAAGACTCCCATGACAATAATATCTATCAGATTTTACAGAATTTTCAATGCTCAGAAAACGACTC
>Ga0082212_10013438_pt1 | contig 10235 bp, 9 predicted proteins | sample TergutNt197P3_FD_71548 | JGI IMG/M metagenome (GOLD analysis project Ga0082212, IMG submission 71548) | Neocapritermes taracua P3 segment gut microbial communities from Petit-Saut dam, French Guiana - Nt197 P3 | ecosystem: Host-associated > Arthropoda: Insects > Digestive system > Gut ...
AGTGCCACTGTCGCTCCTCATCTCAGACTCATGTGATCGTGGCACGATCGTCCCTGACATGACGGCAGGCCCCTCGGGCCGGACTCGGAGGACGACGTGTTCTGGTTCATGCTCATCGCGCTGGTGGCGGTGGTGGCCGCGGTGGCGCCGTATCAGCGGTTTGGGCTGTGGCTGAGGGGGGGGGTGGAGAGTCGCGTGGAGTCGCGGGAGGATGTGAGGGCGGAGAATCGGGAGTTGCGGAGTCAGCTGATGGAGGCGGAGGCGGAGTTGTTGACGGCGCAGGTGGCGTTGCGGGAGTTGGAGGCGTTGCGGCGGCAGGCGGGGTTTGCGGTGGGGCGGCCGCGGCTGATTCCGGCGGCGGTGGTGTCGGTGGGGGGCGGGGACGGCTGGACGCAGCGGGTGAGGATTGACAAGGGGCGGAAGGATGGCGTGGCGCCACAGTGTCCGGTGTTGTCGTCGGAGTGTCTCGTGGGGAGGGTCGTGGAGGTGACGGAATCGACGGCGGACGTGTTGCTCATCACGGACGTGAACAGTCGGGTGGCGTGCGCGTTTGACCCGGACATCCCGTCGGCGCGGGCCGTGGTGTCGGGGGGCGGTCGGGGGAGCGCGAGGGATTCGCGGCTCAGGCTGATCGCCACGGTGGAGCCGTTGCGGCTGGAGTATCTGGGGAGGGATGTCGCGTTGCCGGAGGATGCGACGGTGGTGACGAGCGGGTTGGGCGGGGTGTATCCGAGGGGGATCCCGGTGGGGCGGCTGGTGGCGCCTTCGCCTGACGCGAGTGGGCTGTATCAGCGGGGGAGGGTCGTGCCGTTCGTGGATTTCGCGGCGTTGAGGTATGTCGCCGTCATGGCCAGTGATAAGTGATAAACTATAAACTATAAGTGATAAGTGATAAACTGTAAACTGAAATGCGACAAACGATAAACAGTGTTCAGCAAGTAATAGGTGCGGGTGTCTTTCGCCAGAACTTATCACTTATAGTTTATAGTTTATCACTCAATGGACGGGGTGTGCGATGAAGGCGAATGCCGTCTACGAATACCTGACGTTGTTTATCATGGCCATTGGCGCGGCGATTGTGCAGTCGGGGGTGGATCCGGTGTTTTTCGGGCAGGTGAAGCCGCCGTGCTTGTTGGCGGTGGCGGTGTATTATGCGTGGTTGCGTCCGTTGGGGGCGGCGTTGGCGGCGGCGGTGGTGTGCGGGCTTTTGCAGGATGGGCTGGGGGTGTTGCCGCCGGGGACGTCGGTGGCGTGGATGGCGTTTTTGGCGGTGGCGTGTCATCGCGTGGCGGCGCGGAAGGTCGTCCCGGTGAATGTCGCCACGTGCGTTGGCCTCGTGGTGGCGGCGGTGGCGCCGACGGTGGCGGTGGAGTATGTGGCGCTGCGGCTCTTCGGGGGGGTGGGGGCGTTGCGGTGGTATTTCTTGTTGTCGCGGGTCGCGGGGGGCGTGCTGTTGGCGTTGCCCGTGGCGGCGGTGACGGTGTTGGCGGGGATGGGGCTCAATAAGATGGCTTTGAAAACGGACAAGGAGGCGCATGGCGACGCCCATGATTGGACGCGGCATCGGACTTAACAATGAAGGAAAAAATTATGAAGCGAGTATTGGGGATGGTGGTGGCGGTGTGGGTGACGGGGCTTTGGGCGACGACGCAGAGTCCTGACAAGGTGTTGTATGAGGGGAAGGAGTATGGCGTGAGCGTCAATCCGCTGGAGCCGTACTTTAAGGAGCATCCGAAGAAGCGTCCTACGAATACGCGATACGATGCCGAGGGGAGGGCGAGCGTTGTGGTCTCCTCGGGGTTGAGCCGGGGGTATGTCGCCACGTTTGAGATTAGGGATGATGCCCTTTTTGTCAGGGACATCGCCGTGCTTGTCGGGTGGGATAAGGCGAGGGGGGAGGATAATTTTGAAAGTGTCATGGGGAAGGTTTTTCCTGACGGTGCCGAGGTGAAGGCGGATTGGGTGACGGGGGTGCTGGCGACGACGGGAAGGCGGGACGTTCGTGGTACGTGGACGCGGGAGGATCGCATGGTGTTTGAGTTTCGGGAGGGGGAGCTTGTCTCGAAGCGGTCGATGGCGGCGCGTGAGTATGGGGAGTTTGTCAGGACGGACGGGTACAAGGCCATCAGGGACAGGATGAAGGAGGAGGGGTACGCGAATATCCACTATTGGGGGGATCCGGACAATTGGGAGGATATGAGAGGCGGCGTGGATGATTGGCTGGAGGGGGCGAACACAGAGGGGGATGGGAAAATTAAAACCACAGAGGACACGGAGGGAAATCGGGAATGAGTAGGTTCGCGCATGTGACGATTAAATCGTCTTTCGTTTCTCGTCGTTTGTCTTTCGCATTGCGGGTGACGAGGGATGAAGGGCGAAAGGGCGGCATCCTTTCGGGGAGGGGAGGGGCATGAAGGTCATTGCGGCGGAGCGGTGGAGGCTGGTGGCGGTGGCGGCGGCGATGGCGGGGGGGCTGTTGTTTTTGGGGGCGTCGTTGTGGAGCGTGCAGGTGGTCTCGGGGGCGGAGTTGGCGCGGGCGCAGGATGAGTACAGTCTCAGGCGGTTGAGGCTGCCGTCGGTGCGGGGGAGGATCGTGGATCGCAAGGGGGAGGTCTTGGCGGAGAATCGTCCGTCGTATTGCGTGGCGGTGTATGTGGAGGAGTTGCGCAAGCGGGGGGCGTGGTCGAACACGGTGAACGCCATCAGCGGGCGGATTGACGAGCTTGCGGGGATCGTGGGGAGGGCGCCGGAGGTGTCGGCGCGGGACGTCGAGATGCATTTGGCGCGGCGGCGGGCGATGCCGCTCTTGGCGTGGCGGGGGTTGGATGATCGGGCGTTGGCGCGGTTTGCGGAGCATCCGTCGGGGTTGGCGGGGGCGGACATCTATGTCCAGCCGGAGCGGGTGTATCCGTTGGGGGATTGTGCGGCGCACATCGTGGGCTATGTCGGGGCGTACAATCCGGGGGCGGACACGGCGAGGAGCGATGCGGAGGCGTGGGACGAGGAGGAGGAGGGGGAGGATGGGTTTGACTTGTATCTGCCGGACTTGGTGGGGAAGCAGGGGATCGAGCAGCGGTATGATGTGCGTCTGGCGGGGCGGCCGGGCGGGGAGTTGGTGCGGGTGGATGTCTCGGGGTACAAGCGGGAGTCGGAGGATTGCAGGCCTCCCGAGCCGGGGAGGGACGTTGTCTTGGCGTTGGACAGCCGATTGCAGCAGGTGGCGGAGGAGGCGCTCTTTGAGTTGCGCGGCGCGGTGGTGGTGATGGATTGCCGCAGCGGCGATGTCCTCGTGATGGCGAATGCGCCGCGTTTTAACCCGAGTGATTTTTCGCCGTCGATCTCTGCGGCGGCGTGGCGGAAGATTCAGGAGGATGCGGGGCATCCCATGTTGGATCGCTCGCTCAGGGGGATTTATCCGCCTGGGAGCATTTTCAAGCCGGTGGTCGCGCTCTCGGCCTTGGAGCGCGAGGCGATCACGCCGGAGACGGTCTATCATTGCACGGGGGCGTTTAATCTTGGCGGCGGGCGGCGGCTTCGGTGTTGGCACGCGCCGGGGCATGGGGACGTGTCGCTGGTCTCGGCGATCGCGCAGTCGTGCAATCCGTATTTCTGCGACATCGGCACGCGGATGGGGTTTGAGCCGCACATCCGTGCGGACGCGGACAGGCTCGGCCTCGGGAAGCGTCCGGACACGGAGCTTTCGGCGAGCGCGGGGACGTTGCCGTCGGATGCGTGGAAGCGCGCAACGATGAAGGAGGGCTGGCGGGGCGGGGACAATGCCAACATTGCCATCGGGCAGGGGTTGCTCACGGTCACGCCCGTGCAGATGGCGGTCGTGGCGTGCGCCATCGCCAATGGCGGCACGGTGTTGCGCCCGCGTCTCGTGCTGAGTCCCGAGGAGAATCGCCAGCGCGTCGTGGCGACGATGGGGTGGAGCGAGACCTCGGTGAGGGCGTTGCACCAAGGGATGTACGCCGCCGTGCAGGGGGAGAACGGCACGGCGAAGCACGCCGCCATCAAGGGCATGGCGCTCGGCGGGAAGACGGGGACGGCGGAGTACACCGAGAAGGGCGAGCGGAAGAAGCACGCCTGGACGATGGTCTTCGCGCCGTTCGAGAATCCCGAGGTCGCCATCGTGGTGGTGGTCGAGGACTCCACGTCGGGCGGCCGCGCCGCCGCCCCCATCGCGCACCGTGTCCTCTCGGCGTACTTCAATACTCCGCCGAAGCCGGACATTTATCCCGTTCCAGCAGGCGAGCCGTTGCCGGATGCCATGCAGCCTCTTCCCGATGATGAGCCGATAGAGGAGGAGGAAGAATGATGGGCAGCCGAGTCATCAGGCCGTTAAATCGTCTCTCGTCTGTCGTCACTCGTCACTCGAATGACGAAGGACGAAGGACGAATGACGACATTGTGTCGCGTCGCCGTCTGTCGTTGAGCCTTTGGGGCTTGCTGCGCCCCTTGTTGCGCGTGAATTGGCTGCTGATTTTGGCGGCGGGGTGTTTGTTGGCGGTGGGGGTGTTTTCCATCAACAGCGCGTGCGCGTGGCGGGAGGGCGCGGTGAGGACGCTCTATCTTCAGCAGTTGTTCAAGTGGATTCCCGTCGGGATTCTGGCGCACGTCGCGGTGGCGGCGGTGCCGTATCGGCGGTGGCTGGATCTGGCGGCGTTCCCGTATCTCGCCGTGTTGTTGCTGCTGGTGCTGGTGCTGATTCCGGGCATCGGGGTGGCGCGGTTCGGGGCGAGGCGGTGGCTCTTCACGTTCCAGCCGTCGGAGTTTGCCAAGATGGCGGTGGTGCTGGCGGTGGCGCAGGTTTTCTCGTGCCGCGTGGCGGAGCGGGGGCGGGCGCGGCTCGTCATGGCGGGCGCGGTGACGCTCGTCCCGGTCTTGCTCATCATGTTGCAGCCCGACCTTGGCACCGCCCTCGTGATTCTTCCGACGGCGGCGGCGATGGCCTTCGTCGCGGGGTGCGCCTTGAAGGATTTGGGCAGGCTGGCGTTGACGGGGCTTGTGCTGGGCGTGTTGCTCATCGGGCTCATCATCGGCCCGGAGGTCGCCCCGCTGTCGGAGAAGGCGCACGCGCGCATCGTCTCCGTGACGGACCGTTTCATCTTCCCGCACTGGAAGCAGCGGGTGCTGACCTTCGCCTTCCCCGACCGCGACCCGCTGGGGGCGGGGTGGAATCGGCGGCAGTCCGAGATTGCCGTCGGAAGCGGCGGGATGTGGGGCAAGGGCTACCTCAACGGCACGCAGAACGCCTTGGGCTTCCTGCCTCGCGCGGTCGCCTCGACGGACTTCATCTTCTCGGTCATCGCCGAGGAGGCGGGGTTCGTCGGCTCCGCCCTTCTCCTCTCCCTCTTCGCCCTCCTCTTCGGCGCCATCGCCATGACGGGGCTGCGGTGCCTCGACACGCAGGGGCGGCTCCTGTGCGCGGGCGTCGGCACGCTCCTCTTCGTCCACGTCTTCGTCAATATCGCCATGACCATCGGCCGCCTTCCCATCACGGGAATCCCCCTGCCGCTGGTCAGTTACGGCGGCTCCTTCACCATTTCGACGCTGGCCATGCTGGGGCTCGTCCACAGTGTTGCCATCCACGGAAAAAAATCTTATCATTAACACACAAGGAAAAAAACATCATGTCTATCATCAAGGGATTCATCAAGCGCATCATCGGCGGAGGCGACTCCAAGGTCAAGCGCGACATCATCATCAACGCGGAAACGCTGGAGACCCGCGTCGCCGTCCTCGAAAACGGGCGGCTGGAAGAGTTCCAGATTGAGCACCCGACGGAGGCGCGCCTCGTAGGCTCCATCTTCAAGGGACGCATCCTCAACCTCGAAAACGATCTGCAGGCCTCCTTCGTGGACATCGGCATGAAGAAGAACGCCTTTCTCCACTACTGGGACATGAACCCGGACGACGACTCCCGCCTCGACGACACCGACGACGACGGCCACGGCAAGCAACGCCAGAACTCCCGCCGCCGCTTCACCAACGAGGACATCGCCCGCCGCCACCCGCCCGGGTCGGTCTTGACCGTGCAGGTCTCCAAGGACGCCATCGGCACCAAGGGCCCCCGCGTCACCGCCAGCCTCTCCATCCCCGGACGCTACCTCGTCCTGCTTCCCGGCTGCACCCTGCGCGGCGTCTCCCGCAAGATCGGCGACGCCGAGGAGCGCGCCCGCCTCAAGAGCGTCCTCGAACGCCTCCCCCTCCCGCCCAACTGCGGCATCATCGTGCGCACCGCCGCCGTCGGCGTGAGCAAGCGCAGCTTCGTCCGCGACCTGCGCGTCATCCTCACCGCCTACGAGGACCTGCAGAACGGCATCGCCCAGAACCCCACCCCCAGCTGCGTCTACGCCGAGCCCGACCTCATCATGCGCGTCATCCGCGACTGGCTGACCGAGGACGTCGACCGCATCATCGTGGACAACCCCGAGGTCTACGAGAAGATCCGCGCCGAGGCCGGGCGCATCTCCCGCCACGCCAAGGGCATCGTGCAACTCTACGAAGGCCACCAAGGCATCCTCAGCCACTACGGCGTCGAACGCCAGATCGACGAGGCCTTCCGCCGCAAGGTCGCCCTCCCCTCCGGCGGCCACCTCGTCTTCGACGAGACCGAGGCCCTCGTCGCCATCGACGTCAACACCGGCCGCTACAAGGGGCGCGGCTCCCAGGAAGAGGCCATCCTCGACGTCAACACCGAAGCCGTCGAAGAGATCGCCCGCCAGTTGCGACTTCGCAACATCGGCGGCCTCGTCGTCCTCGACCTCGTGGACATGAAGAGCCGCCGCCACCAGCAGGCCGTCTACAAGGCCTTCAAGGCCGCCATCGCCCGCGACAAGGCCCGCACCAACGTCCTGCCCATCTCCGAGCTGGGCATCATGGAGATGACCCGCCAGCGGCAAGAAGAGAGCGTCCTCTCCCAGATGCACCAAGACTGCCCCTACTGCCACGGCCGCGGCTCCATCAAGTCCGCCCTCCAGCTCAGCGTGGACATCCAACGCCAGCTCAGCACGATCATCCGCCGCGCCAAGGTCGAGAAACGCACCCCCGACATCCAAGTCTGCGTCCACCCCAGCGTCCTCGACCGCCTCCGCACCGACGACGAGCAGATCATCATGCTCCTGCAACAGAGCTACGAAGGCAAGTTCAGCTTCAAGTCCGACCCCCTTCGCATGGTCGAATCCTTCGCCATCCTCGAAACCGCCACCGGCAAAGTCCTCTTCGCCGCCGGCGACCAAAAACCCGTCTAGCCCCGTCCGCCGGCGCGGCACAGCCTGAAGAGGCTGTGCTACATTGTGTACCAACATCAGGTGAAAACGCTATAGGTATTTGGGGTCGATGCGCGCGAGAAGGGCCTTGAGGGCGAGGGAGCGGGACTTGGGGCAGACGAGGGTGGCGTCCTTGGTGTGGACGACGACGATGTCGTCGAGGCCGAGGACGGCGACGAGGTGGGAGGGGTCGGAGACGACGGTGGCGCGGCGGGCGTCGAGGGTCGCGACGGAGCCGAGGAGGACGTTGCCGTCGGCATCGGGGGTGAAGTGGCGTTCGATGGCCGCCCAGTTGCCGACGTCGTCCCAGCCGAAGGCGCAACGGGCGACGGCGAGGCGCTTGACCTTTTCCATGAGGGCGTAGTCGATGGAGACGCGCGGCAGTTTTTCGTAGGCCTGTCGAAGGCGGGCGGGAAAGCGGGGAGTCCCCAGGGAGGCCGCAACGCGGCGCATGGCGGCGGAGAGGCCGGGGCAGTGTTCGGCGAGGGCGGCGCGGAAGGTCTGCGCCGTCCAGACGAACATCCCGGAGTTCCACAGGAAGCGACCGCTGGCGAGGTAGGCGGCGGCGGCGGTCTCGTCAGGCTTTTCGACGAACCGCTTGGCGGCATGGAAGCGGGTGCCGCTTGACGCAGCCTTTCGCACGGCGATTTTCCTGCCGACCTCGATGTAGCCGTAGCCCGTCTCGGGGGAGGTCGGCTCAACGCCCATCGTGACAAACACGGCCTCGGCCTCGGCGAACGCGAAGGCGTCGCTCAGCGTCGCGTGGAAGGCGGAGACATCGGCAATGAAGTGGTCGGCGGTGAGGATCGCCACGGTCGCCGCGTTTTTGCCAGCGCGGTGCGCCGCAAGCGCGGTGCCGAGGGCGCACGCGGCGGCGGTGTCGCGCCCCATCGGCTCGTCAAGGATGTTCTCGGGCGGCACCTCGGGAACGGCAAGGCGGCACCGTGCCGCAAGCCCGTCCATGGTGACAATGATGATGCGCTCCCACGGGACAACGCCCTCCAGCCGTTCGACGGCGTGGCGCAACAGGGGCTTTCCCCCGAAGAGCGACACGAACGGCTTTGGGCAGTTTGTCCGGCTCATCGGCCAGAACCGCTCGCCGCGCCCGCCCGCCAGAATGATTGCAAACCGCTCCGTTTTCCCCTTGCTCACGTTTTCCACGGTACCATATCGCATGGCGCATGACAAGGCGTGCAGGGCGCAGGGCGCACGGCACAGCACACCGTGCGTGTCCACAACGGCGCGTACCAGTGTTCTCAAAAATGTCATTTTTGAGAACACTGGTACGCGCCGTGATGGCATGGGGGGGCGAGGGGGCATGCGCCCCACGCGCCCGGCGTGTTGATTTCTGTTGCGTATTTTCGGCAGATGTGGCATTGTCATGGGCATTGCATGGTTCTATTTTTTTACGTTCTGGCGGTCGGTGCGGTGACGGCGATACTGTGCCACTACACGGTGTGGCGGAGGCCGTGCCCGTCGGCATGGCCGAGGGTGCTGATGTACCATGCCTGCCGTGAGGCGGCGCCGCAGGGCATGAAGGCGGCGTTGTGCGTCACGCCGTCGCGGTTCGAGGCGCAGGTGCGGCTCTTGAAGAAGCGGGGCTACGCCTTCGTGACGCTCTCGGAGCTGGTCGGGCGGCGAGACCACACGAAAACCGTCGCCATCACCTTTGACGACGGCTATGCGGAGGTGGCGGAGACCGTGCTGCCCATCCTTGAACGTTACGGTGCCAAGGCGACCGTCTTCCTTGCGCAATCGGGGTGTCCGTGCGCTGACCTCCTGCTCTCCCCCGACCAGATTCGCCACCTGGCGGCCTCGCCCTTAATCGAAATCGGGGCGCACACGCTGTGCCACGCCAACCTTGCCGACGTTCCGCCCGACGAGGCGGAGCGCGAGATTGCCGAGGGCAAGGCGTGGGTGGAATCGCTGACGGGAAAGCCCTGCGCCGTCTTCGCCTACCCCTACGGGCGGTTCACCGATGCCACGGTCGAACTGTTGGAACGCCACGGCTTCATCGCCGCCGTTACCGTGAAAAAAGGCTTTGCGCCGCTCACGGAGTGCTTTCGCATACGCCGCACCAATGTCCTGCGGTCGTGTAACATGATCCAATTCCGCATCCTGCTACGCTGCGGGAGATACAAGGTGTAACCATGATTCCATGTTCTGTCTATATGGTCGTCTGCAACGAGGAGAAGCACCTTGCGCGCGCACTGGAGAGCGTGAGGGAGTTTGCCGAGGTGATCGTGGTGGATTCCGGGAGCGCGGATGCCACCTGCGCGATGGCCGAAAGCTATCCCAACGTCCGCCTCCTGCGCCATGCGTGGGAAGGGTACGCCCCGCAGAAGCAGTGGGCGCTCAATCACTGCACGAACGCATGGGCGTTTAACATCGATGCCGACGAGGAGGTCTCCCCCGCCCTGCGCGATGTGATTGCCGCGACCATCGCCGAGGGCAAGGCGGACGCCGTGCGCTTCCCCATCCCCGACGTTTTCCTCGGGACGGTCTGCGGGCTGAAGGTGACGGACAAAATCCGCTGCTTCCGCAAGGGCACGGGACGCTACGACCTCACCAACCTCGTCCACGAGCAGATCCTTTTCTCGGGAACCTCCGCCGTGACGAAGGCGCCGCTTCTGCACTACGGCCTCACCTCCATCGCGAAGGCCATCGAAAAGCAAAACGCCTACTCCTCCCTCAAGGCGCGGGAAAAGTTCGCGAAGGGCAAACGCGCCTCGCTCGTGAAGCTCGTCCTCATCTTCCCCGTGACGTGGTTCGCCAGCTACTTCCTGAAGGGAAGTTTCCGCAACGGCGTGGCAGGGTTCGTCAACGCCACCAACGCCGCCTACTACGCCTTCTGCAAGGAGGCCAAGCTCTACGAACTTAACGGCACGCCTTGTTGATGAGCGGCGTAAAGGCGTTCATGACGAGGATGGCGAAGCTGACGCCTTCGGGATAGGCGCTGCC
>Ga0082212_10013439_pt1 | contig 10235 bp, 7 predicted proteins | sample TergutNt197P3_FD_71548 | JGI IMG/M metagenome (GOLD analysis project Ga0082212, IMG submission 71548) | Neocapritermes taracua P3 segment gut microbial communities from Petit-Saut dam, French Guiana - Nt197 P3 | ecosystem: Host-associated > Arthropoda: Insects > Digestive system > Gut ...
GCAATTTTCTTTTTGCAGAAACGGGCCGTTTCACGGGCGAATTTTTCGATCGGATGCCCTGAAACATAAAAACCGACTGTTTCCTTTTCCTGAACCAGCATTTCTTCCTTCGGCCATTCAGGAAGATCTGGCGGCGCAGGCGGCGGCAAAGCGGTGTTGGCGTCGCCGACGAAAGCCGCGAAAAGGCCTTTCTGCCCGCTTTCGCGGTCGCGTCTAAGTTTCTGCCCCTGTTCAATGGCTGCGTCGAGCATAACCATGCACTGCGACCTTTTCCAGCCAAGCGAGTCAAGCGCGCCGCTTTTTACGAGACTTTCCATAGCGCGTTTATTGAGTGATCGAGCGTCTACTTCCTCGCAAAAATTGAAGAGATCACGGAATCGGCCGTTTTTTTCACGGCATTCTATTACCGAAGCGATTGCCCCCTCGCCCACATTACGCACTGCCAGCAGCCCGAAGCGTATGCTCCCGCCCGACGAATGAAAATTAATCATGCTTTCGTTGATATCCGGCGGCAGCACATTGATGCCCATATCCCTGCATTCGGATATATACATGACTACTTTGTCAGTGTTGCCGATTTCACTCGTCAGAAGCGCGGCCATAAATTGCACGGGATAATGAACCTTCAGCCAGGCGGTTTGATAGGCCAGGAGCGCGTAGGCAGTAGCGTGCGATTTGTTGAAACCGTACTCGGCGAATTTTTCCATCAGCGCAAAAACCTGCTCGGCTGTTTTTCCCGGCACGCCCTGTTTTTTCGCGCCTTTGACAAATTCCGGACGATACTTGTCCATTACATCCTTCTGTTTTTTCCCCATGGCCTTGCGGAGAATATCCGACTGGCCAAGCGAAAAACCGCCCATTTTGCTGCCGATCTGCATGACCTGTTCCTGGTAGACGATAACGCCGCAGGTTTCCTTCAAAATGTCCTCAAGCATCGGATGCGGGTATCTTACCTCCACCTCTCCATGTTTGCGTTTGATGAAGTCTGCAATCATGCTCATGGGACCTGGGCGGTAGAGGGCGTTCAGGGCGATCAGATCTTCAAACTGCGTGGGTTTCAGCCTGCGCAGTTCCTCTTTCATGCCGCCGCTTTCAAACTGGAATATGCCGTTTGTACGGCCGTCTGAAAAGAGGCGAAAAACGCCGGAATCCGTCAGCGGCAGGGACTCAAGATCAATTTCATCGCCGGTTTCAGCACGAACACTGCGCAGGGTATCGTCAATGACGGTCAGCGTGGTCAGGGCAAGGTAGTCCATCTTTAGAACCTCTATGGACTCCAGTTCCTTCATGCTGTACTGCGTCGTGATATCTTCCTTGTTTTTAGCCAGCGGTATAAGCTCAATAAGCGGCCTGGGCGTAATAACGATTCCGGCTGCGTGCGTCGATGAATGCCGTGAAAGCCCTTCAAGACGCCGGGCTATTTCGAAGAGTTTAGCGGTTGCCGCGCTTGCCTCAATTTCCTCGTTTAGCCGCGGCTCGTCTTTAAACGCCTTTTCCAGCGTAATGTTCAGTTCTTCCGGAATCAGCTTGGCGATTCTTTCGACTTCGGCATATGGGATTTCAAGGACGCGGCCTACGTCTTTGATGACGCCACGCGCAGCCATTGTTCCGAAAGTGATAATTTGACAGATGTTGCCTTTCCCGTATTTTTTCTCCGTATATTCGATCATTTCCGCGCGGCGGTTCATGCAGAAATCCATGTCGATATCGGGCGCGGATATGCGGTCGGGATTAAGGAAACGCTCAAAAAAGAGGTCGTACTCCAGCGGGTCTATATCGGTAATTGCCATGCTGTAAGCAACCAGGCTTCCCGCCACAGAGCCGCGTCCCGGGCCTACGGGGATCGACTGCTCGCGCGCGTATCTGTACAAATCCCAGACAATAAGGAAGTAGCTGGAAAACTTCATCTTTTTAATCATGGCTATTTCGAAATTAAGCCGTTCTTCGTAATCGGATATCGGATATTTGAGTTTTCCTTTGTCTGAAAGCGATTGAAGTTTCTCAAGGCGGCGCCTGAAACCTTTTCGGGCAATTTCTTCAAAATAACCGTCAGCGTCGTATCCCGCCGGCACATCAAAAGGCGGCAGCGCGTCAAGCGGCTTAATCTCCACATGACAGCGCTCGGCAATACGAGCAGTATTCGTCATGGCTTCGGGAATATCTTTCCAGAGAGCATACATTTCTTCCGCGGATTTAAAATAAAACTGATCCGTTTCATAGCGCAGGCGGTCCGTCTCGCTGACTTTTTTGCCTGTGCCTATGCAAAGAAGCACGTCGTGAGCCTCGCTGTCGCTGCGAGTAAGATAGTGCGTATCGTTGGAGCAAATAAGAGGAATGCCGGTCTTTCCGGAAATATCCATAAGAATCGGATTGACGCGTTTTTGCTCTGGAAGCCCGTGATCCTGCAATTCGAGATAGAAATTCCCGTCGCCGAAAATGTCGCGTAGTTCCAGAGCCTCCGAAATCGCGCCTTCCATCTGATCCATGGAAATCTTTTGCGCGACAGCGCCTTTTAAACAGGCCGAAGCGGCAATCAGACCCTTGCTGTATTGATTCAAAAGTTCTTTATCTATTCGGGGTTTATAGTGGAAACCTTCAAGGAATCCATAAGAAACCAGTTTGGTCAGGTTACGGTAGCCTTCATCGTTTTCCGCAAGCAGTATAAGATGATTCGACTGGTCGCCTGTGCCGGATCGCTTTGTGCGGCTTTCTTTTGCCACATAGACTTCACAGCCGATTATAGGATTTATTTGCGATTTACCCTCTTTGGCGCGATCCTTATTCTTTTTCTTTACGGTATTGTAGAATTTCAGAGCGCCATACATATTGCCGTGATCCGTAAGCGCAAGAGCGGGCATTTCCATACCGAGAGCTATATCCACCAACAAATCCAGCCTGGACGCGCCATCAAGCAGGCTGTAATCGGAATGATTATGAAGATGAACAAAAGGTGGTATTTCAGACATATTTATTTTTCAAGACTCCGCCATAAATATAGACTTGCTATGCTGCGATAAGGCTGCCATTTTTCCGTAATGGTCAGAATTTCATCTTTTGTTAAAGAAGTGCATTTGTTACCATAAAGCTTATTGATTGCGCTGTTTAACCCGCCGTCACCGAAAGAGAAAACATCTTCGCGCGCGAGACTGAATATAAGAAACATTTCCGCCGTCCAGCGTCCCACGCCCTTTATCGCAGTCAGTTGACGTATGATTTCTTCATTGTCGTATCTTTGTATATTGCCGAGATCAAGAGTTTTATCCATAACCGCCTGCGCGATATTTTTTATATATTTTATTTTGTTTGACGAAACACCCGCATGCCGTATATCTTCATCCGGAACTGACAGGAACTTCCCGGCGGTTATCTCTCCGCCCAAAATAGCTTCAACTCTTTTCCATATAGTGTCCGCGGCCTTACCCGAAAGCTGCTGCGCGACTATCGCGCGCGAAAGGTTGATAAAACACTCTTTATTCTCAGTAAGCGTCAGTTCGCCGTACTTTTTGAGGAGAGTTTTCATTACCGGATCGCGGCTTAATACTTTTTTTATTGTCATTTCTATCTCTGATTATCGTGTATTTAATATGCGCGTTAAGATATCCCGGCATTATTTTAAATGATTATGGATAATTTTCTTAATAACGTTTTGAGCGTCCTCAACGCCGGACTTTTTAATCAATTTATTGTAATCCTCAACTTCATTTTCGTTAAAGACGACAAAAACGGCTTTTTCGTGTTTTCCTGCTATATGATCGTAATCTTCAGGATGTGCCCAAAAACACCGAACACAAAATGTCTTATCTTTTTTCGTCCAATTTTCGCAGTGTTCGCATGTCCATGATTTTGCACGGTTGGCCGATGGACTTAGAAGCATAAATACGTCAATGTTTTGATTATCCTGTTCACCATCAATTTCATACGGGACTCTATGATCAATCTGCAAAACGGCTTCGTCCATACTTTCATGATAAACAAAGCATTTCGATCCATATTTTTCAATTAATGCTTGCTTTAATGCCTTTGCAAGTAAAGTTCGACCAAATGCCTTTGATAGGCTATTAACCACCTCGTTAGGATCACCGAACTTATAAGCGGCTATGCTCCTTCCACTACTTCCCAAAATACGATATGTAATAATTGGAATACCGTACTCGCGAACATCTCTAATTGCCCTTGGAGGATGATCATATCCATAAATATTCTTTAATTCTTCTGTTGTAATAAAACCATGTTGAATTATATGCTGGATGACGGTTTTCGGCCTTTTGGCTATAATGGAATTTAGTAGTTCTAAAAACTCTTTTGGATAATTCATTATATTGAAATCTCAAATAAAGATTTTTGATTAGGGAGTAATTTCATGTACGGTTGCAAATTTTTACTTATATACAGAGCTTCAAATGTGGTTGCTTTTTTACCTAACAGTGTTGCCTGGGTTGATGTCCCGGCATTAAGTAATAATTTTCGACATCCCAATTCAGAAGGCAATTCTTCCCCGTATTCTATATCTCCGCATTCTCCATCGTAACTTATTAGAAAATCTACATTGTTCCGGTTTAATAATTCGAGCGCAGATGCAAATTCAGCAAAAGGCACACCGGAAAAATAGCGGTTATCACGCGAATTCGTCACGCCTTGATATGGAGGATCCATGTACACTAAATCACCGGGTTTTGCCATTTCAAAAATTTCCCGATAATCAAGCATATAAAATTTACTTCTTCCTTTAAGTAATGAAGAAACAGCATGTACGTTGATTTTTATATTTTGGGGATTAGTTCCGTGTCTGCGTTTGTCTGGAGATTGATTAAATTTCCCTTCTTTTCCATATCGAACAGCCCCTTTAACGCAACGCGCTAATAAATACAGCATGTTTTCAGGGCTTTCATCGCCTGCATTGAACCGTGTGCGAACATCATAATAATGCTGAACATGTTCACTGCCATAATCAAATTGCCTTTTCCACAGTGAAGTGTATTTTTCGACAAGTATACATGGTTCTTCTATCGCCGTTTTTAACAAATGTACTATAGGAGCGTTTAAGTCATTTATGCAGTAATGTTCTGTTCTGTTCGTTTGCGCTACAGCAATCGAAATCGCTGCCATTCCTGAAAACGGTTCGAATAAACTGTTAAAATATTTCGGCATATATTGCATAATCTGAGGCGCCAAAATTCGCTTCGACCCCTGGTATTGTACAATATGCGGCACTTTACCATTCATAACTTTTCCATTTGCGTAATAGTGCGCAGCGACTCCTCATAAAGAGCATGGACGACGCCGCGTTCCGTGATTATCGCGCCGACGTAACGCGCAGGCGTAACGTCAAACGCAGGATTGGCGGCAGGAATACCTTGCGGCGTAATCGCGACACCCTGGATCATGCGCACTTCGTCCGGATTCCGCTCCTCAATTGGGATATGGCTGCCGTCGGGTATTGATAGATCCAGCGTTGAAACCGGCGCGGCGACATAGAAAGGAATTCCGTTTTCCTTTGCCAGAACAGCGACGGAATATGTGCCGATTTTATTGGCGACATCACCATTGGCGGCAATGCGGTCGGCCCCGACGATTACACAGTCTATTTCCCCTTTCTTCATAAAATGTCCGGCCATGTTATCAGTGATTACGGTGACAGGTATGCCGTCGTGGGCAAGTTCCCAGGCGGTAAGGCGCGCGCCCTGCAGCCATGGCCGCGTTTCGTCCGCGAAAACCGATATTTTTTTTCCGGCTTCAACCGCTGCGCGGATAACGCCAAGCGCCGTGCCGTATCCAGCCGTGGCCAGCGCGCCGGCATTGCAATGCGTGAGAACGCGTGCGCCGTCGGGAATAAGCGCCTGGCCTGCGCGTCCCATTGCCCGGTTCGCTTCTATGTCTTCTCTATAGGCCGCCGCCGCTTCATCTATCAGCGCGTTTCTTATTGCCTCGATTCCATGCGGACGAACGCGGGCGTAAACGGCTTTCATGCGGTCAATCGCCCAAAAGAGATTTACCGCCGTCGGGCGCGTTGCCGCCATAACACTGCACATGGTTTCAAATTCACGGTCGAGTTCTTCAATAGAAGGAGATTTATCCGCTGCGTTTTTCACGCCGAGAGCCAATCCCATGGCTGCCGCGACGCCTATCGCCGGAGCGCCGCGGATGATCATGGAGCGAATAGCCTCAGCCACTCCTTCATAATCGTCATATGTATGATAAATTTCCTCCGCAGGCAGGCGTTTCTGATCCAGCATGACGACGCCCGCGTCCGTCCACTCAATAGTTCTTATCATAAATTCCACGCATAAATTGACTTTACTGCCGACTGGGTGCGCGCCATAAAAGTTCCAGTCATGGGATCGCCGGCGTCCCCGCCGGTCGTGTAATAAATAAAATGGGGCGCAATAAATCGCGCCTATGCATTTGAAGCGCGCCATTGGCGCGCGTTTATTGTTTACACGACCGGCGAGGACGCCGGCGATCCCATGGCTCCCATGGCTCCCTGGTCTGGAACTTTTATGGCGCGAACCCTGCCGACATAGAAAATTGATTTTATGCCTGAAAACAGTATAATTGCAAAGGTTTTATGGGGCGCACGACATAAAAATTCAAGACATGGGATCGCCGGCGTCCCCGCCGGTCGTGTAATAAATAAAATGGGGCGCAATAAATCGCGCCGCTGCATTTGAAGCGCGCCATTGGCGCGCGTTTATTATTTACACGACCGGCGAGGACGCCAGCGCTCCCATGGCTCCCATGTCATTCGATGTCTGGAATTTTTTATGTCTCGCACCCACGATGAGGTTAAAATTGTAAAATGAATACGTCGCAAAAGAACAAACAGCTTATTAAGGACTTCGCAAGCAAGGTTTTCATCCGTCATGAGTTGGACGGACTCGAAGAATACATCCGGGACGATTACATACAGCACAACGCGGACTGCGCACAGGGACGCGACGGTTTTATTGAATTTTTCACCACTATATTCGCCGCCGTCCCTGATTTCAGCTACACGGTCAAACAGATTGTCGCGGAAGATGATTTCGTGTGGATGTACAGCCGCACGACCGGAACGCATACAGGTGATCCCTGGCTGGATACGCCGGCTGACGGCAGTCGTCTGGATTTCTATGTTGTGGACATGTTCCGCGTCAGGGATGGAAAAATCGCCGAACATTGGGATGTCGCCGATACTTACACATTTTTCAGGCAATTAGGCCGATATAATTAACTTATCCATCCGCCGCCGACGACGATCTCACCCTGATAGAAAACACAGGCCTGTCCTGGCGTCACTCCCGCCTGCGGCGTGTCAAACGTAACCGATACGACGCCGTCGCCACGTGGTTCAATAATGGCCTTCGCCGGCGTGTGACGCGAACGAATTTTAGCTGTAACGCATAAAGACGCCGTCAAATCCGTTATGGCTATCCAGTTTGGCCGTTCTACCAAACAACTATCACGGCCTAGCAGCCGTCGTTCGCCAACTACGATGATGTTTTCATCCGCGCGGATTTCCAACACGTATAGCGGTTCGGAATGCGCCAGGCCGATCCCGCGCCGCTGGCCGATTGTATAATGATGAATGCCATTGTGTATGCCCAGAACGCGCCCCGATGTATCAATGATTTTTCCCGCATGCGGCGTATTGTATGGAGCGGAACCGTCATGCGGCCGGTATTGCTCAATAAACGCCGCGTAATCGCCGTCGGGAACGAAGCATATTTCCTGGCTTTCAGCTTTTTCCGCCGTTGGAAGGCCGTGGCGGCGGGCAATTTCCCTGACTTCCTGTTTTGTCAGGTCTCCGAGAGGAAACATCGCGCGCGCCAGTTGTTCCTGCGTCAACCCGAAAAGGAAATACGATTGATCCTTGTTTTTATCGCGCGCTTCAAGCAGCAAAAACCTGTCGTTTTGTTCATTGCGGGCGACGCGCGCGTAATGTCCCGTGGCGACGCGCTCTGCGCATGCACCATCCGCCAGACTCATCATATGGCCGAACTTCAGGCGCGAATTGCAGTGTACACAAGGGGAAGGCGTCCTTCCGCGCAGATATTCCCCTACGAAAGGATGTACAACGGAGTCTTCGAACTCCTGCTGAAAATCAACAACATGGCATGGAATGTCTATGCGCGCCGCAGCCGCGATAGCGTCATGCAGATCGTCGGGCGAACAGCAACGTGTCGCGCGAAACGCGTCGCTTTCAGTTCCTTCGCCATTGCGCCGCCGATCCCATAACCGCATCGAAAACCCTATCGGTTCGTAACCGGCGTCTTTGACGAGCAGCGCCGCCACTGAGCTGTCCACGCCGCCGCTCATGGCGACCGCCGCGCGCTCCATTTATTAAGCTTTCATGGACACCCACAGGATCCCGCTCCGGCCGCAGTGGATGTTCTTCAGATTTGGACGCAAAATATATTCATCGATACGTTCCGATTTTTTTTCGTAACGTTCACGTAAAAGCGTTATCTTCTTTCGCGCTTCCGATGTAAGCGCGATGAGCCGCTCCTCAAGTTCCGAATTTTTTTTCATACGCGGGATGGACACTTCGGCGTCAACAGCCGACGAAGCCGCATTCAGGAAAAGCGCGGCGATACGTTCCGCGTACCGCGAATAGATATCCCTGTCGTCGATTTCCGGTTTTAAAGGCACAGTTTCAGGTAATTCCGCCTCGCCGATTCCCAGAAATTTCTCCTTCAACTGCTCCTGCATACGATTGAAAATAACGCGCAGCTGATTAAGTTCTTCGCGCATTTGTCCCATGAACTGTTCCCGGCATCGTACCTGGAAGTCCTTCATCGATTCATTCGCTCCAGAATAAAGGTCAAGTTCGGAATTGCGATAAAAAAGCTTCTTCCATGTCCGTGTCAGGTATTCGACGTAACGTTTTTTTACACTTTCGATAAATTCATAATCGACGAATTCCGGCAATGGGCGCAGGCGCGCCGCCCGTGGCGTGTTTTCCTGGATCCTGTCAATGATCGCATCATGAATAATCTCCTCAGACCAGCCCGGAAAGGCATGGCTTTCATAAAACTTCAACGCGCGAGCCAGTTTTTCCGCGCCCCTGTACCCTGTTCGGATATCGTTGAAATCAATACTGGTTTCGACGTAAACAAAGGGGAAATACTCAATCGCAGCCTTGCCGGGATTCTTTGGCGGAAGATACAGGATATCGACATCTTTCAGCCTCTGCATCCAGTCCATATCCATTTTTGTCGTTTTCATAAAATAGATTCTAGCACGTATGACTGTTCATTATCTCTGCAAAATCGTATACTCATGCCTGCGAACTTAAATGGCGCGGCGTGTATTTTTTTTAATAACAGTTCATTTGAAAAATAGGAGCAGATATCATGACATTATCGGCATTCGACCCCAAAGAACTTACCGTAACCGGAGAAGTCCCCGGATTTTTCGGCGCGCCGCCGATTCCGATTTACAGTTTCCCGGTCACGCCTAAAGAAGCTTTTATCTCAATGTATAAAAGAAGACCGGTTTGGCAGATTACCGGCGTGGAACAGGTTTTATTCTGCCCGAAGATAAACCCCGACAACATCGCCCGCGCATTTGTTTTCGACGGTTCTGCAATGCCCCAGAGCGAAGGCGGCGGAAAAGATATGTTTGGCATCGAGTGGGAATATATCGCGCAGGTTGGCGGTTCAATGGTTCGTCCGGGCAAGCCGTTCATGGCAAGCGCCAATGAATGGTACGACAGGGTCGTCTGGCCGGATATCGAGTCATGGGACTGGGAAGGAAACGCCAGGTTGAACGAACAGTACCTGGGCACGAATAAGTACAACTGCTGCTGGCTGATGAACGGCTGGTATGAACGGCTGATTTCTTTCATGGATTTTGAAGGCGCCGTGGTGGCGATGATAGACGATGAGCAGACTGATGCGGTCAAGGCGCTGTTTGATAAACTGTCTGATCTTTACATCAAAATTATTGATAAGTATCTAACATACTTTCCGCAAATTGACGGCTTCTGCATTCATGACGACTGGGGTTCGCAGAAGGACACTTTCTTCTCGCCGGCTGCCGTCAAAGAGATGATCGTCCCATACATGCGGCGCGTTACGGACTTTGTACACTCAAAAGGCAGGTTTTGCGACCTGCACAGTTGCGGCCAGCTTTACAAGCAGGTTCCGAACATAATCGCCGCCGGATGGGATTCATGGGGCGGGCAGCTTATGAACGACACGCAGAAGATTTATGATGAGTACGGCGATAAAATAATAATAGCCGTCGCGCCCGCC
>Ga0082212_10013440_pt1 | contig 10234 bp, 9 predicted proteins | sample TergutNt197P3_FD_71548 | JGI IMG/M metagenome (GOLD analysis project Ga0082212, IMG submission 71548) | Neocapritermes taracua P3 segment gut microbial communities from Petit-Saut dam, French Guiana - Nt197 P3 | ecosystem: Host-associated > Arthropoda: Insects > Digestive system > Gut ...
GTCGCAGACATACAGTCCGTATTCGTCGCATAAATCATAGAACAGAGGATCACAGGGGTAATGTGAGTTTCTTACAGCGTTGATATTTAACTGTTTCATCAACTCAATATCTTTCCGCATATCGGCTTCCGACAAAACGTGAGCCGTTGTGTGGCTGTGCTCATGGCGATTTACACCTTTAATATATACCGGTTGTCCGTTTACCAAAAACCGGGCGTTTTTGATTTCTACCGTGCGGAATCCTACGCGAACGGGAACGACTTCGAGCGTTTTTCCGGCATTGTCGCGCAACATAATATATAAGGTGTATAAATTCGGTATTTCTGCCGACCATGCTTTCACTTCCGGTATCAGGGTTTCAAATGTCAAACGGCTGCCGGAGGTAGCAAAACTTTGCTTTTTTTCTTCTTCAAACACGATAGCTCCCGATGCATCGGCAAGCGATACGGATATGCCGTAATAAACCGGATCAGTTGCTGTTTCTCCGCGATTTAAACTGTAATTGCTAACGTCGATGTCAAGAGCGAAAACGCCGTTGCGGTATTGTTCGTCCAATTGGCTCGTTACCTTGAAGTCGCGAACGCTCAATTTAGGCGTAGCATACAGATACACATCGCGTTCTATTCCCGAAATGCGCCAAAAGTCCTGACATTCTAAATAACTGCCCATACTCCAGCGATACACTTCGAGAGCGATTGTGTTTTCTCCCGAATGAACGTATGGTGTAATGTCGAATTCGGCTTCTAACTTCGAATCGGTGCTGAAGCCGACATATTGTCCGTTTATCCATATATAAAAGGCTGACTTGACGGCGCCGAGATGTACGAAAATCTGTCGCCCGTCCCATTCTTTGGGAATCACAAAACTCCGGCGGTAACAACCTACCGGATTGTCATCCTGCGGAATATTTTCTGCCAATTTGTTGGGATCCGGATGACGGTCGCCAAACTCAAAAGGATGATTGACATATATCGGATAACCATAGGTTTTTCCTGTATTGTTAAATTCCCAATTGGCAGGCACTTGAAAATTATCCCATTTGGATACATCGTAGGAGTCTTCCTGAAAGCCGACAGGACGCAATGCAGGATTTTCTACCCATTTGAACTTCCACAGGCCGTTGAGCGACTGAAAATAAGTCGATAATTCCTTCCGGCGGGTTTCCGCTAACTTTTGGGACTCGAAGGCAAAGAAATTCGCCTTCATCGGTTTCCGATTCACTTGTGTAATCGAAAGATTTTGCCACTCTTTAAGCTCAGTACGAGGAGTTTCTATCCGCTGAGCGTAGATATTTACAACAAGAAACAGAGATAAAAAAACGTAAATACTTCTCATTTTATAATCTTTAATTTAGTTGAATTTTGCAAGTTGCTAATTACAAGTATGTTTAATCGCTTTAAAGTAGAAATAAAACATCATTCGCAGTTAGCCGTTATTTTCTGTGCAAAGATACTACTTTTTTTCCGTAATATTTGTATTTTTGGGTTGATTTATCTTGATTGTGAAAGTTTTGTTATTTACATACACACATGATCCTCAATGACCTTGAGGGACGGAAAATTTATTTGTATCTTTTTCCCTATAAATTTATGCCAGAATTCTTATTTGTCTGTGTGTAATTCAAAAAAATCATGTAAATTTGCCCCAAGAAGTAAAAAATATGAAGAAAAACGTTAGAATATTCATCATTGCCTTATTGTGCCTGCCAATACACTGTTGCTTTGTAGCTCTTTATGCACAACCCCAACATCAATCCCCTTACAATGTGCCGTTAGGAGGCAATACTTACGTCACGGAAAGAAAGGATAGAGAAGGTAGAGAAAATAGAGAAAGAATAACCGAGAAGGGCATTCAGAATTGGATGAATCCGGATACGCAGTTGAGTGTTTTTTTTAGGGTTAATCAATCCGGAAGCCTCTCACTCTACTTAAACTACAGCGCATCTTCCAAATCACAAATACAAGTGTCGTGCGCGGGAAAAACCTTCAAGGTCAAATTACCGGCAGGTGCTGACAGGAAAGTCAAGTTGGGAACAATTAAACAGGTAGATGACGGATATGTCCGCGTCGATTTGAAAGGAATCGACCGAAAAGGGACTACGTATGCCGAAGTATCTTCAATCCTTGTTGAAGGGACTGCCACAAAAGAAGGTATGAATTATGTCAATGATTTCTCTTTTTATTGGGGAAGAAGAGGTCCATCCGTTCACTTGGGTTATACGCTTCCGGAAGATGAAGATATTGAATGGTTCTACAATGAGATAACCGTACCTGTAGGGGAAGATCCCGTAGGATCGTACTTTATGTCGAATGGATTTGCTCAAGGTTATTTCGGCATACAGGTGAATTCCCAGACGGAAAGAAGGGTATTGTTCTCGGTATGGAGTCCTTTTCAGACCGATAATCCCAACGAGATTCCGGAAACGCATCGCATCAAACTTCTCAAAAAAGGGGAAAATGTGAGAACCGGAGAATTTGGGAACGAAGGTTCGGGTGGACAAAGTTATTTGATTTATCCATGGGAAGCGGGCAATACCTACCGGTTTCTTACCCGTATCAAACCGGATGGGAGCGGCGCTACGGAATATACTTCCTATTTCTATGCGCCGGAAGAAGATAAATGGATGTTGATTGCTTCTTTTTCCCGTCCTCTGACGGATACTTACTATAAAAATGCCCATTCTTTTTTAGAAAATTTTTCAACTGAAACGGGTTATGTTACACGCAAAGCATTATACGGCAACCAATGGGCAAGAACCAAAGACGGAAGATGGATACAGGTAAATGGCAAAGCGCGGTTCACCGTCGATGAAACCGGACGAAAAAGTGCGCGTATGGATTTCAAAGGCGGCATAGAAAGCAATACTTTCTTCCTTCAAAACTGTGGTTTTTTCAGGGATTATATTCCTGCCGGAACGATATTCACCAAAGACGAATCAAGTGGACAGGATGCAAAAATTCCGCAGATAGATATGGACGGTTTCTGAATTATTCCTGTATAATCTGCCTAACCCCGCCGGTTTCGGGATAAAAATATATTCTTACCGGTACTTTCTTGTCGTCGAATAAGGAAGTTGCTAAAATTTGTTTTCGACCGAACTGTACAATCGAAAATGTATTCTTATACATGGAATTAACGCCATAAAGAATTTCTATGGTTGCCTTTCCCGGAATATTATATACGATGCTTTGGTCTTCTTTGACTTTCTTTTTTGGGTCAGCCATTTCCGGTTCTTCCACAACATTCAAATCTCTCACATTGATGTAAACAGGGTTTCCGCTTAAATCATTGGCATCAACTATTCCATTGTGTTTTGAAAAACGGAACAAAACTTCTTTGTCCATATCCGAAATAGGTTCTATTTCAAATTCAGCATCAAATTGTTCGGTATTTGTTGTTCCCACAAACAGTTCTACCAAGGCTTTTTCTTGCGCCTCCAAGTTAGCAAGGAGAATTTTCATTCCTTCTCCGTCGCGTGGAGCATTCTCGGCTTCACCGGTAAGTAAATCGGTTCGACTTTCACGCAACTTGTAGATCTGTTTGGCTAAAACTTCCGCTTTTTTAGTAACTGAGCCCGCATTTAAATATTCTTCCGTAAAAATTGGCTGAGAAGATACAGATGATTCGGAAACCGGAAGGGCAAGGGCCGTTTTGATATTATTTACAGGTTCAGGTATATAATCGGCATTGATTGTATAAATAAGACCTTCTTCGGAAAGGGAAACAAACGATGAAGTTGATTTGGATTTAAACTCAACCAAATACGAAGCCTCTTTATCAATCACACCTTTGCTGCCTACGTTAATTTTGTCTAAGTTGTAGTAAACTTGGTCCTCCATAATGACCGATTGTTCATTCACCCCCAATAATTTTTCGGCATACCGGGCATACAGGCCTGCTTTCCGAGTGGTTTTACTGTAATCGATATGTACCGTCAAAACGGTTTTGGGTAAAAAATAAGCCACACCGTAGTCGGTACTTTTGGTTGCACTCATTTTAATTACTTTGGTTTGAGCGCTTAAAAAATGAATTGCAAATAGAATAAAAAATAATATACCAGCTCGTTTCATAGGTCATAACTGTTTAGTTCGATTACAAAAGTAGTTATTTTTTTTGAAAGCAAGCCCTAAATTTTCGATTATATCACTTGCAATTAAACTTTCAGGCGATTTTTCACGGGCAACGATATCTCCGGCTAAACCATGCAGATAAACGCCTGTAAGCGCAGCATTCAAGGGAGAGTACGATTGAGCCAACAAGCCGAGTATGATTCCGGTCAGTACATCTCCGCTACCGGCCGTTGCCATTCCCGGGTTGCCGGTCGGATTGAAAAAACATCTGTTATCCGGAGTGCAAATGGCTGTATTGGCTCCTTTTAATACAACATAGAATTTATGATACACCGCCCATTGACAGGCTTTTAACAAACGCTCATACGCATTTTCCGAACCGCCGGATAGACGGTCAAATTCTCCGGCGTGAGGCGTCAGGATGCTGTTTTCCGGAAGCATTTGCTGCAACTGTTCGTTCTGTGCCATCAAATTTATTGCATCTGCATCTACAACCATTGGTTGTTTGGCATTTTTGAATAACCGGAACAAAACTTCGGCAGTTTTTTCATTACATCCGATTCCCGGGCCAATTCCAATCGCATTGTATTTTGAGTCAAAACTTAAACCGGTAATAAAATCGCGTGCTTCATCTATTTCAATCATTGCCTCCGGAATGGTTGTTTGCAGAATAATTTCTCCACAAGCGGGAATATGTGCGGTTAACAATCCGGCGCCGCTTCGTAAACAAGCTTTTGCAGCCAAAACAGCCGCTCCTGTTTTTCCCCTACTTCCGGCGACTAACAGTGCATGTCCAAAGTTGCCTTTATGAGCAAATGGATCTCTTTCCCTGACGAGCGAAGCAATATCCGTGTTTTCGACAGAAAAAAAATGAGTTTTTATTTCTTTCTGAATCAACGAATGAAAATTCCGGCTCGGTAATTTTTTAAAAACTTGCTCAACGGAAATTGGTTTCATAGTAATATTTATTTATTTTTGCGACAAATTTACTTGTTTTTATTTAATAATATTATTACTTTTACGTTCTATTTTATATAAACAATGAGCGAGGTCTGGGTTAGAGATAAGAAGTTCAGTTTATTTCTTTCTGAAAATGAAATTCTTAAAGGAATAAAAAATGTGGCAGAGAAGATAAAATCGGACTTGAGAGAGCATGATCCGTTGTTTATTTGTGTTCTGAACGGCGCGTTTATGTTTGCTTCCGACTTGGTGAAACTGTTGGATTTTCCTTGTGAATTATGCTTTATTCGCTTGAAATCATACGAAGGTACAAAAACAGAAGGTAAGGTGAAAGAAATTTACGGATTAACGGAAGAAATTGAAAACCGGAATGTCGTAATTTTGGAGGATATTATTGATACAGGGCATACTATGTATGGTTTAATAGAAAATTTAAGCAAGCAAAATCCGTCTTCCATACGAATAGCGACGATGCTTTTCAAGCCGGAAGCGCTTCAATTAGATATTAAGCCGGATTATGTTGCCGTCGAAATCCCGAATGATTTTGTTGTGGGATATGGTTTGGACTATGAAGGACATGGGAGGAATTTAAGAAACATCTATAAAATTTGTAATTAAATTATATTCTAAGAGCTGACAATATAAATCGAAAAAAAATGTTAAACGTTGTTATTTTTGGGGCGCCAGGGTCGGGAAAAGGAACACAAAGCGAATTAATTATAGACAAATATAATTTATTCCATATTTCTACCGGTGATATCTTACGGCAAGAAATCAAAAATCAAACTGAGTTGGGTATGGTTGCCGAAGAGTATATCCAAACAGGACAATTAGTCCCTGATGAGTTGATCATTAAAATGTTAGCAGAAGTGATAGATGCTAATCAACAAACCAAAGGATTTATTTTTGACGGTTTCCCTCGAACAATTGCACAGGGCGAAGCCTTAGACCAACTGCTGAGGGAAAGAGATACAAGTATAATTGCGGTTTTGAATCTTGCCGTAGATGAGGAAGAACTTCTCAATCGATTGGTAAAGAGGGGCGAAGAATCCGGACGAACCGACGACAATCCTGTTATCATTCAAAATCGTTTGAATGTTTACCACAGTCAGACGGAGCCCTTAAAAGTATATTACAAGAAAAAAGGAAAACTATTTACAATAAAGGGAAACAATACAATAGATGGTGTTTTTGAAAAAATAGTTGAAGTTTTTGATAGATTACTTTCCATTTAAATCATAATGAGTGAATCCAATTTTGTAGATTATGTCAAAATCTATACCCGTTCGGGAAAAGGCGGGAAAGGATCCGTGCATTTCCGCAGAGAGAAATACATCCCCTGGGGAGGTCCCGACGGCGGCGACGGCGGTGACGGCGGCAGCGTCATTTTGCGAGGGAATAGGAATCACTGGACTTTGCTTCATTTGAAATACGAACGGCATATTCTTGCCGGACACGGAGATGGCGGTTCAGGAAGATTATGCAAAGGAAAAGACGGCGAAGACAAAATTATTGAAGTTCCGGTCGGAACGGTTATCTTCGATGGAGAAACCGGTGAATTTATTACCGACATCCAACAAGACGGACAGGAAGTAGTTTTATTGAAAGGCGGAAAAGGTGGAAAAGGCAATAATTTTTTTAAATCGGCAACCAACCAAGCGCCTAAATATGCTCAACCCGGCGAGCCGTATTTAGAAAGAAAAATTATCTTGCAACTGAAATTATTAGCCGATGTCGGCTTGGTAGGTTTTCCCAATGCCGGAAAATCAACTTTGCTTTCGGTGGTTTCGGCGGCTAAACCCAAAATTGCCGATTATCCTTTCACTACCTTGGAACCCAGCCTCGGAATCGTTGATGTGCGCGGAAACCATTCGTTTATTATGGCAGATATTCCGGGAATCATCGAAGGTGCAAGCGAGGGCAAAGGCTTGGGACTGCGCTTTCTGCGTCATATTGAACGAAACTCCCTGCTGCTCTTCTTAGTTCCTGCCGATGCCGATTCAATTAAGAAAGAATACGAAATTCTGTTAGGCGAATTGATGCGTTACAATCCCGACTTATTGGATAAACAGCGCGTTTTAGCCATTTCCAAATCCGATATGCTTGATGAAGAATTGGAAAAGGAATTGGCAAAAGATCTGCCTTCTGACCTTCCTTGTATTTTTATTTCTTCGGTAGCGAATAAAGGAATTATTTTATTGAAAGATCTATTGTGGAAAGAGTTGAACAAGCAAGTATTTCACGATGTGGAAAGTATTGTTCGCAAACCGATGGATATCCAAGCAGATGATTTCGACGACGAGGAAGACCTTACTTTTTCGCAAGATACAGAGAACAAATACCCCCCGACAGTTTTCGATAACTGACGTCGGAAAAACCATTCTTTTCTAATATGGCTGACATTTCGGCGTTTTGCGGAAATGCTGAAATGGATTTTGGCAAATATTTGTAAGCTGCCCGGCTATGGGAAATCCAATGGCCGATTTTTGGTATCAATTGGGAATATAACCGGTATGCCTGCTTCATTGGGAAGTATTCAGGAGATGAAAGTTCCAAAATCATCAATCGTCCCCCCGGATGCAATACGCGAAAAATTTCCTGCAAGCCTTTGTCCAAATCCTCAAAATTACGGATGCCAAAAGCAACAATAGCAGCATCGAAAATATTGTCGTCCATCTTCAAGCAAGTACAATTTTGCTTTTCAAAATCAATGATTCCGGACAATCCTCTTTTAGCAACTTTTTCACTGCCAATAGCCATCATCTTTTCGGAAATATCAATACCTAAAATCTTCTCCGGGTTCAACAGACGGCAGGCATCCAATGCCAAATCACCGGTTCCGGTTGCTACATCCAATATGTATTGTGGTTCATAAGGCTTCAAAGTTAATATACCTTTTTTACGCCAATATTTGTCAATACCCAAAGAAAACGCATGGTTCAAGAAATCATACTGTCCGGCAATTTCATCAAACATTCGCTCTATCTGAATACTTTTGGATGCATCGTTCGATTCGTAAGGAACTATTTTTTCCGCCAAGTAAACCATCAGTCAAACTATTATTTATACTGCAAAATTAGAACAGATTTCTTTATCTTTGTATATTATTTACTTAAAATCGAACTTTTCGGTAAATATATGTATGTTTATTACAAAAAAAAATTAACTTTGCACATAAAATGTAAGACCATGAAAAAACTCATCTTTATTTTCTTTCTTCTGACTGTGTTTTTTACAACTACGGCTCAGGAAAACAAATCGATTATTGCTCAAGGAGCAAAAGTTGAAAAATTAGCAGACAGTTTTCGTTTCACCGAAGGTCCTGCTGTTGATAAAAAGGGAAATGTATATTTCACTGATCAACCCAATGATCGGATTATGAAATGGTCTACCGATGGAAAACTTTCTGTTTTTTTGGATAAAACCGGACGGGCCAATGGCATGTATTTCGATAAAAAGGGGAATCTACTGTCTTGTTCCGATTTGGAAAATGAAATTTGGAGTATCAATAAAAAAGGAAAGCATACGGTTTTACTTACGGAATTTAATGGTAAAAAGTTAAACGGACCGAATGATTTATGGATACGTCCTGACGGAGGAATTTATTTTACTGATCCGCTCTATGTGCGTGATTACTGGATACGTGACCCGAAAATGCAGCAAGAAGGAGAATATGTTTATTTCCTCTCTCCGGATCATAAAACTGTCATGCTGGTTGATACGGATTTGGAAAAACCCAATGGAATTATTGGCACCCCCGATGGAAAACATCTCTATGTTGCCGACATCAAAGCAGGAAAAACCTATGTTTATGAAATTCAAAAAGATGGTTTACTCGCCAACAAGAAACTATTTGCAGAGATGGGTTCCGACGGTATGACCATCGACAGGGAAGGAAACATTTATGTGACAGGAAACGGTGTTACCGTTTTCAATAAAAATGGTGAAAAAATCGAACACATTCCGGTCGAAGCAAGATGGACAGCGAATGTTTGCTTTGGCGGAAAAGACATGAAAACACTGTTTATTACCGCCTCTCAGTTTCTCTATAGTTTGCGAATGAATGTAAAAGGTGTTAAATAAAAAACATATAATCCCGAAATATTATGAACACAATGAATCGACGTAAATTTATTCAAGCGGGGCTAACAGGCTTGGCTGGAATTTCTGTAGTAGGTTCAAAAGCAATGAACCTGAATTTTAATTTCCCGGAGGCTTTAGTCGTTGATAAAGTGAAACTTGGCAACTCCGGATTAACTGTTTCCCGGATAGCGATGGGGACAGGTTCGGTTGGAGGTAATCGTGAATCCAATCAAACCCGGCTTGGTATGGATAATTTTATTAAATTGGCTCATCATGCTTATGAATGTGGAATCAGTTTTTATGACACGGCAGATGGTTACGGTTCACATCCTTATGTGGGAGCTGCTATTAAAAGTTTGCCTCGCGAAAAAGTGACTTTGCTGACCAAAATATGGACTTTTGAAGACGGGTCAGACAGGATAGAGCCGTTTATGAAAACCATCGACCGTTTTCGTTCGGAAACAGGTAGCGATTATTTCGATATCTTGCTAATGCATTGCTTAATGAGGGGCGATTGGAATGAAAATCGCAAATACTACATGGATGCTTTTTCTAAAGCCAAACAAGATGGAATAGTCAAAGCCGTGGGTGTTTCCTGCCACAATATCGACGCCCTTGCCGAAGCTGCCGTCAATCCGTGGGTCGATGTAATTATGGCACGTATCAATCCGTTTGGAACGATAATGGATGGAGAGCCGCACGAAGTAAAAGCCATTCTTGAAAAAGCAAAAAATAACGGAAAAGGCATCATCGGAATGAAAATTTTCGGCGAAGGCAAACATGTTACCGACAATGAGCGTCAGCAATCTATCCAATTTGCTTTACACGAAGGAAATATCCATTGCATGACACTGGGGCTTGAATCGGAAGCTCAAATGAATGATGCCATCCAAAGGGTTATGAAAATAGCAAATTCTTAACTCAACATTCATTTTTACTCTAAAAACAAAAAGCCCCTCATCTTTTCAGACGAGGGGCTTTCTTTCTAAAAGATGGCGGCTACCTACTCTCCCACAAAATGCAGTACCATCGGCGCTACCGGGCTTAACTTCTCTGTTCGGAAAGGGAAGAGGTGGAACCCCGGCGCTATAACCACCTGAATATCTTTTTAATTGAGAATT
>Ga0082212_10013441_pt1 | contig 10234 bp, 9 predicted proteins | sample TergutNt197P3_FD_71548 | JGI IMG/M metagenome (GOLD analysis project Ga0082212, IMG submission 71548) | Neocapritermes taracua P3 segment gut microbial communities from Petit-Saut dam, French Guiana - Nt197 P3 | ecosystem: Host-associated > Arthropoda: Insects > Digestive system > Gut ...
CAATCCCCGCCACCAATGTTACCCAAACTAAAGCAACGCTTAATGGCAGCTTAACTTTTGAAAATGTAACACAGATTTCATACGGATTTGAATATAAAAAAGCAAATGATTCGGATTATATATTCGTCACTGCTACTTTAAACAACAATCTGTTATCATACAATTTAACAGACCTGACACCTGATACAGAATATATTTTCTGCAGTTTTGCGAGTTCTGGAGGACAAACAATTTATGGGGATAAGAAATATTTTGATACTCAATCTGTAACTATTAACACAGCTGCTGCCACAAACATAACTCAAACAAAAGCCACTCTAAACGGTAGCTATTTCCTAAGCGATGGTGAAAGTGTGGTAAGAGGCTTTGAATATAAATTGACATCTGCTCTCGACTATGAAGCGATAAACGTTTCAGGCACTGCAACACCGTTTAATCATCAGATTACAGGATTAATACCAAATACACAATATACCTTCCGCAGTTTTGTGAAATTAGGGGCACAGACATTTTTTGGAACTGATCAATATTTTACAACTTTATCAATAAACTTGCAAACACTATCCGCAACAAATGTAGCCCGCAATGCAGCTACCTTAAACGGTACAATAGAATTCGGCGATGCAGTTCTTACACAACAAGGCTTTCTTTTAAGCAATAATGGAAATGTAGATACTATTTATACAAACATTCAAGGCAATAATATATCTCACCATATTTCGGGCTTAACAGCAAACACCTCGTATCAATACAGAACCTTTGCCATTGCATCTAATCAAACATATTTTGGGCAATATGTAACATTTACAAGTGGTGGAAAGGTAATGAAAGAATAATAGCGGTCGTTTAGCCTTGTTTCCAATATCGTGTTGCCGCCCCACAAATTCCTCCCCAACACCATATTGCAAACCCGCACAGCCGAGAATGGCTGCACCATACTCGGCTTCGGGCTAACCCACGCTACGGAAAAGGTATTGGGGTTTGACCGGAAAAATAGCGTTCTTTGAAAATGTAGAGGGAAGGCAGCCACATCGTATAACGGGCAGTTTTGCATGATAGCGGCATTACCTCGCGTGGAGAAAATATTTTGTTATTTTCGCGGCGTGGCTCGCGTGAGAAATGTGTGAAAGCCGCCACCTTGCGAAGTCGCCGGGCGTTATGTGTCATGCGGCGAAAGCGCAGTAAAAATTGAAAAGTAAAAGTGAAAAAATGAAACAAATAATCCTTACTGTCCTAATAGTAATTATGAGTGGATTTATATTCGGACAAGACAATGTAAACGGAAAAAATATGGAAACAAAAAAAGCATTATTAATCATTGATATTCAAAATGATTATTTTGAAGGAGGGGCAAATCCTTTGATTGGAAGCATTGAAGCAAGTATAAACGCAAGAACGTTATTGAAAGATTTCAGAGAAAAATCGTTGATAGTAATACACATACAACACTTTTCAACGAGATCGGGTTCAACATTTTTTATTCCGAACACAAAAGGAGTTGAAATCCATGAAAATGTTAGACCAATTGGCGGCGAAACAGTGATTGCAAAAAATTATCCGAACAGTTTTCGAGAAACAGATTTACTTGATTACCTGAAATTAAACAATATAACCGATTTAGTAATCTGCGGAATGATGACCCAAATGTGTGTTGACGCAACGACAAGAGCAGCAAAGGATTTTGGATTTAACTGTGTAGTAATCGGAGACGCTTGTGCAACGAAAGATTTGGAAATTCAAGGGAAAAAAGTTTCAGCGAGTGAAGTGCAAAAATCTTTCCTTGCTGCACTGAATTATTTTTATTCAACCGTGAAAAATACACAAGAATACTTGAACGAAAGTGAAAAATAATTATGAATAACAGTCTGAAAGTAAAATTATTATCCTGTTTATTTATATTGTTATGCACATCATCGGTGGTTGCACAATATCCTATTGTGAATGCTACACACCCACGACTTTACGCCGATTTGGAACGTATCAACGTGTTAAAAAACGGTATTTTAGTGTCGGGAGAGATGCAAAATACTTTTAACGACGTACTATATATGTATAACACAGGGTGGATTACCGACCCGCAACTGTACGTTTCCGGCACTGATTCTACGCTATGGCATTGGAATTGGAATGACCCAACCTCACGCGACCATGTATTTATCTGTGTGCTTATTTTTAAACTTACCGATGATCCGTTGGAATTAAAGCGTTGTCGTTTTATTGTCAGACAGGCAATAGATATAATTAACAATACAAACTGGTCTTCAATGAGTTGGGATGACAAAGAAACACTGATAAGAAAATTGAGTGATGCAGGCGATTTGATGTTAGACTGGCTTTATGACGATCTTCCGATTTCGTTGCGCAACGATTTGGAACAGGCGTTGTATGCGATGAACAGTGAATTTATGTCCACCTACATCTATTCTTCCGCAGGAAACAGTTATGTATCAAGTCATAACACATGGAACACCATTTTTGCCAACCAAAACGCACTGGTTTTATATAATGCAACAAGTTTGAATACAGCGCAAAAAGACACGGTACAACAGTGGTATCAAGATGTGTATGATAAAATTCAAAATGGTTTTATCCCATGCTGGACATACTATCGAGACGATGACGGTGGCTGGAACTGGGGCGCCGCTTATGCGATGTGGTCGTTGGTTGACCAGTTTCAGTTGTTTGAAAATATGCGTATTGGTACTGACAAAAATTTTTTTACCGATTTGCCCTGGATAGAAAACAGTATCAATCAATATTTATATTTCATTCAGCCTAATAATCAAACGCTTCATTTGGGCGACGGCGAAATGACATTGATGGGCGACCGTGTTATCTACCTGCATGCAATTTTTTTTAATGACCCCCGTAGCAAATGGCTGGCACAAAATCCTTATACACCCTCTACGATTACTAAACAGGAAAAGTTATTGTACAAAGATTTTTCCATGCCGTCGGTATCACATCACAATGCGCCGTTGCAGTGGTGGGCTGACAAGGTAGGACTTTCCGTAAGTTTTTCCTCTTGGGAACCTGATGCTACAATGGTTACATTCTTTAACTCGCCCAGCAAACGTGCCGCTCACGAACACCGTGATAATAATTCATTTACTGTTTTCAAACACAAACCGTTGCTGATTGACGCAGGATATTATGACGCATACAACAGTATTCATTACCGTAATTATTACCAGCGCACCATAGCCCACAACAGCATTTGCGTTTTTGACGACACAGAAACATATTTTGCATTCGGCAATGAAGTTTCCAATGACGGCGGACAAATTGAATCGGACGCCTTAATGAATATCAACGACATAACTGCACCCGAAAATCAGCGTGGAAAATGGATACATTACGCCGCAAATGATGCTTATACCTACAACGTAGCCGATGCACAACTGTCATACAACAACAATAAATTAGATTTTTTTAGAAGAAAGTTATTGTATCTGCCGCCAAATAAAATTATCGTTCTCGACCATATTCATCTGAAAAATACAGCAACCCAACAGCGTGATATACAATGGACAGGGCATTTTGTTAATCAACCGCAAATTACAGGAGAGATTATCAATACAACCATTCCCGAACATATCCTTACCTATAACGGAAAAGATTATACGGCAACCAATGGCAATGGAACTGTCGCATTACGGACGTTGCTCCCTTTGGAAACCAACACAACGCTTATCGGTGGAAACGGCTACGAATATTGGGTAAACGGTATCAATTATCCGACACAGACCAATCCCGACCCGAATGATGATACCTACGGTTCATGGCGTATTGAAGTGCGACCAAACAATGTAACAGATTCCATAGTTTTTTTACATACCATACAAACGGGCGACAATGTTAATATCGCCGTTGCAGAAGGTATTGCATTGACGAGCAACGTCTCTATCGGTATAGACTGGACAAACACGCTCTACTTTTTTGCTGCTGATGCAGGGATAGAAAAAACTTGTCATCTGCTCGACAATGTAGCAGGAAATCGAACACTCACGTTATTTGCCACCGATTTACAGTCGGGAAACTATACCGTAAAAGTGAACGGAGTAACACACAGTACAGAATATGCCGATGTTGACGGAATATTGACCTGCACGATTTCATTAACAGATGATAATAATACGATAGAAATCACAAAAGAAACTACAACAAACGGTATCCCTGAAATTGAAAACAGCATAATCATTTATCCCAATCCGACGACGGGAGAGTTGCATATATTGAGTAATGAGTATCAAGTTGTGAGTATTGATATGTTTGATATACTGGGATGTTCCGTAATTCGACAATCCGGTCTCCGACAATCGGAAATCACAATAAATATCTCGAATATATTGGCAGGAACATATTTTTTGAAGATAGAAACGGAACAGGGAACGATAATGCAAAAAGTAGTGAAACGGTGATTGATAGAAAAAATAATTTGACACGATTTATATTAAACCGTACAAAATTCAGTGTTTCAAACTAACTACCTCATTCGGATTATGCCTATCCCTGAAAATAACCGCAAACAACACTGCCACCACCAACGCATAGGCTGCAAACACAAACCAAACATTGGGGATTTGTGGTAAATTCCATTGGATTGCGCCGGTAGAATCGGTGAAGTATTTGGCAATAACGTTGCCGGCAATCAAATTGCCGAGCACGGCGCCAATGCCGTTGGTCATCAGCATAAAAACGCCCTGCGCCGAAGATTGAACTTCCGAGTTGGTGTTCTGTTGCACAAACAATGCGCCCGAAATATTAAAGAAATCGAAAGCCATCCCGTATATAATACAGGAGGTTACGATTAAACCGAAGCCCAGCGCGGTGTTTCCAGCCAAACCAAACAAACCGAAACGCAATGTCCACGCCAGCATACTGAACAGCATTACTTTCTTTATGCCAAATCGCCTCATAAAGAACGGAATGGCAAGAATAAACAACGTTTCCGAAATTTGAGAAATGGAAAGAATCATCGTGGAAAAATCAAACACAATAGAACCTTCCGGAAAAATATGCGAGTCTTGCAAAAAAGCATCGCCGTAAGCGTTGGTGAGTTGCAACGCACCGCCCAGCATCAAACTGAATATAAAAAAGATAGCCATTTTCTTTTGTTTAAACAGCACAAAAGCACGCAGCCCTAACTTGTCTATCCACGATTGTTGCGCGTTGTTTTCTTTTTCTTCTTTGGTAATAGTGGGTAATGCCACGAAAGCAAACAGCGCCAAGCAAATAGCGCCCACCGCCGAAATGATGAACGATACTTTTATGCTGTAGCCCAATCCCCATTCTTTCGTAAAAAAATTGGTAAACCACATTGCAGCGATGAAACCCACAGTGCCCCAAACCCTTATGGGCGGAAAATGCACGGTAGGGTCTTTGCCCACTTTCTTCAACAACTCAAAACCAATGGCGTTGTTAAGCCCAATGGTGGGCATATAAAAACACATCGCCACCAACAGCACCCAGAAGAACGGCATCGGGTTGTTGATAAACGGCAAAAAACACATCACTGCGCCAAACAGCAGGTGCAAACCGGCAAACACATAGTTTGCTTTCCATTTGTCGGCAAGAATACCGAACAGCGTGGGCATAATAAGTGATGCAAATCCCATAGTGGAAAATACCAATCCGAATGCTGCCCCGTCCCAGCTGCGTTCTTTAAATCCGTAAGAGGCGAGGGTCATCATCCAAGCGCCCCACACAAAAAATTCTAAAAAATTTAAGATAATTAAGCGTGATTTTAGTGTCATAATTATTTGATTTTGTTATTTATATTGAAACTGACATTACGCAAAAGCACCCGTTAGGTACAGGTGGCTCGTTCTGCTGTATTTGGTATTTTAATGTCTGATGGACTGTTGATTACGTAATTTGTTTTTTTTCCACTGTCTTCTACTTGTAACATTTCTTTTGAAACTAAATCCTGCAAATCACGAAGGGCAGTATCTGTTGAACATTTTGTCAATTTTGCATAAACACCTGTCCTAAGAAACTCAAAACTTTTTCCATAATTATCGTAACAATAATTGATTACGATACGTTGACGGTCATTGATGGATTTTTCACGGTACAAATCCCAAAAACGTGCTTTGTCCAAAATCAGTTTCAAATTTTGTTCGCTTGCGTGTAATGCTTTTTCAAAACAACCCAAAAACCATTCAAGCCAATCGGTAATGTCGCCGTCTGATTTTTGAGTTTGTTCAATAAGGTCGTTGTAATGGCGGTGTTCCGTGTAAATTTGATTCGACATACTGTAAAAACGAATTTTACTGTTGTCACTGCGAGCCAACTGCATATCCATAATTGCTCGCGCTAATCGTCCGTTTCCATCGTCAAAAGGGTGGATTGTTACAAACCAAAAATGAGCAATTGCAGCCTTCAAAACAGCATCTGTTGTGATGTCTTCAGTATTAAACCACTCTAAAAATTTATCCATTTCGGCTCTTATTCGTTCCGGTTCGGGCGCTTCAAAATGAATTTTTTCACGTCCGAAAGTTCCTGACACGACTTTCATCCCAGCCGAGCGATATTTTGCCACGTCAATTTGCTGATAACCGCTAAAACCCGTTTGAAACAACGAATTGTGCCAGCCAAAAAGTCGAGTTTCAGTTAGTGGATTTTTGAAATTCTGCGTTGCATCAAGCAAAACATCAACTATTCCCTCAACATTTCTTGAAGTTGGGATATATTCGGCGTTTTCAATACCCATTTTACGAGCAATTGACGAACGGACTTCATCGGGATTGAGAAATTCTCCCTCTATTTTTGAAGTATCAACAGCATCTAACGTCAAAGTTAAAAGTTTCGCTTCTTCTATCAGTTGAAAGCCGATATTTTCCATTTTGCCGAGTAAATTACCTTGCAAATGCCTGATATTTCCAAGCAATGGAAGTATATTTTTATTATTCCATTGGAAGTTAATCCAATTCTTTTTTTCGTGTATATACATATTCACTGCAAATTATGCGGTAAAAATACATTTTTTTCACCGCATAAGCAAATTTATTTTAAATTTTCACAACAAACAATTATCGTTTTCTTCTTTTTTTGTCCCACTGCGCTGTCCTCCACTTGCACCTAACGTCCCAGCGGCTTGGCGAAGCGGCGGCTTTCACTGTACGTTCTGCGGGCTACTGCCGTTCGTGTTCGCACGTCAATTTCTGCGGAGTTACTGCCGCCGTTGCGCCAAACCGCATGTTGTGCCGCAGTTTTTTGTTCAGTAAATTTTCGTCTTTGAGTTCGCATTCCCAAATACGTATCACTGTCCATCCTTTTTCTTCAAGTGTTTTATTGACTTCTTTATCGCGCGTTTTATTTCGTTCGACTTTTTTAGACCAATAATCAGCATTGTCTTTAGGCGTAGTGTTTCGACAATTGTGTCCATGCCAAAAACATCCGTCAACAAAAACAGTTGCCTTTATTGTTGGAAAAGTAAAGTCGGGTTTGCCAAAAAGTGGATAGTTCCTACGCCACCCTTTGATATTATTTGCCTTGAAAAACGCAATAAGTTTTATTTCTGTAGATTTATTGCGACTGCTTTTAACCTGTCGCATTACATTACTACGCTGTTCTTTTGTGAAAACGTCAGCCATTTTTTTGAATAACGGTTATCCATGATTTATCAAAACCAAGTGCAGACAAAATTTGTTCTTTGTAAAGCGTTTGCGGTTGTTTAATGCGAATCACCAAACTCTTTTCGGGGACATTTTCGATGATTGTAAATTGAGAACCGTGCGGCTGCCACGTAAAACAATGTTCATCCGTTTTCTTGTCAATTCCAATCAAGTTGTTGTTCTTGTTCCATTCCCATTTGTAAAGTTCATGGTCGTAGCGAATTGTTTCAAATTCAAAAACGCAAACTTCCGACAGGTCATTAGATTTCATTAAGACGACCGTTCGCAAATGCTTGAATTTTTCTCTAATGGCTGAAACTCTTTCATTCCAAATATCCAGTACAAGTTTGCCGATAATTGCAGGATTTGCTTTTGTGTCAATTCGCTCGCCAAATGAATAAACGGGGGAATTTCTTCCTGAAATTAACCGTACTCTTTTTTGTTCGGTCGGTTTTGTCGCCTTCACTGTTTTTGCTCCCCATGCGGTATTTCCCATTATAACATCGTCAAGTCCCACGTTTGACGGTTTCCAGTCAGCCCCGATACAATTTGCAAAAATATTTTCCCAGTCTGAACCTTCCAATTCGGGCTTTCCTTTGGACGCCAACAAATATATTAACTCTTTACCGAGAAGAAACGGAAAGTTTTTTGGAAATTCATTTAGCGGAAATGCACATTATATAATATCCCCTACACATTCATGGAAAGTTAATCTAAAATGCTGTGAATGATTTTTATCGTAAAAAACGTAATCCGCACATTTTGTACATAGCGGATGGTAATTCCCTAAATACCCAGATGGTATTATTTCAAAATTGCCTTCTTTGCTACAAAGAAAACATTCCCATTTATCATTAATTTCTTCTATCATAACAAGGTTGAATAATTTACTTGTTTAACTGTTCTTTCTACCTTTTTAAATGACAATCTGCTATTGAGTGGGTCAAAAAAATATTCATGGTGCGGTTTTTCAGCAAAATTCATCACAACGAAAAGGCAATATTGTTGTTTCAACTCATTTGCTACAAAAAATTCTTTTTCGGTCATCATAATATTGCCACTGTTTAGATTTAATCCCTTAACTTCAACGCAATAGAAATTTGTTTGCTGAGACAATTTATAATCAAAACCACAAGCAAAATTCGTTGTGTCTTTCAATTCACAATCTTTAAACTTTTCTATAGTCTGATAGTTGATTTTAAAATATTCTTCGGCAGATTTTCCTGTAATTAAACGTTTTGCTACACTTTCCGTTCCGTCTTTTTTCTCGATTTTTTCAATAAATTTTTCAATTTCGTAATTTGGTATCAGAAAATTTTTTATTAACTCTGTGAAATCATAAAAATTAACAGATGAAAAATCATCAAGGTGTTTTTTACAGTAATCTCTTAATGTTCTTTTGTGCCAACCTTTTCGTGGATTTGGAAAATAAGGGTCGAATTCATCACGGTAATTTTTAATTGAAGCAGGTTTTGCACCAATGGAATACCCCAACGTATTAAATGCTTGAACAATTCCGTCAAAACCTAATTTTTTTAAACCTTTGTCGTCGAACTTTGACAAATATAGTCCAATAAGAATTGCTTTATCTCGATTTGAAAACACATTTTTCATAAATCAAGCAACTTTAGGTTGTTTTTCGCCGTTTACAAGCAAATAGTTGTAAGACGCGCCTGCTCGCAAAGCGCACGAATACGGATACGAGCAAATATTTCCCGCCTTATTTTCGTGCCAAATCGAAAGTTTATATGCCGACTTATGCTTTGCTTTTCTTTTTTCAACGATATATTCAGATGCGTAATGCTTTTTATCAACCTGCTTTTCCAGTATTTCTGATAAAGGCTTAAATGGTCTTACCGGTGCGGGAAAAGAAAATAAAACAGGCTCTCTATGCCCGACTATAATCACTCGTTCCCGTTTTTGAGGCAATCCGTAATCAAGCGCGTTTAGTACTGCGTATCGAACATGATAACCCATATCTTGCAAGGTTTTGAGTATCGTTTTCAAGGTTTTTCCCTTGTCATGCCCGACAAGTTGTTTTACGTTTTCCAGCACAAACGCTTTAGGTCGTTTATGTTTCAAAATTCGCGCTATGTCAAAAAACAGTGTACCTCGAATATCATTAAATCCTTGCATTTGCCCTATTATGCTGAATGGCTGGCAAGGAAAACCTGCAAATAAAATATCATGGTCGGGAATATCTTTTTCGTCCACTTTAGTAATGTCTCCAAAAGGTTGCTCTCCAAAATTTTTCTCGTAACTGAATTGACACGCAAGGTCGATGTCTGACGAAAAAACACAGTCGGGAATTAGGTTGTTTTCAAAACACGCTTCGTTCATTGCCTGTCTAAAACCGCCAATTCCGCAGAAAAGGTCGATAAATCTTACTTTTTCCATAGAATTATTTTAAAGCACAAAATTATACATTTTTTTTGAAACAACAATTTTTTTTCGATATTAATCATTTAAATCGTGTGTTTCGTTCGTGTCCGCACGTCATTTTCAGCAATGCACGTGTCCCCTCAAATTGCGCACAACGTGGTGGCGGCTTGGCGCAGGCGGGGCTTCCACTGCCGTTCGGACGGGCGCAAAACTTGCAAATTTGCACAAACTTT
>Ga0082212_10013442_pt1 | contig 10233 bp, 6 predicted proteins | sample TergutNt197P3_FD_71548 | JGI IMG/M metagenome (GOLD analysis project Ga0082212, IMG submission 71548) | Neocapritermes taracua P3 segment gut microbial communities from Petit-Saut dam, French Guiana - Nt197 P3 | ecosystem: Host-associated > Arthropoda: Insects > Digestive system > Gut ...
GGAGTGACTCTTAACTTATTAAAATGATTAGATGATCTTGAGAGGATCAATACTACTGTAGTTGATTAGGCCGCAGTAGCCATCAACAAAAAAGTTCAATGAAGATTTTCATTGAACTTTTTTGTTTTGATAGGGGCTATTTAAAAAGAACACAAATGACGCAGATAACGCAAATTTTCATAGATATTTAAACAATTGATTATCATGTATTTAAAATTTTTGTTCATTAGATTTCTTTGGAAAATAGTTCAAATGTAATTATGTATCTTTGAGGTACGTATTATAAATAGACCTCTCCAGAAAATAGTATAAATACAAATCTATATACCTGAAAAATTAACGTTCATGTAACCTAGGCGTTATTTAAAAATAAGTAACTATTCAATTTCCGAAAAGGTCTATTTATTATTTGTAAAAATTCGCGTTATCTGCATCATTTGCATTCTTTGGTAATGAGCTCAAAAATGGTTAGTGAATTATTAAAAAAAAGATATTAAATTAACGTCAGTTTCTATGTTGCAATGCAAGAAAAATAGAGACTGACATTAATTTAGAAGTGAAGTAGGAGAGGGAATAGGCTCTGTAGAGGAGCAACTTATGAGCAATAGAATTCAAGATGTACGGAAATAGGAGGTTGTCTCAAAGGTCCTAAAAAAGCGTTTCGTCATTGTGGGTTTGACCCGCAATCCCTTGATAGTCAATTTGCAATTTTCAGGGAATCCGGCGTCAAGCGCGGGATGACAGGCCTTTGAGACAACCTCTTTTTCATTTCCAGTATTTTTTATGGTTAAGAAAACCTATCTTCGTTTTTGAAAAACAAGTATCATTTAATGTCAATTTTTATTCATTCTAAATAAACGCCAGTTCGACAGAAGAACAATTTGTTATTCTTTGATTGCCAATAGAATAAACATTTTTACACCCCTTATTTCCACTTTATTTTTCTAACAAAACAACCTTAGTAGCAGCGAATTAACCCACAAACATCAACCTTATTACCTTATTTTTTCCATTAAAATAAGGTAATAAGGTTTGTGAATAATATGTAAACAATTGCTACTAAGGTTGTTTGGTTAGAAAAACAAGGTGTAAATAAGGGGTGTAAATTTGTTAATTGGGCGTATGCAATACGCCCCTAAGGGAAACGTTCCGCGTAAAATAAAATCTAAATGTTCCACGTGGAACATTTCAAAAAATATCCCATTCTTCCAATTAATCACTGATTATTTGGAACCTCACTCGCATCAACAATCTTATAAAGTTTATCCGACGGGCGAATCTTGCACGGAACAGCAATGGAAAACAACTCCCCTCTCCTAACCTCTTTTGCCAATTGATAATCTACTTGCATTTCCTCTGCTTTCAATTCAACAACACCTGTCGTTGGACCCATAATCAGAAGTTCGTCTCCCGTCTTTACTCCATATCCTGTTTCGACTAAAAATTCCGCTACACCCAACTTGGAAAAATATTTCATTCCTTTCGCCACATACACTTTTCTCTTTGTTGCCTCAGACCCATAAGTGGGACTCCATTCCCCTAATCGTTGCCCTAAATAATAACCATTCCAAAAGCCACGATTAAAAACAGTTTTCAGCCGGTTATCCCAAGCTTCTGTTTTTTCTTCAGAGAAAGTCCCGTCCAAATACGAATTAATCGCTTCATTGTAACATTGGGTGACAAGCTTTACATATTCAGGACCACGCGCACGGCCTTCGATTTTAAATACTCGCACGCCGGCATCGATCATCTTGTTCAGGAAATGAATCGTTTTTAAATCCTTTGGTGACATCAAATATTGATTATCTACCTTAATTTCAATATCACGTTCATCATCGATCAAACGGTAACCATGACGGCAAACCTGATAACATGCACCCCTATTCGCCGAAGCATTCATCTCATGCAGGCTTAAGTAACATTTTCCCGAAACTGCCATACACAATGCCCCATGACAAAACATTTCAATGCGTATCAAGTTCCCGCCCGGTCCTGTGATGTTTTGCCCGACAATTTGCCTGTGAATTTCGCTTACCTGTTCCAAATTCAGTTCGCGAGCCAAAACAACTACATCTGCAAATTGTGCATAAAATTTCAAAGCCTCGATATTAGAAATGTTCAGTTGGGTGGATAGGTGGACTTCTACGCCTGTACTTCTTGCATACATCAAAGCGGCTACATCCGAGGCAATGATAGCGGAAACTTTCGCTTCGCGGGCAGCATCGACGATTTCCCGCATCCGGCACATATCCTTATCATAAAGGATAGTATTGACAGTCAGGTAAGATTGGATATGGTGTTTGGTGCATATTCCCGCAATATTTTTCAAATCGGCAAGTGAAAAAGTTTGAGCGGAGCGCGAGCGCATATTTAAGTCCTCTACTCCGAAATAAACGGAATTCGCCCCTGCACGGATTGCTGCTGATAGAGATTCGTAAGAACCTGCCGGAGCCATTATTTCGTAATTATCGACCTCTTTTTGCTGCATTCGATTAAAGTTGATTATATCATCTCCAAAAAAACGTTAAAAGTTTTGAGGTTTAGAGTCCACCGTAGGGATAGACTTCGGCAAGATTTGTATAGGGCGCACGGTTGCTATCTGGCAGCTTGATTTTAAGGTAACGCCCCCTGGTAAGTTTGTCGGTTGATTCTATTTCTAATCTACCTCCTGTTGTAAACGTCCCTTCGCCAATCAATATCCATGAACCAGTTTCTTCGGGGCTGTCGCCCAAGTAACATTCCACCGTTCTTGTGTCTGTGTTACCGCTACGGCGATAAATATCAAACCGAACGATATTTTTGGGTGATTTCATGTCGATGATTGCCCAATGCGGCAACGGGGCAACCGGTGTTCGTTGGGAACTCCAATATGTCGCTAAATTTCCATCAATAAGCGCACTGCCACCTTCGCCTGCTGTTTCGTCCGATACTTCCAAAACCTCCCAATCGCTCCTGTCGTATTGATATGAGGTTGCGAAAGCGGTTCCATAGGTAGTCCATGCGGTAGCAAAAGTATCAATGGCGACCGGTTCCGGAATGTACAACGAGCGGGCTTCAAAAGTAGAGCCCGGCAAGGCATCGGGGCAAAACACCGTATTTTCATTTTGTTTGGCAACAACAATATCGGTAGAGCCATCACTTTTTTGATACCGGATTTCCGTACGAACCAAATCCTCGCTTGCAGCAAACAACGAAATGGATCCTGTTCCAATATCGTTTTTATCAATCAGTTCAACAGTATTGACCCGCCGCCCGGTCAGGGTGCTTTTGTACACTTCTCCGTAGGATGTCCCGAAATTAGTTAAGTATAATGATTTGTGACCATGTAAATCGGTAGTCCGGGCATTGAAAGTGTATGATTTTTCTTCCAGATTGGGAATAATAACAGAGAATAAATCAATTCCGGCAGTTGGAGTCACCGGCATAATGAGTGAATCCATACCCTCGTTCCAGTATAAATCAACAGAACGTACATTGGGTGACTTATATAGCATGTATTGGCATTCTATCCTATTCATGCCCGCAAAAAATATCACTGAAGCAACTTTTGGCGCATAAATAATCTCACCATCTTCGATATATTCTTTATGTGTATCCATAAAATCTCCGCAGGAAATCAAAGCGGAAAGTATTAACGGGATGATAATTCCATTTACTATTTTTTTCATAAATAACTTTTTTACTGATTCGATTTATTTATTCAATTACAACGCCATAAAAATCAAGTTCGCAAGGGTGGGTGTAACTTGCATCTGTCCAAGTATTCGTTATAAGAAACCGGATATACCGGAAAGGTTGCTGTTCCAAATCAAATTCAAATTCAAAACCTGACAAAGCAGCGTCAACATCCTCGTCTGTCATAACCGTACCCGGCAATCCGGAGGGTTTGATTTGCGTGCAATCTTCCAGTATCATCGTCCATTCGTCCCAATTTCCGCTACTTGATGGAACAGAATAACAGGCATATACATTAAATCTTCTTGGGTTACCCCAACCGTAATACGAATTTTGGTAGTTACGGTTAAAAAACACAAAACGGCTTAATTTTACCATTGCGCCCAAATCAATCGTGAAAGCGGCGGGGATAGCCCCCACTGCCGAATGTCCGAAAGTATCCCTGTTATCGTCAATGATAAAATCGTCCATTCCTTCCCAGTTGGTAAAATTGGCGTCGCTTGTCAATCGCATGACCGACATGTTTCTTTTATTGATTTTTTCTTCGTACAAAGGGATAATTTTTTCAGATGGATAGACCGTATCGGTTGCATTCCCCCAAAAGTCGCGGATAACGCAACCAAACCGTCGTTCTTCCGGTTGGTATCCACGCAGGGAAAACTTCATTGTTTCGGATGCGGAGTTAATTACCCGCATGATCTGGAATCTGCCAAGCGAATCTTCAGCAAAAAACTCGAAAATCAAAGGCTCTTTATCAGGATTCTCCCACAAGAACCGGGCACCGCCAAAATCAGGAACAATTTGCATTGTTTTTTTCGTTTTATTCAATGATGCTTCCAGAGGCGTAAATTTCACAGTCACAGGATCCGACATTTCCTGCGCTCTGTTAATTGTGTAAACTTTTGCTTCATGTTCGTTCATATCGTTGTATCCGCATATTGTCAAAAAATTTTCGAAATACGAGGCTGAACTTTCAAAAGTTCTCCCATCCGACAGGGAATAAACCGCTTTGATGGAGAGGATATCCTCGGTGTCTGGTATCTGGTAAGTTATAATAACCCCTCCTGCAATAGCTTCCTGCTTTAGTATTTCGACTTTCCCCGGTTTTCCAAGACTTTTGGAAATCGGTTCCAGTTTTTTTTCATCACATGAACTTAATATCAAGATGATGAGCGTTAAAAAATAATATACTGTTTTCATTTCTTTTCTTTTATTTAGTTACCAACCTGGATTTTGAACTAATAATGGATTGCTTATAATATCTTCTTCTGGAATAGGTGCAAAATAATTACGGTATGTAAATACTTGTGTGTAGAGCGTGGCAACCGAGTAATACTCCATCACTTGGGTTTTCAAAACGTCCCAACCTTGAACCAGACGGTTCTGTTCCCTGACTGCAGTTTTCCAGCGACGGCTATCCCAATAATACTGTCCTTCGAAAGCGAGTTCTACCGCACGTTCACGCTGGATAATTTCACGCATTCCTGCCTTAAACAATGGTTTCGTAGGATTTGAAGAATGTTTACCCCAACTGTCGACTACACCATCCAATCCTGCCCTTTCCCTTATTTCATCAATATACCGGTATACTTCATCGTCGGGGCTGTCCTTGATTTCATTGAGCGCTTCGGCATATAGCAGTAATAAATCGGCATAACGCATGTCGGGGAATGGATAATCTTCGTAGGTTACATTGTTGGCATCGCGAAACATAGAATTGACGGATACCAATTTTTTGGGCCAATAACCGGTAGCATTGTATTGAGTAGCTTCCCATATTGACGAGTATTCGTTATAAAGGTTTTTAGGACATTTACATTGAGAGTCATCTTCCGGTTCGTTGGCGTAATGATTGCCATACCATTTTCCACGGTCGAAACCCAGAGAGGAATAGAAGCGCGCCTCACGTTCGAAATTCATAACGGCAGTTGCTTCATTCTGCTGTAGAAAATACTTGTGGGCGGCATCGCCCATTTTGACATTGAACCTGTCTGAATACGGATAAGCCGGATCTTCATCGATGGGTACGCCATGTTTTGAATAGAATTTGTCAACAATATGAAGCGGAACACTCATCACTCCACTTGTTGACAGGAGCGTTCCCGTTTCCAATCTTGGGAAACAGGGGCTTTGCAGACCCCAGTTAATATAACTGGCTGTATTTCCCCAAATCAATTCGCAATTCCAACGTTCGGTGATTGCGCTTCTCAAGGTATTCACAATCCTTGTGGAGTCGGACATAGGTTTAGCGGTCACATAATCTGCTTTTTGGAACAGGCGAATACCGGACAATTCGCAAATTTCAATCGCCTCCTTGCAGGCATCCGCAGCCAATTGCCAACGCATAGGATCAAAAGTCTGGGTGAAAAAAGGTTCGCCATCCTGATTTTTGAAACTGTTGTAATCGGTATTCCCGTTGAAAAGGGGACTTGCCCAATACACCAAGGTTTTCGCTTTTAACATCAAGGCAGCAGCCTGTGTAAACCGTCCCAGTTCTGTGGTGCGGTTGTCGATAATTTTCGGAAGCGCATTACTGTTAATCACTTCATCAATCAATTCGAATACATAAGCAAAACAGTCATCTATTTTTTCACGGTAGACACGTACCCCACGAGTGGACGCATCCACCGGCGTGTTTTGCCTTAAAGGACATATTGGTCCGTAATAGGTAATCAGGTAAAAGTGCATGTAAGCCTTGATTAATGTTACTTCGGCAATCCAGCGCCTTTTTTCGTAAGCATTCAAATCCTGTACATCTCCAATATTTTCGAGGAAAGTATTGCAATCATTAATTCCACCATAGAGCGTACGAACTGCGGTAGAAGTGCTTCCCCAATAGTTAATCAGGGGATTGGTAGGACTATGATATCCCAATCCGAATTGAAATCCGCCTGTTATGTTGATGCGTTCATTGTTCAGTATCATTTCCAAGGAGCCAAAGATAGCAGGGTTTGCGTTCATATCTCCCAATCTGGGCAAGTTCCAGTAGCATGTAGCCAGGTACAGCTCAGCCGTATAACGGTCGGAAAAGGCATGATCGACCGTAGCTACATTATCCGGCACTACATCTAAATAATTGCAGGAAACGCTTATCAATCCCGCTATGATAACAAATATAAATTTATTTAATGATTTCATAATATATTTATTATTTATGGTTTATATTCCGATATTTAATCCTATGTTTAATACCCGTTGTACAGGATATCCCAAGCCATTTCCTGCCATTTCAGGGTCCCAAAGTTTAAATCTGCCCCAACACAACAAATTGGTTCCACTGACATAAACACGCAAATTTTTCACATGTATTTTGTTCAATAGCGCAGGGGAAAGCGTATAACCGAACTCAACCGATTTCAAGCGGAGAAATCCCGCATCCTGCATGAACCATGTGGATCTTTGCGCATTGTTGGAAATAGTAGTGTAGGATAAGCGTGGCCAAATAGCGTATGGGTCCCTGTTACTTTCAGACCAATAGCTATCGGCAAAAGCCTTGATAACTTGATTTTGTCCGCCAAGTCCATCCTGGGGACCGCTGTCGCCATTTTGAAAAGGAGATACGCGTCCCATGTCGAACCAGAATGATTGTCGCGCCGATCCCTGAAAAAAGAAAGAAAAATCCAATCCCTTATATCCTGTAGAAAGTCCGAATCCATAGTTAATTTCCGGCACAGTTGGGAATCCGATGGGCACCTGGTCTAATGCCGATATTTTCCCATCGCCGTTCACATCACGGTACTTGATATCACCTGCCTCGTAGGTTCCGAATTCCTGATTCGGGGAGTTTCTAACTTCAGCGTCATCGATAAAAAGGCGTTCGGCAATATATCCCAATACCTGATTGATTGGATGACCTACTTTCGACAACCATGGTGTTTCGCTGTAATCAGGTTCTTCCCATTCCAAGACTTTACTTCTGGCATAGGTGAATGTTCCCCTGCCTGTCATCCATAAATTACGACTGAAGTTTTTCTCATAATTCAGTTCCATATCAAACCCTTTTCCTTCTGCTTTCCCAAGGTTGGCTTTAACGGAGGGAATGACGCCCATGGTATTGGGAACTACACGGTCGACCAATATATTCTCGCGTCTTTCGCGAAAAACTTCCACAATGGTAGAGAATCCGTTTTTGGTAGTCATCTCAAGCCCTATATTTGATTTGTAGGCTTTTTCCCAGCCAACGCTGTAATTTGAATACCTTGTCACATCCACACCGCCCGGATTATAGTTAAGTTGTGTTCCCCAGTGAACATTTTTACCGGTATAAAGAGAAACTTGCGACAAATAGTAGAAACGATCTGCAGCGCTTCCAATGGCGTCATTTCCTACCAACCCATAAGTCGCTTTCAACTTAAAGGTAGGTATATAGTCCTTAATCGAACTGAAAAATTTTTCATTCGACACCATCCAGGCTCCACCCACCGAAGGGAAGAATCCGAAGCGGTTGTTTTTGGCAAAACGCTCCGAACCGTTATATCCAAAGTTAAATTCTGCAAAATAGCGTAAATCATAATTATAAGCCAGACGACCCGAAACGCCTAAATTGCGGCTGGGTAACGAAAGTTGCAGGTTGTCGGCAATACCTACTTTATGATTACGCATAGTATATACCACTAAGGCGTTCAGGCTGTGTATACGATTGAAGATACGATTGTATTCGGAAGCTGCTTCCAAATAGAAAGTGGTTTTAACCTGCCTGTCTCCCGGATTATAATCTATAAATTCCATTCCCGTTCTCAAACGCTTTAAGGTATAGGAATCATTCAACAAGTCATAGGAGCTTATATTGTAGAAATACGGATAATACTGGCGGCTGACATTAAAAGACGATTCCCTGTTGAGATTAATCATTATTCGCGCCGTTAATCCATCGGTAAGCATATCTAACTTTTGCTTGCCCTCAAATTGTACGTGCATCAGGTTATTACTGTATTCACGGTACCCCTTCAGCGCTTCAGCGTAAGGATTGACATAACTTGCTCCTTCAGCATTTCCGAACAGAATATGTTTGGCATATGAATAATATTCATCCGGTTCGTACCAAGGATTGAACAGGACTGGGTTTGCACGCATTACCTGATTGTACATTTTTTCACCGCCATTGATAGGTCCGGTGTAGTCGTCCATCGTAGCGCTCATGCGCAATATCATCTCGGTTGTTTTGGTGAGGTTGATGTTTACATTCGAACGGATATTGAGTTTGGTCAAATTGATATTGGAATTGAAATTATTTCTCTTGTCTACCTTCAGGTTCCCATTGTCTTGTGTAATGTTTGCTGCTACATAATAGCGGGCAATCGCACCTCCACCGCTGAGGCTCATGTTTGCGCGATAACTTGGAGTCACGTCCCTAAACATAGTATCGTACCAATCCACTGCCGGGAAAATATCCGGGTATAGTCCTCGTTCGGTCATATAAATCTTTTCAGGGCCATAGAGATAGGTGGCATTGGGGTTTCGTGTTTTCACCGATTCGTTATGCATGTTCATGTATGTAACCGGATCTGCCAGTTCAATCTTTTTGGTCGGTGAAGAAAATGAACTTTCCAAGCGGACATTTACTGCTACTTTTCCTTCTTTCCCTTCCTTGGTAGTCACTAATATGACCCCGTTTGCGCCGCGTGCGCCGTACAATGCGGTAGCCGTTGCATCTTTCATGATAGAGAAATTGGCAATATCGTCGGTATTCAACCGCACAAGTTCTTCTGTGGATAATTCCATTCCATCAATTAGAATCAGCGGGTCTTTCTTAGACTCAGCGCCGAAAGAAGTGATTCCGCGTATAAAGAAACTCGCATTATCTCGCCCTGGTTCACCGCTTTGCTGGTAGGAAATCAATCCGGCTACGCGGCCTGCAAAAGCAGTAGTAAGGTTGCTGCTCGGCACCCTCAACTCGCTCGGGCTTACCGTAGCAATAGACCCCAATACACTTTCCTTTTTTTGTTTGGAAAAGGCAACTACGGTAACCTCACCGATGTTTACCGTCGCATCTCTCATTACCACAGGGATAATACTCCGGTTCCCAACTACAATTATTTGTGTCTCAAATCCGATAAAACTAAACTGCAGTACGGAAGTGTCGCTGGGAGCAGTTATGGAATACTCGCCGTTTGCATCTGTTACCATACCTTGGGATGTTCCTATAACTACCACGGTAACTCCCGGTAGAACATCTCCTATAACATCAGTCACCGTACCTGCTACCTTGATTTGCGCCATTGTTGAGAAAATGCTCACCCATGTACAAAAGCATAGTATCACAAATGTTTTCCGGAAATTTTTTAAATGTTTCGACAAGATAAGTCTATTTATAAGATTAACGAAATTCATAATTAGTTAGTTTGATAATAATTATAAAATATAATGCAAAAATAAAAAAAGATTAATATGGATTATTGCTGTTAAATTGCCATAATTAATGGTATATTTGCACACAATTATTAGTAATAAAATACAGAAGTTGCTTAACATACATAAAGTTTCTGATTTTCAATCAGTTATTCAGATTATTCAATTCTTGTTATGTGTCTATTATTCTGATTTGTAAATAATTATACG
>Ga0082212_10013443_pt1 | contig 10233 bp, 9 predicted proteins | sample TergutNt197P3_FD_71548 | JGI IMG/M metagenome (GOLD analysis project Ga0082212, IMG submission 71548) | Neocapritermes taracua P3 segment gut microbial communities from Petit-Saut dam, French Guiana - Nt197 P3 | ecosystem: Host-associated > Arthropoda: Insects > Digestive system > Gut ...
AAAGGCGAACGCCGCGAGACCCTCGCCCTTACGCGCGCTTAGCTTGCGGTCACGACCTCTCCGCAAGGTAGTTCCTGACATTTTGCTCAATCTCCCTTACCGCTCCTTCAATGTCTGTTTCGCCTTTACACATTCTCTCAACGCTGCCCCACATCATCTCCGTCAGCGTAGAATCATTCACGGACAGTTCACTGAGCGTTCCTATTATCGCGTCCATGTCCAGGCCGAACGGCTCGCGATCTGTATCTTCCATCAATTTGTTCATCTCTTGTATCTGCGCGCTGATACCGGCTCTTGTTACCGGAAGCCCCTCGCCGTAGTTTATCTGCTGTACGGCGACGGAGAGCATCGTTTCAAGAAACTCCGCCGCGAAAGACTGAACTTTGGAATCGGCGGATATACCGGCTACTGTGGACGGCCGCCACGCGCCGCTCAGCAGGCCGGGGAATGGCGCCATTTCCGAACCCGCGCGGTCCATCGTAAGCTGCAGGAGCATAAGGTTGTCCGCCGCAAAAGCCCCGTAGTTCGTCATCCTCGACGTATATCGCACAAGAGAACCTGACAGCGTTGTCGCGCGCCCGCCGCTGGAAAACGCGACGCCTATCCCGAATGAATTTTCCTCGTCCGTTCCGGTCAGGGAGTATTTATCGCTTATAGCCTTTATCGCCGTAAGGTATATCCGCAAAGCGTCCGTATCCAGTGTATTATCCCTTATAATGGCCGGCGCGCCCGACATCCACATGATATTGCACAACTCGCTGAGATCATCAAAGTAAAGCTCGGCGCGCTCCTCCTCAGGAATGCTCGAAAACGGCGCCGCGCCGGCTCCGGGCCTTATTACGGAGGTGTCGTTACCGTTAACGACCAGATTCACCAGAGCGTCAAGAGTCCGCGCTTTTTCGAGGTCTTCAGCGCTCCCCAGCAGCGCCGGCATCATAAATTGCGTCGGGATACTATATAGTTTTCCGTCTGCGATATACGGAGAGATAAGGTTTTGGTAAATATCTCCTGTGTCCACCAGTGACGACAGTTCCAGCAGTATCCCTCTTCCCGCATAGCTCCCGGCGGGGCATCCGTCGAGTATTATCACATCCGGCCCGCTGCCGCCCAGCAACTGGGTATTCAGCGTTTTTATCGCGTCAGCGGATGAAACCGCGTTATCTCCGGACATCGCTACCTCATACGTTATAAAGGAATCGGGATTCTTTTTGCGAAGTTCCGCTATGGCTGCGCGGACAAAGGCGTTTTCCTCAAGCGACCAGACTTTCAGCGTCTTGTCCGGGTTTATCCCGGCGTTTTCGTCCCACACATACTTAAACAGCCGGTTCTCCTGCATACTCTCAAGCACGTTCACGATGAACGAACCGTCGTCAAACGCATAAACGGAAACGGCTGTACTGTTCGGCCCGCCTATGGAATATGCCGTCCCTTCCATTATTGTGTCGATATTCCCGTTCGCTCCGCAAAACAGAAGGTTTCCGTCATATAAGGCATACATACTGCCGTCGCCTGCGGCCGCTAGAACGCCGCCCATCATCCCCGGCATCGTGAAACTGCTGCCCCGCCTGCCGCTTGCGAGGTTTACGGCGGAGCCCCTTACCGGCGAACCATCCGTCAAATTGTATTTGCTTATGTTGCCCTGCGCATCCATTACATATAACGCTTCGTCGTCAGACGTCGCCGCGAACGCGAAATCAACGGGCAGTTCGGAGATCAGTCTGCCGCTTGATAGTTCATACAGCGCTATTTTGTTTGACATAGCGCTTCCGAACGCAGTAGCGCTGCCGCCCATCGGCCCGCGATCCTGCTCATCCTCACCTGTGCCCTGCCCATCAGGACCGGAGCCCTGAATCGGCTCAGGATCCGATACAATCACAGGTCCGGAGCCCTGAATTGGTTCAGGACCCGATACAGTCACAGGTCCGGAGCCTGCCACGGTTACTGAATCGACCGTCACAGACGAGTCCTCCGTTCCGTCAATCCTCACGCCGCCGCTATGGCCGGGCTGCCCGATAGGCCTGCCTCCGATAATACTCATCTGCATGATAGTGAAACTGAGTAATAGCCGGTCGCTCCCGAGTGATTGCATGAGAGAAAATGAAACCACCTCATCGCCGCCGCGAACCGCGTCTATTTCAGCAACCGGAAAGTGGTCGCTGCCGCCGTCAGGCGAAATCAGCGTCAGCCCCTCATCCTCGATATACGCCAGCAGCCTGCCGTCAGGCAGCAGCGCCCCGGAGCGGATGTTCATGTAACGCTCAGTATTCCTCGCGCTGCTCGCGGCGGGCCCCGGCGACACGCTCCAGCTTTCGCCGCCATCAGAGCTGTCGCAGCGAGTTTGCAAGCCCATGCTGAAGCACACGATATCGCCGTCCCCGTTGAGGAAGCTCATGAACCAGCCGTCGATCGGCGGGGTGACGTCGGTTTCGACATAGCGGCCCGGCCGTTCCGGCGCGTTCTTGTCTTCTTTTCCGGAGTTGCACGCGACCGTGAGTAACAGGCACGCGGCCAACATCAGGCATATGATGATTTTGAAGTATTTCATATTTGTAGTCCAGTCCTTCCTTATCGGGAGTTATATCCGCCCGAACCGGAGTATATGCCATAAACCTGAAATGAAACTGGAATAGGCGAAACAATTGTAGTACAATGTATCGGGAGACCCGTTACAGTTTCATTCAAGGTTCGCGGAGTACTATTACGCGAGAGAGGAATGACTACAAGTTTGAAAGTATTGATGGTAGAGGATGAACGCGACCTTGCGGAAGCGGTAAAAGCAGTCCTGCAAAAAAACAACATATCCGCCGAGCTTGTATTCGACGGCGAATACGGGCTCGACTGCGCGCTGACCGGCATCTACGATTTGGTGATCCTGGATATTATGCTGCCGAAAACGGATGGCTTGAGCATTCTCAGGGAAATGAGAGGCGCGGGGGTGCAAACGCCTGTCCTGATGCTGACCGCGCGCGGGGACATACGCGACAAGGTCGCCGGCCTTGACTGCGGAGCCGACGATTATCTGCCGAAGCCATTCCATATGGATGAGCTTCTGGCGCGGCTGCGCGCTTTGTCGCGGCGTAAAGACGGGCTGCAAATCGGCGGCGTTTTCAGGCTCGGCGCGCTCTGCTTCGATCCGCGGTCGCTCTCCCTCACATGGGAAGGCAGCGAGATCAGCCTCACGCTGAAAGAATCCCAGTTACTGGAATTACTTTGGGATCGCAGCGGTAGTTATGTTTCCAAGGATACAATAATTGAAAAACTGTGGAGTTACGACGCCGACGTCACTGACGGCCATGTGGAGAGCCATGTTTCTCTGCTGAGAAAAAAACTCGCCGCGACCGGCGGGCTGCTCTATGTAAAGACCGCGCGCGGGCTGGGCTACCGGCTCGAGGAGAAGCGGTAAGCAGACAGTTCAGAGTACAGACGCGGCGGCCCGCGAACCGTAACACGGAAAGGAATGTCATAGCAATGTTTAAAAGGACAAGAAACAGGATCATGCTTTTAAATATGCTGATGGTCTCGGCAGTGGTCGTCGTCGCTTTTGCGGTTATTTTCGTGATTGCCTATACCCGGGAGAGGGCGTCGAACATCGAAAAACTGCTGAACAATATCATCCCCCAGTTGACGATCGCGGGCGGGCCGTTCATCACCGAAGCGATACATGTGGAGCCGCTGCCGCCGGAGGCCCGGGCTTCCGGTTTTTCACGCCGGATAATGCCTGACGCCGGCTTATCATTCTCAATTCTTGTAGACAGCGAAGGAAATCTCATTGAAGTCAACTCGATGATCGATCTCCCGGATACCGTTTACAGGCAGGCAGCAATTGAAACAATGGGTAAGAGCGGGAGTTACCCGACCGTTTCCCTGGAGGGACGCACATGGCAGTATGCTGAGTCGCCTATAACCGTTGTTTTCAGTGAATCGAGCGATGTATCATATATAGTCACCGGCGTTTATCGCGATATCCGCTTTCTGGACGTCACTGATTCTTACAGGATGTTATGGGCTTTAGGCCTGACATTAGCGGGACTCACCATCGTCATTCTCGCCGCGTTTTATTTCATCAGCCGGTTCTTCGCGAATCTGGCTATACGGCCAATGGAGGAAGCCTTTGAAAAACAGAGCCGTTTTGTCGCCGACGCTTCCCATGAACTGAAAACGCCGCTGTCGGTCATTAACGCGACTTGCGGCGTTTTACACGCAAACAAAGACGATGTAATTGAGAACCAGATAGAATGGGTAGACAGCATAATGCGCGCCGCGGACAGGATGACCGGCCTCACGGGCAATCTGCTGTCTTTGGCGCGCATGGAAGATATTGGTCAGGAGCTGCGGATATCCGCCTTTGACTTAAGCGCGGCAGTGGCGGACGCCGTCTCCGAAATGAAGCAGATCGCCGGGGACAGGCGTTTAGTCGTGGACGAACTGATCGCGCGGGACGTCGAAGTTAAAAGCGACAAGGGGCATATTCTCGGAATTCTTGCTATACTGCTCGATAACGCGGCAAAGTATACGGACGAGGGCGGGGTCATATCCGTTTCGCTCAATAAAGACAAACGCCACGCGGTATGTACGGTGCGAAACAGCGGTAAGGGAATTGCTCCGGAGGAGCTGCCCCGCTTATTCGACCGTTTCTATCGCGGGGATCCCGCAAGATCATCGGAGATAAGCGGATACGGCCTCGGCCTGGCTATAGCCAAAGCAACGGCGGACCGGCTGGGGGCGAAACTCGTCGCCGACAGCGAGCCGGGGCAGTACACAGAATTCCGGCTTCTGATCGGGCTCTGATTTCATTACGGTTCACTGGGCGCCGGGTATGAACTCTGCTTCGCTTGAAAAGTCGCGTGGCCGGCTCCAATATCATACCATCGCTTTATCCCTGCCCCGGGATGTGCGTCTGCCGGCCTCCGCCTGACGATTCAAGTCTCATCAGAGTTCATCCCCGTCGCCCCGGGAACTGTTACCTGCTTCCATATAAGCCCTAACGGCTGCGGTCCAGTTCCTCGCGCCTGCGCCTGTATATTGGCAGAGCCGCAATGAAACCTATAAACGCCAGTCCGACCGGTACGACGGCGGCTTTATACATAACGGAGTAATTGAAACGCTCATACACAAGCGCGCCGAGAAGCGGCCCCAGAAAGAGTCCGAAATCCATCCCGAGGTATATCGTGTTGCTCACCACGCCTCGCTTAAGAGGCTCCACGGTCTGCATGCACATGGCGACAAGCGGCGGATGTGACGAACCGAAACCTATAGCCGCAAGCGCAGCTCCCACAAGCGCTATCCACAATACAGAGCTTGATCCGACTACGAAAAAAGCCAGCGCGAATACCGCAAGCCCGGGGAGTATCACTTTATGCGCCCCGAGCTTGTCCGTCAGCATACCGCTCATCGGTCTTGTAATCAAAAGCGTCAGGGCGAGCACCGTGAAGAAAACGCTTATGCCCGCTATCCCCTGTTCCTTTCCAAACTCGATCATATAAGTGCTGAACAGCGAGTATGCGGTCTGTATCATCAATATGACTATAGCAACAGGTATGGCGTGAACCGTGAGAATATTCAGATACCAGGCGCCTGTTGTCTCTTCTTTTGTCTTCCTGTCGGAGCTGAGCATAACGGACGGTATTATAGCCAGGGCGAGGCAGGTCGCGCCGAACAGAAAAACCAGCGTGAATCCGAAACCCTCGCCTCTGAGCCTTGAACCCAACGTCAGCAGCGCGCTCCCTATTGTCGGGGCAATGGCCGTTCCGACAGCCGTTCCGATTGTGTACAGCCCCATACCGGAACCCATTTTTTCGAGCGGCAGATTATCGCTGGCAAGCGTCATTATAAGCGTTCCGAGAAAGCTGTACTCCAGGCCGTTTATAAAACGGAACACGGCAAAAGAGCCGATGCTCTCAAAGAAAGCATAGCCGAGATTCGCGATACAGCCGCATATAAACGTGAGTATAAGGAGCAGCCTTTTATCCATCTTTGTGATCATCGGGCCCGAAACCGGACGGATGGCAAAAGCGACGCCGAAAAACATACCGGCCAGAAATCCTGTCATCTGGTCGCTAGCCCCGAGATACTTCATATATGACGCTACGTGCGGATTCCCCGTGAAGTGACCGAAACACTGCAGCGTGTTTATCACTATTACGCAGATGAAATTCTTATTCCATATTTTTGTTATTTCTTTCCGGGGACCGCTGATTTGATCGATCGGCAAAAGGAAGCCCTCCATGCGCAGTGAACTGTGTTACTTAACACCGGCTGCGCTTAATCTCTCTTCGGGATTATTTCGAGCCAGTACCCGTCGGGATCTTCGATGAAATAGATGCCCATTGCCGGGTTATCATAGCATACGCAGCCCATAGCGTCGTGCAAGGCGCGCGCGGCGCCGAAGTCGTCTACCGTAAACGCGATATGAGTTTCATTGTCGCCAAGCTCATATGGCGTGTCCTTATCCCGCAGCCATGTAAGCTCGATCTGATATTCAGTTGAGCCGTCCGAGATATACGCGAGCTCAAAACTGCCGTCCTCCGGTCTAAAGCGCCTGGCCGTTTTGAGTCCCAGCGCCTTATCGTAAAACTCCAATGATTTTTCCATATCAATAACATTGATATTCGTATGCACCATTCTGAATTTCATACTTGTCTCTCCCTATAATATAAGATTTACCTGTCTCTTTCGCTGTCAGCAGCCGGATGACCGCGAACAGAGAATTATATGCGTTCGCGTGAATCAGATTTAAGTCTATATATAATAAGTCACCCTGTCAATAGACAGATTTGAATGCGTTGACGATCATTGCGCTTAGTTGATAGTAAACGCGGCCTTTGGCGATTAAATAACAATTGCCGACACCGCTCATAGTATGTTATTATAAGTAAAACCAACGCGTACTGCGCAATTTCGGCAAATAATCTAACAAGGAGGAAATAGCGTGTCATTAACATCAGACGAAAGGCAGAAGCTTCAGGACATAGCCCGCGAACTGCGCGTAACGGTCATCGACGTCATGGCCTGGTCCGGCGGAGCGCACGTGGGCGGCTCCCTGAGCATAATCGACATCCTGACTATCCTGTATTTCAAATACCTGAACATCCGCCCCGAAGAACCCCTGTGGGAAGACCGCGACCGGTTCATCCTGTCAAAAGGGCACGCCGCGGCAGGCTATATACCCGTACTTGCCAAACGCGGCTACTTCGACCCGGAAACCCTTAAAAGTTTCAACCACTTCGGCTCGCCGTTCGCTATGCACCCCGACTGTAATAAAGTGACCGGCTGCGACGCGTCCGCGGGCTCGCTCGGTCACGGGCTGTCAATGGCGGTCGGCCTCGGTCTCGGCGCCAGATGCCTGGGCGCGGGCTGGAAAACCGTCTGCCTGATGGGCGACGGCGAATGCTGCGAGGGCAGCGTCTGGGAGGCTGCTATGGCCGCCCCGCGTTTTAAACTGTCTAACATCGTCGGAATCGTCGACCGCAACAAACTGATGATCGACGGGTTCACCGAAGACGTCATGCCTCTTGAACCGTTCGCTGACAAATGGCGCGCGTTCAACTGGGACGTCGTCGAGGTGGACGGCCATGACTTCGACGAGCTCGACGCAGCCCTCGAAAAAGCCTGGGCCGCTACAGACAAGCCTGTCCTCATTTACGCCGATACAATCAAAGGCAAAGGCGTCGACTTCATGGAAAACAACGTTGTATGGCACTACGCCTCAGCCGACTCAGTGATTTGCGAGAAGGCTAAAGCGTCTATCATGAAAGGTTAGGAGGCGCGTGATATGTCTGTTATTACCGGAACGAACTGGAACGCTTACGACGCGGCGACAATGACGGCTCGTGAGATATACGGGCGCACACTGGCGGAACTCGGCAGGCAAAACAGTAAAATCGTAGGTCTCACGGCGGATCTGGAGAAAACCACGGCAATCGTACATTTCGGCGAAGCCTTCCCGGAGAGATTTTTCAACGTAGGTATCGCCGAGCAAAACATGTTCGGTATCGCGGCCGGGCTGGCGAAAGCCGGCCTGATCCCCTTTGCCTCGACAATGGCCGTGTTCGCCTGCATGCGCGCGGGGGAGCAGATACGCACGGATATTGCTTATCAGAATCTTCCTGTCAAGATAATCGCCACGCATGCCGGCATATCGTTCGGTCACGCGGGAACGACTCATCACTGCACAGAGGATTTCGCGATAATGCGCGCGATCGCGAACATGACGGTCATCTGTCCGGCGGACGGCATAGAGACTTCAAAAGCCGTGCAAGCCTGCGCGGATACCCCGGGCCCCGTCTATATCCGCATAGGCCGGGGTTTCGAGCCGCCATGCTATGAAAACGACGACTATACGTTTGAAATCGGGAAAGCGATAACCATGCGCGACGGCGCCGACCTGACTATTATTTGCTGCGGAGTTGCCGTACTTCAGGCGATCAACGCGGCAAAAACTCTTGCGGACAGCGACGGCGTCAGCGTACGCGTGATAAACATGCACACAATAAAGCCCATCGACCGCGAGGCTATCCTGAAAGCGGTAACTGATACGCGCCGTATCCTTACAATCGAGGAACACAACGTGGAAGGCGGCCTGGGCGACGCTGTGGCTTCAGTGATCGCCGAGTCCGGCAAGGGCTGCGCGTTTCTGAAACACGGGCTGTATGACACCTTCGCCACCATCGGTTACGCCGAGGACCTGTATTCGCATTACGGCCTGGACGCAAACGGAATCGTGGATAAAGTCCGGGAGATGATGGGAACGGAATTTGAAGCAGACGAAAACTGGGACGACGAGTAAATGAAAATGAATAATATACACTGCAGAGAGGAATGAGCATTACGATGTCTGCGACTCAACAGGATATGATGACCGCGAAGCTGTTTTTCAACGCGGCGTTTCCGGTCATGCAGGTTCTCATCGACGACGACCCCGGGCTGAACAAAAAGTTCGCGAATATCCGCGCGACCGTCCGCTTCGGCGCGAAAGACGAGTTGGAACCTCTTTTCTGCCGCCTGGTTTTCGATAACGGGAAAGTAGCGGTAATACAGGAAAAAGCCGGCGGCGCTGATTCGGCCGGCGAACCGGAGCCGGCTGATAAACCGGATCTCTCGCTGACATTTTCAAGCATCGCGAAGATGAACGCGCTCTTAAAGGGCGGACTATCGCTTCCGTCCATCAAAGGCAGGCTCAGCCTGCTGCCCGGTATTTTATCTTTGCTGATGGGCTTGAAGATAATGACAAAGGACAACGCGAAGCTGAAGGGCGACGGCGAAAAGGCGCTCAAAGTAAAGTGCAGCCTGTATATGGTCGCCCGCGCGCTCAGCCAGTACAACAAGCTGGGCGATCCGGACATGCAGGAGTTTTGCCGGCGCCAGCCCGACCGCATTTATCAGTTCCGGGTGGAAAACGAGGGTAAGCCGGACTACATCGCCTGCTATCTGCGGATCAAGGCGGGAAAATCAAAATCCGGTCACGGCGTGTATGAGCGCCGTTCCCCGTTCGTGCTGTTCCGGTTCCTTTCGCTGGACGGGGCGTTGAAGGTCCTCGGCAGAGAAGTTGAGTTTGTCGAGGGCGTCGAAAAGGGTTATGTCGAAACCGTGGGAAGCCCGGAGTACGCCATGTATCTCAACGACTTTATGGCGATATTACAGGGAATGCTGACATAGATTAAAGAGAGGTATGGTTGTAATTATGCTATATGTATTGATCGTAGTCGCGGTAGTAGTTATTTTCGCGCTGGTCCTTGTGATAAGGGCTATAAAGTTCAAGCCGGGGGAAATCCCGCAAGCGCAACTGCCCGACGCTCCGGTGGATGAAGACGCCGCGGCAAAACATCTTGGCGAAGCGATAACGTTCCGCACAGTGACCTATGCGGACGAAGACAAAGTCGAGTGGGCCGAGTTTGAACGCTTTCATAAATGGCTTGAAGAAGCATATCCGAATGTCCATAAAAAACTTTCGCGCGAAGTCGTCAGCCGCGCCAGCCTGCTCTATAAGTGGCGCGGGTGCGATCAGACGCTCAAGCCGTTCGGACTGCTCGCCCATATGGACGTCGTGCCGGTAGAGGAGTCGACGCTGAGCGACTGGACGCACCCGCCGTTTGACGGTTTTGTCGACGACGAGACGGTCTGGGGCCGCGGCGCGAACGATATGAAGAACCAGCTCGTCGCGCCGATGGAAGCCGGCGCAGCGCTGATCAGTGAAGGCGACACGCCCGAGATGGTTATTTACATTTGATTCGGGCA
>Ga0082212_10013444_pt1 | contig 10233 bp, 7 predicted proteins | sample TergutNt197P3_FD_71548 | JGI IMG/M metagenome (GOLD analysis project Ga0082212, IMG submission 71548) | Neocapritermes taracua P3 segment gut microbial communities from Petit-Saut dam, French Guiana - Nt197 P3 | ecosystem: Host-associated > Arthropoda: Insects > Digestive system > Gut ...
CTACGGCAATTACTCGAAAACATCGTCCAAACAGAAATCGACGAAACCGAAAAAAAATTTGCCAAAAAAACTTTGATGCACCCTGAGCGGTTTCTAGTTACCCGTTGCAAACCGTTCCTTTTCGGTTTAGAATACCGGCACTTATCATCAACCCTTATGGAGAAACTCAATGTCCGCATTTTCCGAAGTCAAAAAGACTGTCCAATACGAAGGTCCCGACTCTACCAACCCACTCGCCTTCCGATTCTATAACCCCGATGAAAAAATCGAAGGCAAAACGATGAAGGAACACTTCCGTTTCAGTGCCGCCTATTGGCACACGATGCGGGGAAGCGGCTCCGACCCCTTTGGTCCCGGCACGATGGTTCGCCCTTGGGAAGGTAAGGACAACGTTGCCAACGCCCAGAAACGTGTCAAAGTCTTTTTCGAGTTCCTCGAAAAACTCCAAATGCCGTTTTATACTTTCCATGACCGGGACATTGCTCCCGAAGGGGAAACACTCAAAGAGTCCAACGAGAATCTCGATGAGGTCGTCAAAGTATTCAAAGAGGAGCAGAAACGCACCGGCACAAAACTGCTCTGGGGAACTGCCAATCTTTTCGGCAATCCCCGGTATATGCACGGTGCCGCCACCAGTTGCAATGCCGATGCGTTTGCTTACGCCGCCGCTCAGGTCAAAAAGGCATTGGAAGTTACCAAGGAACTTGGCGGAGACGGTTACACATTTTGGGGAGGACGCGAAGGATACCAGTGCATCTGGAACACCGACATGAAGCGGGAAGTCGATCACCTGGCAAAGTTCATGCACATGGCAGTCGATTACGCCAAAGAAATCGGCTTCAAGGGGCAGTTCTATTTTGAACCGAAGCCGAAGGAACCGACGAAACACCAATACGATTTCGACTCGGCGGCGTGTATCAATTTTCTTCGGGCTTACGGCTTGGAAAAACACGTCAAGATGAACATCGAAACGAACCATGCGACGTTGGCGGGACATTCGATTGAACACGAATTGGACTACGCTGGAAGTCAGGGCTTTTTGGGATCGGTCGATGCGAACACCGGCGATCTGTTGCTCGGCTGGGACACCGACCAATTCCCGACGAACGTCTATGAAACAGCAAAGATCATGCTCATTCTTTTGAAATACGGCGGTTTCAAGACGGGCGGCTTCAATTTCGATGCAAAAGTGCGCCGGGAAAGTTTTGAACCGATTGACCTTTTCTACGCCCACATCGGCGGAATGGATGCGTTCGCTCTCGGCTTGAAAATCGCTGCCGAAATGCGAAAAACCGGCGAAATCGCCAAGATGATCAAAGACCGGTATTCCTCGTGGGACGATGGAATCGGAGCAGAAATCGAAGCAGGCAAGCATTCCTTCAAATCGTTGGAAAAATACATGCTCAAGAAGGGGGATGTCGAACCGAACAAGTCCGGTCGGCAGGAACTTTTCGAGAACGTTGTCAACCGGTATATGTTCAAGTAACGCGGAACCGTTTTCCCTCTTTCTTTGACTTGAAGAGGGAAAATTGCTCTTTTCCGGTTTTCCTATTTTCGCTATCATTACCAAAAGGAATGAGTATGTCAGATATAGGAGAATACGATGCTTCGGACATCATCATTATCACAATGGAACACGACGACTTTGGAGAGTCTTTCGGAACGGGTTCGGCTGCTCTACCACGATGAGTCCATAGGAGAAGAATGTTGGGAAACCCTGGAAGACCTCCGGGAAAATACTCTCGAGAGTGAGGGACAGTTTATCTCCTTGGATTTAACGGAGCCGATGGCAGAACCCTTGCCGGAAATGCTCTACGGCCATTTGAAAACTGCACGTTGGGAACCGGCTCTGCAATTCAGTTTACCGGTCATTTTACAACACAATCCGCACGCTGTATCGCCGTTCATCAATCGGGCGATCCTTTGGCAGCGGCTCTGCGATCTGCTCCTCGTCGATGACACCCCCTACCGAGAAACCGTGTTGGTATTGGAAAATATCGATCTGGCTTCGTCCGCAGCGCAGCATGACATTGCCCGATTGATTCGGTTTCATGAACTTCACTCCATTCATCGGACTTTCGTGATGACACTGGATCGGTACTCGTACGACAAAATTATTCCTGAATTGCGGAATGTCCTCGACGAACAATAGAACACCGCAACGTTCCGAGAATTTTATGTTTTTTCCTTTGCCTTTGACCCCCTTTGAGGAATATATGTTGCTGGACGACCAGCCGGCATATCCCATGAGTTGTTTCTTCATGCTCAAACTGCAAGGGCGGTTCAATACATCGGTCTTTCAGTCCGCCCTTCAAAAAACGGCGGAATATCATCCTCTGTTGACCTGTTCGGTACAGGAAGCACAAGGAAAATTTTTTTGGAAACACATCGACACTCCGCTGGATGTTTTCCGGTTGCCGATGGACGAAGAACGTCAATTTCCTTCGACAAAAGGAATCGATCTGCTCCGCGAACCTGCTCTGAAAGTAACGGTTTGTAATGAAAACACCGATTCGGAAACCATCAATCTCGATGGTCAAACGAATATCATTTTTGAAGTTCACCATTCGGCTTGCGATGCAGCAGGAATCGTCATGTTTGCGGAGGATGTCCTGTGTCATTACGCCGTGCAACAAGGTTTTGCCGAGGCACAAAGAGAAAATGCCGATCCCAATTTGCTTTTTCGCCGGGGAACTTTCGGCAAGCCGCGCAACAGCATTTTGCGAACCTTGCCAAAGCAATTTTGGGGAATTTTTCGGGCATGGACGTTTCTGATGAACCGAGTAGTTTCCCTCGGACACGGAGTACCGGCTAAACCGTCTGCTGCCTCCGCATCTGCCGCCGTCTGCCGTCTGCCGTCTGCCGTCTCTGAAGCCGGTGTATCGGCTAAATATCCGGCGATTCTGCACCGCGATTTGACGGAAACCGAAACGCAGGAGATGCAGCAACGAGCGAAACAACTCGGCGTGACCATCAACGATCTGTTCCTCTGTTCGACATTTGAGGCAATGAAACAATACGTTTCGGCACCAAAGCGGGGACATCTCCGCATTGCCGTCCCGACCAATTTGCGCACGGCCGCCGATGTCCGAATGCCCGCCGCAAATATCGTCAGTATGGTTTTTCTCGACCGAAAGCCGCAGAACATTCAACCAGTGGAATCGTTTTATCAGGGAGTTCACCGCGAGATGCAGCACATCAAGCGGTGCAATCTCGGCTGGGCGTTCATTCATGGACTGACGGTCTACCGCAAGGTGTTCGGCAGTTTTCGCAAGATGATGCAGCCTGACCGATGCTGGGCAACGGCAACGGTTACGAATCTCGGTCGATTATTTACCGACGCTCCTTTGCCGAGTCGGGAAGGACGCATTTTGATTGACGAATCACTGGAATTGACGGGCATCGAAGCCTCTCCGCCCGTCCGTTTCCAAACGGCAATCGGCATCTGTGTCATGACTTACGCCGATAGAATGACGATCAATTTGCATTATGATTCGAACGTGTTGACTCGTTTCGACGCTCAGTCCCTATTGAATCACGCGGTGCCGCACTAATCTGTATATTGCAACAAATGCGAGAGCCGGATTTGTTCAAGTTTGTCGGCAAAACCGCCGTCTCGTCCCGCCATCTGGTAGTACGGAATGTCCTTCACGACAATGCCGTCCACCGATGAACCGGTATTTACCAATTTTCGATAAACATCCTCCATTGCCGCGATGACTGTTTCCCCTTGCCGAACGCAGAGCAGTGTTGAATCCGTGCTCGAAGCCATAATCAACGATTCCGCTGCATTCGCAACCGGCGGCACGACCACGATAATCAATGAATAGCCGCCTGGATTAGACGGACTCATCTCCAACGAATCGAGCAGTTCTCGAAAACGTCCATCCCCTAGCAGTTCATAAGGCGTTACGTCCAACTGACCAGCCGAAAGGAGTTCCAAATTCGGTTCCTTTTCATTCTGCACGATGGCTTCACCGGGACGATTGCGAAATGAAAGAACGTCTGCCAAGCCGATACCGGTTTCTTCGTTGCCGAACAATAAGTGCAACCGTCCGACCCGCATGTCGCCGTCGATGAGCAACACTCTTCCTTCCTTCATCTGCGCCATTGCCACGGCAATCTGTACGGCAAGGAACGTTTTTCCATCGTCTCCGGCGACGCTTGCCACCGCCAGGGTTTTACAGGACCGGAACGGGTCGCTCAACAAGAGATGGGTACACCAGTTGTGAACGCTCTCTCGATACCTTGCCAATCGTTTGCGGAAGGTGGCTCCATGCACCCAGGAAACCGGCGGTTCCATGATTTCGCCGATCAATACCTGCGGCACCGCACGCCGGACCTGCGAAACGTGGTACAGCCGGGGCTTCATCCGTTCGACGGCGATACTAAAAAGCATCGGGAAGACCGAAAGCATGACGGCACCCATCCCCACCGTCATGATTTGTTTCGTCCGGCTCGGTGTCGCATTCACCGCCTTTGTCAACTGATTGATCTGACCCGGTGCCCTTTGTTCCGATTGAATCGTAAGAATACGGTCATCAATTTGATCAATGGTCTTGTTCGTCCGGGCAAGTTGGGTTACATCGAATGACACATCCACGGCGGTTTCAGAACGATCCGCACTCGTCGCAAGTTGTTCGGCATATCTTCTCTCCACCTCTTCCACCATGATTTGCTGCGTCAGAATATCCTGCTCGAGAGTCCACGAATCGATTTGTGCTTGGGCTTGCAAAAAACCGACCATTCCTGCCATCCCGCTGTCGTCGTTGGATGTACCGGTAATCTTTTTCAGTTGATCATCCAACCTTGCGATTTGCTGATCGATCACTAACATACTCGGGTCATCCTTGTTGCGAAGGGTGGATGCCAGTCCTTCCTTTCGCTGCACCAATTCCGCTCTTTGTTGAGTGAGGCTTGCAAATTCAGGGTTCGACTGGAGAAGCACCGCCATGGGAATATTTTGCGGTCTTGTCTGCCGTTCATCGGCGGCTCTTTTCCTTGCCTGTAAGGCAACAAGTTGAGACCGGTGAACGGAAAGATCACGCAACAAGGATTCCCCTTGACCCAGTCCGGCAATCATTCCTTCGTTTCCAGCCACTCCTCCCTGTCCCGCTGCTTTTTTCGTATTGGTACGAATGCTCTCTTGAAGCCCTTGAGCCAGCATCTGTTGCCGGCGTTTCTCAATTTGCAACTGCGATAACATCGTTTGATTGGTTCCCCGTTCGAGCTCTTCGATAAACTGCAAATAAGCATTGACAACCGCATTCACAATTTTTTCGGACGCATCTTCCGCATCCGTCTCTATGGAGACGATCACGATTTCTGACTTCCCATCGGATTTGATTCGGAGATTTTTTGTCAGCCACCCTCTTCTGTCCTTTTGTTTGAGGACAATCGACAGTTTGGCAACTTCGGGGTCTTCCAGTGCCCGGTCGATCACCGCCGGACTCCGCATATAAGCAAATTGAGTGTTAACGAAATTGTCATATCCCCCTTGGACCGTATTCGCACTGAGGAACTGTAGTTTCGTCGAGCGCATTTGAATGGATGCCCTCGACTCGTATTGAAGCGGGAATGCCAAATAAAGTCCTCCCGCCGTGAGTAATCCTAGTATCAGTCCCATCGGCAGACTCCACTTCCAATGCCGCTTGAGACCGGAAATGACGAGCAGAACCAATATCTGCGGTGTCAGTTTTGCCGATTCGATTGGATCAATCATCGGCACCGAGTTTCGGGCATACGTCTGCGGACCCTGCGGCGGTTGCGGCGGTTGCGGCGGTTGATAGTAACCGCCGTCTCCTCCACCGCCATACGGATCCATATCGGCTGGGACATTTTGGGACATGTTGTAACCCGCTGGGGACATCTCCTGCGGCAGATATCCGCCCGGTGCAACGTCGGCGTAACCGCCCGGTGCCGTCATTTCGTTCCCCATCATGGGAACGCCGTTATTGTCGTAAGGAACTTGCTGGGACATAATTATTTTCCTTTCTTTTGCCTAGTCGGCATTTCCGTATTGAAAAACCAACAGAAATCCCGCTGGGCTTTACGTCGGTTATTTCCGTTATAATTCTCACAAGACGCATGCAACGGCAAGTATTCAGCCTGTAAGGCTGGTCACAGCCAAGCCCAGGGCACGGGTCTCACCCGCCACTGCCATGGGTTATTATACGCCGCCCTTCTCATGGCGATTACTTGTGTCGGCACCGTTTCACACAGGCGATGCCTCTTAAATTTCCACACGTCTGAATACCATTCCGAGATACCAGACGAATAATGCAAATAAACCGAGTGCGAGGGCGATAGCGATATTCCCTGCCCATCCATCGGCAGTTACCCCGATGCTCTGCCCTTCTGCCGTCCAGCGGGCGACCAGGTCATGATGGTGCACGAGCAGGATTCCGGTAATGGCGATCCGTACCGCATTGACGAACAGTGCCAGCGGGGCGGCAATCAAAAAAATAACGACATTCTGCCACCACGGACGGCGCAACAACAACGCCGTTGCAAACGCAATGGCGAAAACACTCATCAGGAACCGGAGTCCGCTACACGCCGCCTCGACACCGAGTTCCGTCGTACTCAACCGGATGGTATTTTTGATCGGAACCGCCGTTTCTCCCAACGTTTGCAAAATCGCCGCCGCAAAGTGTGCCGCAAAGTATTGCAGATGGTTCTTCATCAACACGTCAATCCGCCACGGGAGTTGGAACATGAAAACGAGGAAACAGAGAGAGGGCAATGCCCAAAGGAAAACCCGCCAGCCGTAAAAAAACCAAACGAGACTCAATATCCAAAACCAAATGGCGACGGCATCGAGGGGGTCTAAATAACGTATTCCCGCCACAATCCGAAAAACTACGTAAATGAGAAGCGGAAACAGACCGACCCAATCGAGTTTGTACCATGTACCGGGATAGTTTTCCCAACGTACATATAGAAAAAAGGCGGTTGCCGGTATCACGAGGAAACCGTGACTGTAATCGCTGGTATGCCACCACTCGTACACCATTGATTCCCAGGCGGGAAAGGAGGCGTAGATACAAAGCGGTGCCATAATCAGTGTCAACAGGATAAACCGCATCCGCTCAAAGGGAACATCAATCGGTAACCGAATCGGTCCCATGGGAACGGGAGCGGCAACGGCACTTGCGGCCTGCTTGGGTTGTTTCGGGACAACCGGTTTACGATCTCCTCCACCACCGCCTGCTCCGAAACGCCCCTGGGCGGTTGCCGCAGGGGGAGGAGGAACAGCGGCGGTTGCCGCAGGAGCCGCCGGGGCCGCCGGGTCAAATGGCGATGGGGGCGGGGCGGCTGCCGGAATCGCGGGAGCAACCGAAGGTGTGGGCGGCGGGGCGACCGTTGCTGTAGGAGCCACAGGGACAACCGGAGGCGACGGGGGAGCAGATTGGGATTGTGGAGGGGGAACCGGCTGAACGGCAGGCGGCTCGCCAACGTGCATACCGGGTTGCGGAGCAACAGGTGTGGTACGAGGGGGGGTAAATCCGCCAGCAGCAAAATTCCGCCGCCGCTTGGGCGCACTGGGAACGTTCTGACCATCTCCCTTATTGGGTTCGGCTGGCTGAGAAGGTTGGGGCGTTTGATTCTCCATCATACTAAGTTACAATGGTTGCGAAGGGAATATGCGGGTTGTGCTGGTGAAACCGTTCACACACCGGCCGCAGGAAATTTCACACTTCATTATACCGCATTTTTTTGCGGTTGGAAAGGTTTTTTTCGTCATTTCCCCAAAATCCCCCAATTCATTCATTGCTATTATTGTTAAAGAACGGTTTACCGGTAACACATTTCCCTGAAATGCCCGAAATCACGAATCCCACCGAAACCGAATTGGAAACCGTCTTGCATCTTGCTTTTCAGCATCTTCCGCCGTTTGAGTTCGTTGCCCGGATCGAGTCGATTATGCAGCAACATCACGCCGGAAAAACCGATTTACAAGGGGTCTTCCAGGCGAAACACGAAAACACATTGGTCGGTGCGATGTACGCTCAAAGCCGACCCGACGGTTCCGTAATGCTCTGGATGCCTACCATGGCAGAAGGCTTCTCACCCGAACCAATGTTTGAACCGCTGATTCAATTTTGCCGGTCTCGACATGCGTTTGCTGCCGTGGCGTTGGCGGATCGGACTCAATCGTTCGATGAGCAAACGTTGTGTTCTGCCGGTCAATTCCGGTTCCTGTCCGACCTAATTCATCTCGCCGTCGAAATTTCACCGAACGAAACGACGGATGAACCTTACCGCTTACAGTTCATTCCGCTCTCCGATTATACGGATGATGTTTCTGTCCGGTTGACTCTATTGGTGAAGGAAACGTATCACGATTCACTGGACTTTCCCGACCTGATGCAGATCGCTCCGGTCGAAGATGTGTTACAGGGTTATAAAACCGGTGCGCTGTTTCGTCCCGAATTGTGGTTTTTCATTCAGAAGGAGGGAATCGATGTCGGTGCGTTGCTCCTGACAGAGACTTCACCGGAGCAGTTTGAATTGACATACATGGGACTGATAGAATCGGCACGCCGGCAGGGATTTGCACGAGAAATTGTCCGCTTTGCAAAAGAAATCACGAGCCAATGGAAACGTCAGTTGCTGTTGACTTCTGTGGATGAAAAAAACATACCGGCATGTCAAGCCTATCTTGCACACGAGTTCAAGGCTTGGGATCGTAAAAAAGTCTATGTTCGACTCTTTTAGTGCCAAACGCCAATGGACGGATGTTTCTCGGTTGCTGCGAATGATCATCCTTTGCTTCGCCCTGATATTGATTTCTACGCCGTGATTCCCTTTGTCAATGTCATGAATGCCGTTTCGAGATTGATCTCGTCCTCTTTGAACGACCGGATTTTGAAACCGTGCTGCACCAACAACGTCGGCAAGTCGCTGTAATCGTCGAGTCCCAGATCCTTGTTGAGCGAAAGCCGAATATGCTGTTTGCCCAAAACCGTCTGTATCTCCACGTCGCCCACCGCCGAGTGTTGCTCCAATAATTTTGCGGCATCGTCAATGCGTTCCGCCACTTCGACAATGATGACCAAGTGATCCCGCACTCTCCGCATCACTCCGGCAACATCTTCATTGACCAGCAGTTTACCACGTTCAATGATTCCGACCTTGTTGCAAATATCGGCAAGTTCCGGCAAGATGTGCGACGAGACCATAATTGTTTTACCGCGTCCTCCGAGCCGTTTGAGCAGTTCCCGCATTTCGATTCGTGCTCTCGGATCGAGACCGCTTGCCGGTTCGTCCAAGAGCAACACCTGCGGATCGTGGAGCAATACCCGTGCCAAGCCGAGCCGCTGTGTCATTCCTCGCGACAGACTGGTTGCCAGTGCGTCCCGCTTGTAGCCGAGATCAACGAGTTCGAGCATTTCGTCGCAGACTTTTTTTCGTTTTTCCCCCCGAATCCGGTACGCCGCCGCAAAGAATTCGAGATATTCGATCACTTTCATGTCGTCATAGACACCGAAGAAGTCCGGCATGTAACCGATGAGCCGCCGGATTTCCTTCGGTTTGGTGTAGATCGACATGTCGCAGACGTAGGCTTCGCCGTAGGTCGGCTGTAACAGCGTGGCGAGGATTTTCATCGTCGTCGTTTTACCGGAACCATTCGGACCGATGAAGCCGAAGAGGTCCCCTGCGACGAGGTCGAGTTTCAAATCTTTCACGGCAAATAGGGTGCCGTACTGCTTCGTGAGGTCTTCTGTGCGTATCATCGTGAGGTCATTATACCATTTTGTTTCGGTGCGGAGTACCGGTTGCTGTCTTGGCGGTTAAAAAATTCTACCTGTTCGACCACTCTCCGTCATTTCGACCAACGGGAAATTTTACTCAACCGCAAGAGCCGTAATTTCCCTTTTCTCATGAAGGTGAGATTTCTCCCTTCACGTCGTTGCGGTCGAAATGACGACATGTGCTGCAAAGCCTGCCCCGAAGGATTGAGGGGTCGCAATGACAACCTCAATGGGAACTTGCAAACGGCGCGGAACCACCCCGTCATTTTGTTGCACAAAATGCCCTGCCCTCCACGGGAGGGGAATGTTCGCAATCTTACGATGGTGTCTCTGCTCGCAGTTGCGTGAGTTCCTGCGTCGTTTTCATCGCACAGAACTTCGGTCCACACATCGTACAGAACCGCTCGCCGCATTCGTTCGATTGCCGAGACTCTTCGTAGTATTCCTTCGCACGTTCAGGATCGAGCGACAATCG
>Ga0082212_10013445_pt1 | contig 10232 bp, 8 predicted proteins | sample TergutNt197P3_FD_71548 | JGI IMG/M metagenome (GOLD analysis project Ga0082212, IMG submission 71548) | Neocapritermes taracua P3 segment gut microbial communities from Petit-Saut dam, French Guiana - Nt197 P3 | ecosystem: Host-associated > Arthropoda: Insects > Digestive system > Gut ...
TATCCACGGGATCTCCTTTTTAAAATAGGGATTGGGGAGTAGGGAATGGGGAGTGGCTAGTAGGGGGCAGGTTTTTTTATTCCCTATTCCCCACTCCCTAATCCCTACCCTCTTGGTTTGCCGCACTCGGCGCAGAACTTTCCGGTATTCCCTTTGTGGCCGCAGTCACAGTCCCAGTTTTCGGGTTTCGGTTTACCGCATTCGGCACAGAACTTTCCGGTATTCCCTTTATGGCCGCATGCGCAGTCCCAGCCTTCGGGTTTCGGTTTGCCGCACTCGGCGCAGAACTTGCCGGTGTTTCCTTTGTGACCGCAGGAACAATCCCAACCGGCAGCCGTTCCGGCGGGCGCCGGCGCTTGTTGGGGAGCCGCCTGCTGTTGTTGGCCCATCGCGAACAGGTTCTGTGCGTTCATGCCACCGGCCTGGCCGGCCATACCCATGCCCATAAAACCGGTCATGGCCCCGGCGGTATTTCCGGCGGCGGTACGCATGGCATCGCCCTGGGCGTTCACCAGGGTGGCTGCGGCCATTGTCGGGTCCCGCATGACTGCCGCGGTCTGAAGCTGCTTAATCCGTTCTTCGTCTTCCGGTGAGGCGGTGCAGGTAATCCCGAAGTTGACAATCTCTATGCCACGGCCTTCTCTCCACTTGGCCGTAAGCGCCTCGTTGAGGAGTTCCGCCAGCTTTTCAGTATGAAAAGTTATTTCGTGATACTCTCCCAGACCCAGCTTGCCAAGGGACGGGCCGAGGACGGTGATGATCTCGCTTTTTAGCTGACTGTCTATTTTATCCCGGGTAAAATTTTCTTCAATATTGCCGGTAACATTGCCGTAAAAAGCCATCGGATTTATTATGCGGTATGAGTATTCGCCGTTGGCCCGCAGGCTTATAGTCAGGCGCAAATTGATATTGGGGTCTATTACCAGAAAGGGAACGGGGTTGGGGGTGCCGTATTTGTTCCCCATGATTTCTTTGGTGTTAAAGTAATATATCCGCTGATCCTTACCGGGACTTCCGCCGTACTTAAAACGTTCTCCCATGTTTTTGAACATGTCCACAAGACCTTTCCCCAGGCCTCCGTAAAAAATACTGGGTTCGGAGGATTGGTCGTAGGTGTAGTGCCCTTCTTCGGCGCAGACTTCCGCAATTCTGCCGTTGTCAACGATGAGCGCCACCTGTCCTTTATTCACCACGATACCTGAACCATTGGAGATGATGTTGTCTTCTCCTTTTGTATTACTGCTTCTTTTACTCGTCCGTTTCTGTCCCTTCGCGGCCAATACATCCGCTTCGAGGCTTTCGCAGATAAAAAATTCCAGCCACTGATCCGCGAGAACGCCGCCGGCGGCGCCTGTCAACGCTTTTATCAAACCCATATGACCTCCTCCAAAGGTACCTCGCGACTTGCCATGAGGTTTTTAATTACAGAAGTATACTACCAAAAACCGGGTTTTGTCACACTATCATTTCCTGATTCTCTGTGAAACACCTTGTTACCAATGATGCTTCATGCTAATTTATATCAGATGATGACAGAAACCGGTTCAGGCAAGCCGCAAGTATCTTTTTTTGACCGCCTCCAGCTGCTCACCGAAAAGTACCTCACGTACCGCAAAAGAACCAGGCGCATACGAAAAGAAAAGCAGAAGGCCAAGAACGTTATCGTTGACTGGATTGAGGCTTTTATCTGGGCCGCCGGGATGGTACTCCTCATCAATCAATACCTCTTTCAGGCGTATCAGATCCCTTCGGGCTCAATGATAGACACGCTGCTCATCGGGGACAGGATCTTTGTAAACAAGATCATTTACGGCCCGGAATTGCTTCCCGGGCTGGGGAAACTGCCAAGCCCGATAAAGCCAAAGCGGAACGATGTAATTATTTTTGAGAACCCTTCGTACATTTCCCGCGGGACGGTGTTTGACGTAGCCCAAAGAATTATTTATATGCTCACCCTTTCCCTGGTTGATATCGACAGGGACGAAAGCGGGGAACCCAAGGCCCATTTTCTTATCAAGCGGGCTGTGGGTGTAGGCGGGGATCGTTTTATCCAGAGCCGGGGAAACATGCGGATTCGCCCGGCGGGAGAAGACCGCTGGATGGATGAAAAGGATTTTAACGCCGGCCGGGGGATGACGCATAACGTTAGCCGCCTCATGAACGAAAACGCGTACCCTGCTCTGGAGGCGGCAGGAAGAATCGCGGGGTATATGGATTTAGGCGTGCCTGTTCCTCCTGTCCTGGAATCCCTCGCGTCGCAAGCGGTTTCCATCAGGTATCCCGACTATATTGCCCACGAGAAATCGCGCCTGGAAATACTCCGGGGCGCCTTTCCGTTTGAAGGCCGCTACTCCGTACTCCTGGCGAGACAAAACCAGGGCTTTTATATACCCGAGTCGAGGATACTTCCCCTGGGAGATAACAGGGACAATTCCAGAGATGGCCGCTATTTCGGTCCGGTGAGGACTTCCAAAATCCTGGGCCGGGGATGGCTCATTCATTGGCCCGGAGATTTCAGAGTCCGGGGTTTCGAGGCTCTCGAACGCTTCGGTTCCATAAAGTAAAGGCAGGCGGATGAGACGAAGATTTTCCTATGCCGACCAAAAAAACCAACAGTACCGCTCACGCTGGAAAATTCTGGTCTTGCTGATTTTCTTTTTCTTTTATATTTCCTGTACGTCTCTGTTTTTTTCCATGAGGGTAATGGAAAACGATACGATGGTGGAGAATCTCCAGGCTGGAGAAAGGTTTGTTTTTTCCTCGTATAGTATTTATTCGCTTCTTCCGGAAAAGAGCCCGGAACGGGCCTTGCCTTTTCGCCGGGGTAATGTTGTCCTGGTGGATATGTTCAGGGAGAAGCAGCCCGGCGCGTTGTATATTGTCCTGGACGGTGTGCTGCGTTTCTTTACGTTTCAGCGTTTCGGTTTAATTGCCCAGGAAGGGCATGTGTTTGTAAAAAGGGTAATTGGACTCCCGGGGGACGAAATTACAATGACTAATTTTGTGATCCGGGTGAAGACAAAGGGGAGCGCTTACTATCTTACCGAATTTGAAGTTACAGAAACGGATTATACCCCGGCGATTCCCCATATGCCCGCTCTTTGGGATGCGTCGTTGCCGTTCTCCGGGAACCTGGACACGATGATCCTTGGAGAGAATGAATGCTTTGTTCTCTCTGATGACAGGAGCAATACCAACGATTCCCGGACCTGGGGTCCGGTTCCGGTTAAAAACATTTCCGGTAAAGCCCTGTTTCGTTATTGGCCTTTCACCCGTTTTGGCCGTATTTAAACGTACCCTTTATGGAAGCATCCCTGTATGTTCATGTTCCTCTATGTTCAAAGGGTAAATGCGATTACTGTGATTTCTATTCGGTTCCGGTAAACACGGACAGTTCGCTTCCTGCCCTTTTTGTCGAAACCCTCCTTGCGGAAGGGGAAAGGCTCTTTGAGAAATATGGCCGGGAGGATGCAGATTGCCTTCACCGCATTCCCACGGTATACATTGGCGGCGGAACGCCTTCTGTTCTGGGCCCGGAAGGAATACTCAAATTGCTGGACGGGCTTTTGGCGTTAGCCGCAAATGTTTCACCTCAGCCGCTGGAAATCACCGTGGAAGCCAATCCGGAGACCGCGGACGAGGCGTTTCTCGCGGCGATTCGCGAAGGGGGGGCGACGAGGCTTTCCCTGGGAGTGCAGACTTTTCACGGCCCTTCCCGAAGAGCTGTGCACAGGACAGGGGATGAGACCTTGCTGCCCGGACGGCTTGCTCTGGCTGCGGAATATTTTCCGGATGCCTTTTCGGCGGACCTTATTTCCGGTCTTCCTTTACAGGACGAAAAGGTTCTCCTTGAGGATGTCGCCGCGCTTGTGAGTTATAAGCCGGCCCATGTTTCCCTTTACGCCCTTACTGTCAAACCCGGGTCTCTTCCGGCATTGCCCGGCCAGGACGAAGCCGATCGTCTTTGGCTTTGTGGCCGGGACGCCCTTGAAAATGCCGGATATAGCCAATACGAGGTTTCCAATTTTTCCCTGCCCGGCAAGGGATCCCTGCATAATATCCGCTACTGGCGCATGCAGAGCTGGCTTGCCCTGGGGCCTGCCGCATCGGGAACAATTATTAACAATGCAGGCGGAACAGGCTTCAGGTATACCATCCCGGCAGATCTCGACGCCTGGCTGGCGGCCGGTGGGAGTGGCTTTTTTTCGGCGCCGGGCATTGCGCCGCTGACAGAGAGCCTGGACGCTGTAACAGTAATGAAAGAAACGCTCCTCATGGGTTTCCGTTACCTCGAAGGTCCCGATGTGGAATCTTTTCAGCAGCGTTTCCACCGGAGTATTGCCGAGGCGATACCAAAAACCCTGAGAACATGGCAAGGCCGCGGTCTTTTGCAGAAAGACAAATGCGCGCTTACAAAGAAAGGCTTGCTTTTTTTGGATCCTTTTTTGGTTGATGCCTTTCGGGAACTGGAAGAAGAAGGTTGCTGAAGTATATCTTTTTTTCTGAATTCTGTAGCCGAATCGGATCTCAAAAGTACAGAAAAATTGCTTGACGAACATCGACAAATACAATAATATTGCACTTGTAACTGGTTTTTTTGTGATTTTCTTTTAAAATTTACGATTTTATTAAACAATGAGCGATAAAAACCGCCTTGGCACAAAGAGTGCCAGGCACCATATTCCATTTAGAAAAAACGCCGGGTTTCTACATTTGCAGGAATACCGGTTTTTTTATGCTAACTGAGGTGTGTTCACGTAAAGACGTAAAGCAGACGTCTTAAAAAAGAGTGATGGGAGGATTTTTTATGGCAATTTGTACCAAGTGCAAAGCGAATATTCCGGACGGCAAGCGGTTTTGTTCCAAGTGCGGCAGCCCCGTGGGTAATGCCAGGGCGGACGTACAGAAAACAACGCGGCCGGAACCAGCGCCGGCAACAAGAGCGGCGGGTAACGCGCCACCTTACGGAAGCTCATACGCCGTTATGAGCGTAGGCGCTTATGTGGGCTCGTCCATTCTCATGAGTATTCCGGTTATCGGTTTGATTATCAGTCTTGTTTGGGCCTTCGTCAGTTGCAGTAACCAGAACAAGCGCAACTTCGCCCGCGCGTATTTGATTTTTTTATTAATAGGCATCGCCATCAGTCTTTTGGGCTTCTTATCGATGATTTTCCTTACATCAAGCATTGGCATATTTGGCGAATTCGGAGGTCTGAAAGGATTTTTTGATATGCTGAAACAGTTAAGGAATATAGAACCATAAGTATTAATCAGTAACGCAATGAGCATAGTCCGCGGGCAAATACCGCCCCTATGGGTTGTATATATTTTTTTGGATTTTTTGTGGAGGTTTTATTATGGATTTGAAGGAAATGTTTGATTATTACTTTAACTTCTATATGGAAGTATTTAGAAAGTTTACGGTCTTTGAAGGACGGGCCCGGCGCAGGGAATTCTGGACATTTTGGGTATTGAACTTGATTGTTGGGGTTGCGATTGGAATAGTATGCGCTATTTTTAGCTACATCCCGGGTATAGGGAGGTTGTTTAATTTTATTTCCTATTTGGCCAGTTTTGCAATTTTTGTTATCACATTTACCGTGGGAGTCAGGCGTCTGCATGATACGAACAGATCCGGCTGGACGTTTTTGCTGGAGCTTATCCCTCTTGTGGGCTGGATCATTGTCATCATATTCTTAATTCAGGATAGTACTGATGATAATAAATACGGGCCTAACCCCAAAAAGAACGAATCAAATAATAGCCGTAGCGGTAGCGTGACCAAAAGCATTGGTGGTACGGTGTTCTGCGGTGAGTGTGGTAAAAAGAATGAGGCAGGCAGCAAGTTTTGCGCATCCTGTGGCGGGTCACTGCAGCAGAAGTCAAAAAAACCGCCGGCCTCGGGGGCTGCGAAGAAGACCACCAAGAAAAAATGACATTGGAGGGGCCGGCCGTTGCCGTGATATTGCATTGGACAACGTATACGTGGGATAATCCTCACAGGGCCAGGGTGCCTGGCACCATTTTTAGGTAAAGGAACGGGGAATGGGCAAGGTTAGTAATCAGAGTATGAATGCGAAAGATGTCTTTTTTAAAACAATGCCTTTCGTATGGGCGAAGTTGCTGCTCGGTATTATCACCGTCGTAGTATCGGTAATAATTCTTGCAATCCTTCTAGGTATCGCGTGGCTGTTTAACAGCATGGGCGTGGGATTGGTGCTGGTTATTATTTGGCTCGTCTTAACCGGAATTGTCCGGTTTATTATCAATCACTACATAGGGTATATGATAAAAGTCGGGCATATAGCGGTCATCACCGAAGCCGTCACGACCGGGGAAGTCCCGGAGAACCAGGTGCGTTACGGCATGCAGGTGGTGAAGGAGCGTTTTTTAACTGCGAACATCTACTTTATTGTAGATAAGCTGGTTTCCGGCGCGGTGAAACAAATTCAAAGGGTGGTTGGAAAAGTTACCAGCGCAATGAGCGCTCTTCCCATTCCGGGCATGGGTGCGGTTACCGGCCTCGCGCAATTCTATATAAGCATCTCCCTGGGTTATATTGACGAGTGCTGCCTGGGGTATACGTTCTATAAAAAGAAACAGAAAGCGTTTAAAAGCGCGGCGGACGGCGTCGTCATTTACGCGCAGAACATAAAAGTCCTGCTGGCCGACGCGGCAAAAACCATGCTCTTCGTCGTACTCGGCCTTGTGGTCATTACGCTGGTATTGTTCATCATTATAGCTCTGGTGTTCCGGCTTGTATCATGGCCGGGCTGGATTGGTTTTATCCTGGCGGTGTTCCTTGCGGTTACGATCAAGTACGCATTTATGGACAGCTTTATCCTGATACGGATGATGACCGCCTACATGGAAGTCGCGCCCACAACAAAACTAACCTTTGACCTGTATGAAAATCTCTGCAAGGTTTCGACCAAATTCAAGGAGTTATTCAACAAAGGTCAGGAGGAAGAAGGCAAGCCGCAAATTACAGCAAAGCCCTCTGCGCAGCCTGACACTTCATTCATGGGAATGATCAGCAAAGGGAAGGAAAAAACACCTGCCGGTACCGGGTCATCGGCTGATACAGTCTTCTGCAGCGAGTGCGGTAAGAAGAACGACAAAGGCGGCAAGTTTTGCAGCTCTTGCGGAGAACCGTTGCAGAAAAAGCTGCAGGAAGCGCCGGCAAAGAAAACACCGGCAAAGAAAGCTCAGGCTTCCGGCACGGCTGCCAGGAAAACAACAAAAAAATAGCGGGGTAATTATCAGCGTTAACTGATATAAAATACCGATGGTGTTGTGTTATGCGCAACAGTTAATATATGGCGCATGTTACCGCTAGCTCAGATAGTCCGAGAGCCGGCGGTAGCACTGGTTTACAATGTGTTTTTTCTCGATATTCACATCATCCCCGAGTTCATCAATGAGGGTTTCTACGCTGGCAAGGCTTTCGTTAAGGCTTGTGTGAAATCCCCTTGAGCATCTGATCCGGTAGTTACCGTTACCGTCGTTAAAGAGGGTAACGAACCCCAGTTTCTTTTTATCCTTGGAATCATTCCCGCGGAATTTGTTTTCAAGGTGTTTTTTTTCATGGTTTAAAAACGCGAGTTTGACAAGACCTGGCAGGGCTTCCAAAAGTTCATTTAGGTTTGCGGAAGAATTGAAATTTACCTGTGAAGGCCATTGCCGTACCGTAGCGTCTTCAATGTCCAGGCTGAGAGCCAATGAAAGGATACTCTGGAGTTTCTCGCCTTCAAGGATTTTGTATTTCCCCTCCAGAATAATAACTCCGCGAAGCCCCTTGAACATGGTGGCGTTTTCCGGGTTTAACTCATCTATTACTGCTTTCAGCTTTTCCCAGGGTAGTATTACCTGTTTCTTCCTCTTAATTGTTTCAATCTCAAAGACTTCTCTGCCTATCTTAATATGGTTGGTAAAGTCCCTTGCCCGCTTGAGCCTCGGCCCTTCGTCCGTTCTCCTGGTCTTCTCCCCGGCCAGACCTAAAGGTTTGCTGCGCCTGCCTGCTCCGAGACTTGCGACCAGGCCGGGACTTAGCTTTGTTAAAATTCTGTAGGAAAGCGGGCTCACGGACATGGCGTACATCCGCGTGGTTTTTACGATTTCTCCGGCAACGATGAATTCCGGGTTCAGTCTGAACATAACCGAACCGGGGTGAATGAGAATTCTGTCCGCCGTGAGACTGCGGTAAAGCTCTCTTCCATCCAGGACGCAGACGAACTGAATGAGTCCTCTTGCCACGGCGCAAAGATAGTCTTCGGTGGGGCCTCCCGTCAGGATAGGTATTTTAAGGCTGGAAACGATTTCTTCAAGCTGATTTGTCACATTGGCAATTTCAGCCATTGCCCTTTCGTCAAGGTAATTTTTTTCGCAGAACTTTTGCTTCTGCGGAGATTCCATATATGCATTATACAGTTTCAGATATGAGACAAAATCGCCGTCTTCGTCCCTGAAGCGGTGATGGGCCCGGCGGGCGTCGGTCTCTTCTCCCGGCGGCAGCAGGTATGGACTTTGGGTTGAAAGAAAAGCCGCGGCGATGATCGTCTCTTTCAGAACCTCCGGGTATTTTAAAATTGCCTCAACGATAATGCGCGAATGCCGGGGCGGCAAAGGGAACTCGGTCATGAGCTTCCCGATGTTTGAGAGGGTGTTGTCGCTTTCCAGGGCTTCAAGGAGGTTGAGGGTTTCAATTGCGGCAATAAGCCCTTCCCTGCCCGGTGGCGAGATAAAATCGAATTCCTCAAATGAGGTGATCCCCAAATCGGCCATGCGGAGAACCACTTCAGAAAGATCTGTGCGGTAGATTTCTTCGGTAGTAAAGAGCGGCCGGTTTTCAAAGTCTTTCCGGTTGTAGAGGCGGTAACAGGTTCCTTCCCTTGTACGGCCCGCGCGGCCCTTGCGCTGGTTTGCCGAAGCCTTGGATATGGGGGCTTCCACCAGGCTTGAAGTGAATGTACGGGGATTGTAATGGTTGAGCTTCGAGAGCCCGGAATCGATAACCGCGCTAATCCCGTCAATCGTAACGGATGTTTCGGCGATGTTAGTCGAAATCACCACTTTGGTTTTGCCTTTGGGAGGGGGATCAAAAACCCGCTCCTGTTCCTCCTTGCCGAGCCTTCCGTAAAGGGGCAGAAGGTGAAGGCGCTTCCCGACAGAAGAAAAGGCAAGGGTGGACATGCAGTCTTTGATCATTTTTTCGCCCGAAAGAAAGACGAGAATATCCCCTTCGGTTTCTCCGCCGGTTTTATTATCCTGTTTCTCCAGAATCCAGCGTTCAACGATGGTCTCGATTTTCAAAAGTAAAGCTTCAGAGGCAGCCTGGCTACCTTCGGTTCTTCGACCTGTGGTTCCTGGATCTGAATCCGGAAAGCGATGATAGCTTTCATGCGTCTTTACCGCGGGCGGATCATAGATAAGTGTTACGGGGTAAGTCTGGGCGTCTATCTTGACCACCGGACATTCCCCAAAGTATTCCGAAAAAACTTCGGCATTGATGGTGGCCGATGATACTATCACTTTAAAATCTTTCCGGGCTTCCAGAACACGCTTCAAGAGTCCCAGGATAAAGTCGATGTTAAGGCTCCGCTCATGAGCCTCGTCCACGACAAGGCAACCGTATTTTGAAAGCCAGGGATCAAGCTTCATCTCCTGCAGAAGGATCCCGTCGGTCATGATCTTTATTCGTGTGTCCGGTACGGTCTTGTCTTCGAAACGCATCTTGTAGCCAACAAGGCCCGGCATGGAAGCGCCCATCTGGCGGGCAATGAATTCGCTCACCGAAAGAGCGGCTATGCGCCGGGGCTGGGTAACCCCGATGATGCCGTTTTTTCCGTAGCCAGCATCGTAAAGAATCACCGGAAGCTGCGTGGTCTTTCCTGAGCCTGTTGGGCTTTCTACCACAACCGCCTGGCTGTTCTCCAGGGCGGCGAGGATGAGATCTTTGTGTTTGTAGACCGGCAGGTCAAGGTAGTTCATGAAATTTTGCTGCGCTCGCGTTCTTCCAGTTCGCGAAACGCTACTTTGCCTACCCGTGTCATGGGCATTTCGTCAATGAACTCAATGCTTCGCGGACAGGAATATATCATCAGCTCACTTTTGCATTTGTCAATAATATCCTGTTTTAGATTATCTGTTACCTTGTATCCGTCTTTAAGCGAGATATACGCTTTGGGCTCTTCCCCCCGGCTGTCATGCGGCACACCGATAACACATGAAAG
>Ga0082212_10013446_pt1 | contig 10232 bp, 7 predicted proteins | sample TergutNt197P3_FD_71548 | JGI IMG/M metagenome (GOLD analysis project Ga0082212, IMG submission 71548) | Neocapritermes taracua P3 segment gut microbial communities from Petit-Saut dam, French Guiana - Nt197 P3 | ecosystem: Host-associated > Arthropoda: Insects > Digestive system > Gut ...
GCCTATATGATTCGAACCGTTTTTAACACGGGGAGGCCGGAAGGTCAAGCGGATTTTCCGCGCTCCTTAAAAAACCTGCCGCCTCATAAGCCGCATAATATACTTTTAGGAAACATTTGTCAAGAATTATCGCCTTTTGAACACTCCCGCGGGGGGCTGACCCGGCCGCTTTAAAACGATTTTGAAATATGTCATAATCAGGCCCGGACCGACCGCCGAATTTCCGGCCCCAGGATGGAAAGCTTGCCGCCTCCCGAGAAAATGACGGAAACCGCTCCGCCGGCCGAGACCATTTACACGGACGGGCGCATCCACACCCTGGAGGAATCCCGGCCCCTGGCCTCGGTCCTGGCCGTGCGCGGCCGGGAACTGGTCTATGTAGGCTCCTCGAAGGCCGAGGCCGAGGCCCGGCTGTCCCGGGCCGCCCGAAGGGTTTCCTTGAGCGGCCGGGTGGTGGTGCCGGGTCTCCTGGACGGACACGCCCATGTGGTCACCGAGGGCCTGCGCCTGGCCATGCCGGCCCTGGCCGGCCTGAGCCGGTCCGAAGTGCTGGCCCTGGTGGCCCGCGAGGCCGCCGGCCGGCCGGCCGGGGAATGGATAGTCTGCCACGGCTGGAACCAGCACCACTGGAGCCAGGGAGACTGGCCGGACAAGGCCCGCCCCCCCCTGGCCGAGCTGGACGCGGCCGCCCCCGACCACCCCGTCCTCCTGGAACGGGTGGATAGGCACTCCGCCTGGGTCAACTCCCGGGCCCTGGCCGCGGCCGGCTTTTCCGAGGCCACCCCCGACCCGCCCGGGGGGGAGATACTGAGAGACGCGGCCGGGGGACTTATGGGCATCCTCACCGGCGAGGCCCTGGTCCGGATATGGCGGGCCCGGCCCGCGCCCACGCCCGGCGAGATAAAGACGGCCTACCTGGCCGCCCAGGCCGAATACCTGGCCCACGGGGTGACCGGCGGTCTGGAGGCCTCGTCGAGGCTACGGAACCTGGACGTGCTCCAAAAGGTCTATGACGAGGGGCTTTTCAAAATGCGCCTCCGGGCCATGCTCTTCTCCGCCTCCGGGGATGACGCGGCCTATATAGAAGGGGGCGGCCGGCCGGTGAGCGGCCTTCACGGGGAGCGCTTTTCCATAAACGGGGTCAAGATCATCGCCGACGGTTCCTTGGGTTCCCGCACGGCCTGGCTTTCGGCCGACTATGCCGACCGCCCCGGGCACCGGGGGGGGCCCCGGGGCGGCGGGGGGGAACCTAGGGCCGCTCTCCCGGGGGCCCCGGGCCCCGGGGCGGGCGGCGCCGGGGTGCGGAACGCGTCAAAACCTGCGCCCGAAGGCACGGGGGGCGCGGGCGGAGGCGTCCGCCCGGCATCCCTTGCGTCGGGACCCTCCGGCCGGCCGCGCGCCGGAAGCGCCGCGTCCAGCTCGGAGTTCCTGAGATATTCGTCTATACGGTCCTGCACATAGGACCTTTGCCCGCCGTCAGGCGGGATGCCGGACGGCATCGCCCCCTGGGCATGGTATTCCGGCGGCTCGTTTTCGCGGTGTTTCCGCTTTTCGAATTCCCTGTCCAAAAGCTCCTGGAATTCTTCGTTTTTCTTGTCTATGTCGAACCTCGCCCGCTCGTCGTCGGACGGCGTCAGGGCAAAGTATGGGTCGGCGGCCTGCACGGGCTCCTGCGTATATGACGGGGCCCCGCGATAGTCGGGGTACGACGATGCGTAGGGGGTGTGCTCCGGCGCCTGGGGTATCGCGAACGCCTGCTGCTCGGGGGCGTACGGCTGGGGTTCCGGGGCGTACGGCTGGGGCGCGGGCGGCCTGACGCGCTCAGGCGGCGGCGCCTGCGACGGCCTGCTGCTGTCAAAGACAAATTCGTTTGAAAACCGCCTGTGGGGCCTTTCTTCGGCTTCGGGCGCCGGCATCCTTGCCGGCGGGGGCGTCATGGGCGGAGGCTGTGGTGCGGGATGGGATGCGGGCGGGGGCACGGGGGGCGCCTCTTTCCGTTCCTGGGAAAAAAACGACGGGAAACCTGATTGCGGCGCCCCTGATTTTTCCTCATAGCGCTTCCTGCGCCGTTCCTCGAGCCTGTCATGTGCCGATGAACCTTCATTGTCGTAGAGTATCCGGCCGACGGCCTGATCTTTTTCCTGCGCGAGTGAAGGCGCCGGTGCTTGCTGGGGCGGCGAATAGTAGGATCCAGGCCGCGCGGGCACGGGTCCTGGACCTGGCCCCGCCGTCTCCCGGCGCTGGGCTTCCAGATCGTTGCCGCATACGCTGCATGTCCTCTCGTAATAATTGACCGCGTTTCCGCAAACTTTACAGTTCATGGATCGTCCCCTTTCCATTTCGCCGCCACGCCTCGCGGGCGACAACTGCTTTCCGTACATTGGTTTCCACCCTTGCACATGTATTCAAAGTTATTATACCCGAAATGGCTTTGCGCGTTCAATAAGAACGTATTTCGCCATGATTGCAATTTGAGGTTAATATAAAGCCCCTGAAAAACAATTATTGCGCCTAATCCTTCTTGTCCCAGCCCCAGATAAGCACAATGATGAAAATGACCGCGATCAGGAACAGGCCGATCGCCTCAAGGTAGAAGCTGCGCGAGAAAACGATGGCGGCTATCCCCATGATGCCGCTGATGCCGTAGAGCATGAGGGCGGAGCGGCGCTGGCCGATGCCGATGCGCGTGAGCTGATGATGGAGATGGCCCTTGTCGGGGGTGAACACGGACTGGCCCCTCAGCCTTCGCCGCACCATGGCGAAAGCGACGTCGAATACGGGGACGCCCAGGACGAGGACCGGCGCGATAATGGCGACGATGGTCGCGCCCTTTGCGGGGCTGATGATCGAGACGGAGGCGATCGCAAAGCCGAGGAACATGGCGCCGCAATCGCCCATGAAGACCTTGGCCGGGTGGAAATTGAACGGCAGGAAGCCCAGCGCGGCGCCCGCGAGGATGGCCATGGCGAACGCGGCCGTGTTGTAGCCGTTGATATAGGCCGTGTAAGCGATGGCGAGCGCGGCAATGCCCGCGACGCCGGCGGCCAGGCCGTCAAGCCCGTCTATGAGGTTTATCATATTCGTGATAGCCACGAGCCATACAATAGTTACGACAAAACTGACAAAGGTATCGCCTGTGGATCCGTCGGTGAACTGCCACCCGAATAAAGTGACGGCCGGGATGTGGATGCCCAGCGCGAAAGCGACGGCGGCGCACCCGATCTGCCCGAGGAGCTTGACAAACGCCCGTATGTTTTTCAGGTCGTCAATGATCCCGAGGACAAAGACCAGCGTCCCGGAAACGAGGACTGCCGTCAGTTTGTCCGGCATGCCGGCCGCGTTGTGGTCGTAGATGTGCCCGCCGACAATAAGGGCGCGCAGTATCAGCGTGCATATAAAAAACGAAATGAATATCGCGATGCCGCCAAGCCTTGGGATCGGGCGCTTGTGCATGCGGCGGTCGTCCTTCGGCACGTCGATCGCGCCCGTGCGCCTTGAAATCCGGATAGACAAAGGCGTCGCGCCCAGCGAGATGGCAAACGGCGTAGCGATACATACAATTGCGACGAGAGAAAAGATATCGGGGGTTATCATCTTTTTTAGCCGGTTTCGTCTCCAAACATTACTATTTTCAGGCCGGCCTCCGCAAGGATCTCGCTTGCGAAATCATCGGGGTAGTCCGAGCCCACAATAATTTTCACTAAGCCTGCGTTGATGATCATCTTTGAGCATATGACGCAGGGCGCATGGGTAATATAGATCGTCCCGCCCTCAATGCTGTGCCCGAAGGTCGCAGCCTGGATGATGGCGTTTTGCTCGGCGTGCAGGGCGCGGCAAAGCTCATGGCGCTCGCCGGACGGTATGCCCATTTCCTCGCGCAGGCAGCCGCCGCGCTGCGCGCAGTGGTCTATCCCGCGCGGCGCACCGTTGTAACCGGTTGCCACGATATGCTTGTCCTGCACAATGACGGCGCCGACATTCCGGCGCAGGCAGGTCGAACGTTTTGCAGTCAGTTCCGCAATACCCATAAAGTATTCATCCCATGACGGCCTTTCCCTTGTTACGATTTGTCCTTCTGTCATTGTTTCACCTCCTGTCTATCATACCACGAACTGCGGATATCATGTCAGGCGTTGTTCCGCAACATCCGCCAATAGCTGATACGCCAAGATCCAGCAGCTTTTTTGCGCCGTACGCGAAGGCCGCCGTCGATACCTCGTACACTGTCTGCCCGCCTTTGTAAACGGGTTGCCCGGCGTTTGGCTGCGCAATGACAGGCAGACCTTTCGCCTCTTCCATTATTCCCGCGATGACAGGGACTATATCATCGGGCCCCAGCGAGCAGTTTGCGCCTACGGCAAAAAGGCCTTCGGCCCGCGCCGCGGCGGCGAGGTCTCCCGGTCCGGCGCCCATATAGGAGCGCCCGCCTTCGCCAAAGGTCATCGTGCCGAGCACGGGCAGGCCCGAGGCTTTCCTTGCGGCGCGCGCGGCACAGGCAAATTCATCGGCGTCAGAGAAAGTCTCGAGCATAATGAAGTCGGCGCCCGCGCGTGCGCCTGCTTCCGCCTGCGCGGTGAACACATCCTCCGCATCCTTATAACTTACATCACCATCCGGGCCGAGCAGGGCGCCGGTCGGGCCGATATCAAGGCACACGAGGATCGTTTTCCCGTTTGCCGGCCCCTCACCCGCCGCCTTCTTCGCAAGCTTCACGCCCTCCCGGGCCGCGCCAAGCCTGTGCTGCTTCCCCCCGCGCAGCAGCATTTGCGACAAATCGAACGTGTTGCTCGTCACGACATCGCACCCGGCCCAGGTGTTTTCCCGGTGGATGCGCAGCACCGTCTCCGGCTTCCACATATTCGTCTCATCAGAACCCGTGGAATCAGCCAGCCCCGCGGCCATCAACGCCGTGCCCATCGCCGCGTCGAACAAAACAACGCCGCATGATTCAAAGAATCGCTTCAGTTCGCTCTCAGTCATTGTTCAGTACCCCCCCTTTTTTTCAAGTGTGTGTAAAAATCCCGTCGGGTTCGTAAAACCTGTTCACGGCCTTCGCGAGCTCCATAGGCGAAAGCGGCTTGGCAAACAGATAGCCCTGCAAATAATCCGATCCGCTTTTCAAAAGTTCCATCATCTGCTCGATCGTCTCGACCCCCTCTGAAACGAGGGCCATGCCCGCTTCATGCGCGAGGTCGACAAGGATCTTCGTGAGGAACTTTTGATAATCATCCGTTACAATATTGTCGATAAACTGTTTTTCGGTTTTCAGCATGCGCACCGGAAGGCTGCGCAGATTGTTGAAATTGGAATAACCGGTGCCAAAATCGTCGAGCGCGACCTTGATGTCCAGCGATTTGAGCCGCTCGATCGCCGTATGCGTATAGCCGGCAATTTCCAGGTCCTTGCTTTCCGCCACTTCGAGCAACAGACACCCGGCCGGGAATTTGTGCGTTTTCAGTGACAGCAGCACTTTGTTGATAAGTGTTTCGTCATTCATTTGTGACGCTGAAAGATTGATGTCGAGCATAAAGCCATCGACGCCGCCAAGGCCGAGCCTGGCGCAGATCCCGACAGCTGTGTCCAGCACCCAGTAGCCAATCTTGTTGATCAGGCCGATCCGTTCCGCGATCTGTATGAAAACAAGCGGCGGGATACGCCCGAACTCGGGGCTGACCCAGCGGCAGAGCGCTTCGACGCCTATCCATTTCCTCTGATACGGGTCTACGATCGGCTGGAAGTAGACGTCAAAACCCGTCATGTCCTCCTGGACGCAGTTTTTGAGGCTGTGCTCAAGCGCGAGGTCGTGTTTGAGCATGGCGTCCAGATCTTTGTCGTAGACAGCTATGTTTTGCGTCTCTTTTGCTATATCGAGTGTGCGGTCAATGACGCCGAGCACATCCCAGGCGCCCCCCGAGCCAAGCCGCCCGTCGATGACGCAGATCGCGATATGGCAGGAGATCGCGACCCGCCCGCTGCTTACGCCTATCTCCCATGGCTCCCGGAAACGCTCCCTTATCCTGTCGGCCAGCCCGCTCGCGCTCAGCATATCCGCGTTGTCCAGAAGCAGGCAGAATTCATCGCTGTCAAGGCGATAGATCCCGTAGTGCTGCAGGCCGAAAGACCCCAGCCAGCCCACGACGGCGTCCAGCAGCGCATCGATGGCCGGCCTGCCATACGCCTCATTCATAAATCGCAAAGAGATATAGTCGAAAGCGATAAGGCAATAATTCCCGGCCGTCCGCTCGGCGAGGTCCTTTTCCAGCTTCGCCCGGTTTGGGATGCCCATGCGGCTGTCATAATAGGCGATCCGCGAAAGCTCCTCCCGCAGTATTTTCTCTTCACTGATATCTACTATCGTGATAATATGCGCCGGCCGGCCGCCGGCCCAAGTGACGCTCTGACATGTCCACCTGCCCCAGATACCGAGCGTCGGGTTTAAGGCCTCGACCGTTACAGGCTCTTGCACCGGGTCCAGAGCCTCGACCGTTACAGGCTCGAACCCGAAAGACCTTTGCATAGCCCCCTGATTCCCGCCCGGTTCCATTCGGCGCGGACAAAAACCGCATCGTCCGCCGTCCTCCCCGGCCACAAACTCCCAACACCTTGAACCTTCCATCCGTGCCGCGGATACCCCAAGGTTCCGGGCGTAATAATTATTTACCATCAATAATTCGTCTGTCATATCATCGACTACATATATATATACCGCCGACGAGTCAACAAACGTACGCAGCGCATACGCCTTATCGATCCTGTCCTGAATATCTTCGTGTGTGCCTTCGCTCACTTCCCCACCCCCGCGCATGCCTCATACTGCGCCTTGAATCATTCGTCGGTTCTTCCCCGCGTGCTTTCCTCCGCTACTTGATCCTTCCCGCGTCAAAATATACTTCCCTCAGGTACAGGCCCTGCGGCGGAGCTGTCGGGCCCGCTTCTTTCCTGTCCTTCGACGCGATCATCCTGTTGACGTCATTTGGGGCAAGCTTGCCGAAGCCGACGTCCGCCAGCGTCCCCGCCATGATCCTTACCATATTGTACAAGAACCCGTCCCCTGTCACTTCGGCCTCGATAGTATCATATGAGTTTCCGCCGGGGTCTGTTCCCATACCCTCCCGGACGCGGACCGCAAAAACCGTCCGCACCGTCGTTTCACGGGGCGTCCCGCCTGCTGCCTGGAAACAGGCGAAATCGTGCGTGCCTTCCATATACTTTGCGGCTTCTACCATATTACCAGTATTCGGGGCGTTCGCCAACAGACTGGCGTAATTACGCAAAAAAACAGGGTGGGGCGGCGCTATGGCAAACCGGTATACATAGGTTTTGCCGGCTGCGCTGAAGCGTGCGTGGAAGCCTTCGGGCTTTTCTTCCGCGCCAAGTATCATCGCGTCGGCGAGCAGGTTGTTCGCCGCGAACGGGATGCGTTCCACCGGGATGCCGAAGTTGCCGCGCAGCGTCGCGCACTGGCCGAGCGCATGGACGCCCGCGTCCGTCCTCGACGTCCCTTCAAGGGAAACAGGAACGGCGCAAACGCGTTCAAGGGCTTCCTCAAGGACGCCCTGCACCGTCCTCTTGCCGGGCTGTTTTTGCCAGCCGTGAAACCGGCTGCCGTCGTATGCGATCCTCAAAAGGATATTGCCCACGGCTTTTTGCGCTATTCCCCGCCGGCCAGCGCTTCAAATTCGGCTTCGGTAATGATCGAGACGCCGAGCGAGCGGGCGGTCTTGTTCTTCGTCGATTGCGAGGCCGCGTCGTTGTTGATAAGGTAATCCGTCTTTGCGCTGACGCTGCTTGATACCTTCCCGCCGAGAAGCTCAATTTTGTCCTTGAGCATGTCGCGGCTCTTGTACCCCGTAAGGCTGCCCGTAATGACAAAGGTCTTTCCCGCGACAGGGGAGGCCTGGCCATCTTCCCGGGCGGGCGCCGCGGCAGGAGCGGCCGCCAGACGCACCTCGGAAAAGACCTCGTCCGCCATGGCCCGGTTGGCCGGATCTGCGAACCACGCAGTATAAAGGCCGGCGATGACCTCGCCGACTCCGGATATTTCCGCAAGCTCTTCCGCGTCCGCTCCTGTGATCCTGTCCCAGTCGTGCCCGAACGCCCGCGCGATCGCCTTAGCCGTCGCCGCCCCGACTTCCGGCACGCCAAGCCCGGCGAGCAAACGGTCCGCCGTAGTCGAGCGCGACTTTTCTATTGACGCTATCAGGTTGTCAAAAGACCTCTCGCCAAACCCTTCCATGACTACTATCGCGTCGCGTCGCCCCTCAAGCCGGAATACATCCGCCAGCTCATGCAAAAGCCCGGCCGCGATGAATTTTTCAAGCGTCTGCTCCGACAGGCCCTCGATATTCAGGCAGGGCCGGCTCACGAAATGTGAAAACGCCTTGACCTTTCTTGCGGGGCAGCCGTCATTTGTGCAAAAGAGTGTCTTGACCCCTTCCGCGTCCCTCAGCTCCGTCCGCGCGCCGCAGACCGGGCATGCGTCCGGGGGCCGCTCCGTGCCGCTCCGCGTCAGGTTCTCAGAGATCTGCGGTATTATCATATTTGCTTTGTAGACCTTTATCCGGTCGCCCTTCCCAAGAGCAAGGTCTTCAAGGATGCTTACATTATGCACGCTCGCGCGCGAGACAGTCGTACCCTCAAGCTCGACCGGGCTGAACACCGCGATCGGGTTTATCAGCCCCGTGCGCGACGCGCTCCATTCGATTTCCAGCAGCTCCGCCTCGGCCTCCTCGTCCTGCCATTTGAACGCCATCGCGTCGCGCGGGTATTTCGAAGTCGCCCCGAGCCCTTCGCTGAACTCGATGTCGTCGTATTCCAGGACGAGCCCGTCGACAGGCAAATCAAAGCCCTGCGCCGCAGCCGCCGTCGAAAAGCGCGCGATTCCATCCGCCACATTCCCGCCGCCAACCAGCTCGTACTCCACAGTCTCAAACCCCTGCGCCCGCAGGAAACCCATCTGCTCCAGCCGGCTCCGCCACTGCGTCTTGTCCTCTGGCAGCCCTTCATCCGGCAGCCCTTCGCCCGGCAGCCCTTCGCTCGGCAGCCCTTCATCCAGCAGCCCTTCGCTCGGCAGCCCTTCGCTCGGCAGCCCTTCATCCAGCGGAACCTCGCCCCCAATTGCCTCCTCAGTTTCCACCAGAGCGAACGCGTAGAACCGTACGCGGCGGCGCGCCGTCACCGAGCTGTCGAGCTGCCGCACACTTCCGCTCACAAGGTTGCGCGGGTTCTTGTACTTCGCCGCCGCATCCGCGATCTCGCGGTTTATCTCCTCGAAATCCGAGTACCTTATCACTGCCTCGCCGCGAAGCACAAGCCGGCCCTGAAACGGGATCTTAAGCGGCAGGTTCATAAAAGTCCGGGCCGCCGGCGTTACCACCTCGCCGACAACTCCATTACCGCGTGTCACCGCGCCGGAGAGCGCTCCGCCCTCGTAGGTCAAAGCAACCGTCAGCCCGTCAAGTTTGTACGACAGAAGCCCGGGCTGCTCCCCGAGCCACGCAGCAAGCTCCTCCTCATCTTTCGTCTTATTCAGTGAAAGCATGGGCGCCGCGTGCACCTGCTTTTCGAGCTCGGCGCTCACTTCATAGCCGACCCGCTGCGTAGGGCTGCCGGCAAATATCACGCCGGTCTCCTCTTCAAGGGCAAGCAGTTCGTCATATAGTTTGTCGTACTCGAAGTTGCTCATGATCTCGGCGTCCTCGTCGTAGTACGCGCGCGCCGCCTCCTTGAGCTTCTCCGTCAATCCACCCTGCTTTTCGAGTAATTCATTCTTTCCCATATCAATCATTGCACCAATACACCAGCCTTTCCTATATCAATCTTCTCTGCATCAGCCATAGCGCCAATGCGCCAGCCTTTCCTATTATCGATCTTCCCTGCATCAGCCATAGCGCCAATGCGCCAGCCTTTCCTATATCGATCTTCCCTGCATCAGCCATAGCGCCAATGCGCCAGCCTTCCTTCCACTACTGCGTAAAAGCCCCGGGACGCAGGAACCGTCCCCTTTGCCTTACATCATTCACCATGTAAATCATTGTACCAGAATACCAGCCTCCCAAATTGCCGTTTTTGAAGCCCGGGCACAAAAACCGCCAGGCTGTGTGAAAACGTGTGAAAGCCCGGCACTCTAACGCCAGCTTATAGCCAATAAACGGCTTTACTAGATTAACCAGGCAAGTTTTGCGTAAATTTTCCACTTGTGCACGATTAAAATGTATATTTATACTATTATT
>Ga0082212_10013447_pt1 | contig 10232 bp, 8 predicted proteins | sample TergutNt197P3_FD_71548 | JGI IMG/M metagenome (GOLD analysis project Ga0082212, IMG submission 71548) | Neocapritermes taracua P3 segment gut microbial communities from Petit-Saut dam, French Guiana - Nt197 P3 | ecosystem: Host-associated > Arthropoda: Insects > Digestive system > Gut ...
GGCTTTTCTTCGGTCATTTGCAGGCAGGTATTGCGGGTCATCACCGCCTTAATCAATTGCCCGTATGCTTTTTCTTTTAATGCAGCCTGCCGTACTTTTTCAATTTCGGGCAAGGCGGATTGCGGTAAAATACCGTCCATCAATTTGTCAATGGTTTTCCACTGGTCGGAATATCGCAGAGACGTTGCAGGCAACGACTCTACCTGTGCGTTGGTTACTTTGGCTGCAAAAAGCAGAACAAATGAAAATGCAAAAAAATATTTCATGAATTTTGATTTTAAGAAACTTCTTAATCGATACAAAAATAGTGCCTTATTTTGATTTTTGTTTGCGTTTGATTGTTTTTCTTTATCTTTGCCTTTGGTTTTAATATTTAAACTGAACAATTATGGTAAACAAAGTGATTTTACTGGGTCGTGTCGGCAAAGACCCTGAAGTGCGCCACATGGATAACAATCTGACAGTGGCGCGCCTTACGTTAGCCACTAATGAACGCTGGACCAACAAGGACGGCAACAGGATGGAACATACCGAATGGCACAACATCGTTCTGTGGAGAGGTATGGCTGAAATTGCGGAAAAATATGTCCGTACGGGAAGTCAACTCTACATTGAAGGCAGGTTGCGTTCGCGTTCCTATGACGATAAGGATGGCAACAAACGATATGTAACCGAAATACTTGCCGATGTGATGAATCTTGTCGGTCCCAGACCGGAAGGAGCGCAGACTGCTGCTCCGCAACCGCCAACGGCGCAGGCTTCGTCCATGCCGCCCATCGAAACAACCGACCTGGATGCGGTTCCGAATGACCTGCCTTTTTAGCGTTTAGAGAGCAACATTTCCTTGGATTCCGACCCTTATTTATTTATTGTAACAGGCGTCATCGTTATTCTGTTACTGATTTTGTCGGCTGCAGTTTCCGCTGCCGAAGCGGCATTAATGTCGTTATCGCCGGAGGACGTCAAAGAATGGGAAAATAACAGTCTGTCCGGCTACAGACGGATGTCTGCACTTTTTCGGAAACCCGAAAAACTGTTGGCAACCATGCAGATTACATATACGTTTGCAAATGTAACCATGGCGGTTCTTGCCGCATATCTGATTTTTTCGATGTTTGAACCGACGGCGGGCGCCATCGTGGCTTTCCCGGCAGTCATGATTCCCGTACTGTTGATTTTCGGAAAGATTGCCCCGCGAATGTATGCTTCGCAAAACGGTTTGAAGATATTGCCGCGACTGTCGCTCCTTTTATTCATACTGCAAAAGATATGCTGCCCCTTATCGGTTTTATGGGCATGGTGTACATTGGCAGTGCGCAGGCAGACCCAGAAAAAGCAAAGCATATCCATCGACATCCTGTCTCATGCCATGGACAAGACAGCCGAAACTTCCGAAACTTCCGAAAACATACTGAAAGGAATTGTCAAGTTCGGCAACATTGATGTACATACCATTATGACGCCGCGAACAGATGTGGAATCAGTGGATATTACCACCGGATTAACCGAACTGCTGGTAAAAATTAACGAATGGGGCTATTCGCGTATTCCGGTGTATGACGATGCGCCCGACAATGTGAAAGGTATTCTCTGTGTGAAGGATTTGCTTCCCTATATCGAAGAAACGGATGATTTCGCGTGGCAAACGCTCGTCAGAGATGCTTATTTCGTTCCCGAAAACAAGAAAATTGACGATCTGCTCGAGGAATTTCAGAAAATGAAAATACATCTGGCGGTAATCATCGACGAGTATGGCGGAATGGTGGGGATTGTAACGCTGGAAGATATATTGGAGGAGATCGTGGGCGATATTGCCGACGAATCGGACGATGACGAACAGGATTACATCAAAATAGACGAGCACACCTACCTTTTCGATGGCAAGACGCTGCTCAACGACTTTTTCCGCATCATGCGCATTGACGAATCGGATTTTGAAGCGGTGAGGGGCGAAGCCGATACATTGGCAGGCGTCATCCTCGAAATGAAGGGCGAAATACCGCAAAAAGGCGATTGCGTGGATTACATGCGTCTTTCGTTCCATGTGGAATCGGTGGACAACCGGCGTATCAAACAAATAAAGGTGGTGATTCATGAGTAGTTTCAAGTTTTCAGTTTCAAGTTTTCAGTTTCAAGTTTTCAGTTTCAAGTTTTCAGTTTCAAGTTTCAAGTTTCTGTTGATGGTGATGATATTATTTTCGTGCCAGCAGAATTACACGCCCAAGCCGCACGCCTATTACCGGATAGAATTTCCCGAAAGGGAATACCGGATGTACGACAGTATGCCCCGTCCGTTCACTTTCGAGTATCCCGTTTACGGTACGCTGGTACACGTTATACGTCCTGCCTCCGACTCCTGCTGGCTCAATATCAGTTTCCCAAAATACAGGGGAACAATACATTTAACATATATAAAAATTGACAACAATTTCGACCAGTTGATCGAAGAAAACTGGAAAATATTATTTAAAGGCATAGCCCAAAAGGCAGATGCTGTAGAATATGACTTTATTGCCAACCCTGAGACGAACATATACGGCACGGTTTATGACATCAGGGGTAATGCCGCTTCGTCGGTGCAATTTTATGTAACTGACAGTGTCAGGAATTTCCTGCGGGGGTCTTTGTATTTTTCCGCCAAGCCCAATTATGATTCGCTGGCGCCGGTGGTCAATTTTTTCCGAAAGGATATCATTCACCTGATAGAGACCGTCAAATGGAAAGAATAGAACGAAATAAAATTTACTTATCGTGGGATTGTTAATCAACAAAGAAATTGAGGACGGATGTTTTCTCGGCTTGTGGGAGATCGCCGAGGATTACGAAACGCTGTTCCGGATGACCCGTCTGAATGACGCTGACATACATCGTCTGAATACGTTCAAGAACCTCAACCGCAAACTCGAATCGTTGAGTGTGAGGGCATTGCTGCAACAGATGCTCAACTCCGATGCGCGTATCGTGTATCGCAAACAATCGCACAAGCCTTATCTGGAAGACGGTTCGTACAATATCAGCGTGTCGCACTCGCACAGGTACACGTCCATCCTGTTGGGAAAAAACAAACAGGTGGGGGTCGATCTCGAATATATGTCGCATGACATTGAACGGTTAGCCCACAAGTTTATCAACGAATGCGAGAAAATTTCCGAAAATCCGCAGTTTCGCCGCGAACATCTTTATATTCACTGGTGCGCCAAGGAAGCCTTATACAAAATTTGCGACAAAGTGAATATCAATTTTCAGGAAAATCTGACGATCAAGCCCTTTGATGTGGGTACGCAGGGCTATATTACCGGAGTTGTGCGCAACGATTCCCGCCATGAGGAATACCCGATGTACTATTTTCTCGAAAGAAATTATGCATGGGTGTATTGCACCAAATGAGAAACAGTATCCCGAATGAAACATCTTTTGAAAAATATCGTATAAGGTAAAAGTAACAAAATAAAAAAACGATGAATTTCAAGTATTTTAGTATAATTCTTGCCGTTCTGGCAGGGGCAGCATTCAATATACAGGGACAGGCTGTACCCTCGGCAGAAGAAAATATCCCGTTTTTAGTAACGTTTGGTCCCAAAGCAGACACTTCGTGGGGCGATAACGATTTTTCGCAAATATGGTTCTTCCTCGTTCCCGAAACCTATAAGGGAATGGTGTATATCCGCGTATTCGACCCTGAGGTCGGCGGCGCAAACGACGAACTCAACGGCGTTTTCGACACCAAAATGTTGTATTCCATTTATGGAGGCAAAGACGCATATACGCATCCAAACGCGCAGGAAGTCCGTCCGAAAAAAGATTACAAAACCGGCAACCTGCTGTCGCAAAGAGTATTCGGTATTGATGCAAGATATGACAACAAATGGTACACTTTTGGTCCGTTCGATCCTACCCAGGGCGAACACTATCCCCAGTACAGCGGCTATATCTTCAAAGTGATCTGCGAGGGTATTGAAGGCGACGACGGTAATATGTACCGCTATTTCATGAGTACGTCGGCAACCGAAAATATCCCCATTGAGGGCGGCAATGCTTTTGCATACGAATACACATTCCGTTTGCACGACGATCCCAGACAAACATCGCATATTTATCCATACGTGGACATAGGAACGACCAAAATCAGGACAGAAAACTTTGATTGGGACAACGACGGGAAAATTCGCGTAACTTCCGAAGTCAGGCGCGAAAAACTTTGTAACGTTTCCGGAGATAATGTATGGGCTACAACCGATTTTGCCATCATGGAAGAAGAAATAGGAAAATCGCTTGATTTTCAGTTTATCAAGAGTACGAATCCTGTAATAAAGAACAACAATGTGGTGATTACCGTCCGTAACCAGAAAGGAGAAAATATGAAATTCTGGTCTTCGCCAATCGGGGGCGTTCCCAAATACAAGTATGGCATTGAACAGACGAAAAAACCAATACCAAAACCATGAAAATTCAAAAATTCAAAAATTCAAAAATTCATAAGTTTAAGAATTTTAGATTTTTCAAATTTTTAATTTCTGGAATTTTAATCATTATATTCTGTTGCACCGGAAACGCACAGATTTACAAATTTCAAATGTACGGCACAAAGGAAGGTCTTCGTCATACATTTGTGTATTCCATCGTTCAGGATAAATACGGCTATATTTGGTTTGCAACGGGTTTGGGGCTTTGCCGGTACGACGGTTTCAAGTTTTCACCGCCTGACGCCGATTTGCCGGCAACCAACGTATCTACCGCTTTCAGCGACAATAACGGTAACCTCTGGTTTGGTTACAACGACGGATTGGTGGTGAAATACGACGGCGTCGAGTTTTCCGTTGCCGATACTTCCGTCAGTAAAAAAACCGTAACACAAATCATCCAAGCCCCAAAAGGCGAAATATTGGCGGCAACGCAAGGATGTATCACGCGCATCGGCAAAAAAACAGACCGCCTTACGGAGGGACTCGAGGAAATCATGATCAGCGCGATGTGTTTTTCCGGCGACGACCAATTATTGGTGGGAACGAAGAATGACGGGCTGTATCTGTATCATTATGCAAACGACGGGCAAAACATGACGTTCATTGCTAAGGACGACAATCTGTCCTACCTGAACATCACCTCCATCTATCCGAAAACCGACGGCAACGGGTACTGGGTAACTACCGAAGACGAAGGCATTTATTTCGCTACCGTTCTCGAAAACAGTATCTCGTCATCGTACATGGATATTCCCGAACTTGAAGATGCGAAGATTCAATCGGTTCAGGAGGATATACAGGGCAACCTGTGGATATCCACTTTGGGCAAAGGACTTGTCCGCGTGCATCTTTCAACGGATATGCAAATCTTAAAAACAAATGTTTACAATTATAGCAACGGCTTGGACGATAATGTGAAACAGTCGTATTTTGACAACCAGCAAAACCTTTGGGTGGCAACTTTCGGACAGGGCGTGGCTTGTGATACGAACACGGCATTTGCCTTTTTTGAAGCCGAAATGTTGAAGCCTGTCGGGAATAACGCTACCGCCGTTTATTCGGCTGACGATTCGGAGTATTGGATTGCCGGAGCGGGAACCATCATCAGGGTCGCCAACAAACCTGTACCGAAAACAACCGTGTGGACTAAAGCAGACGATTTGCCCGACTGCGATATTACAGTCCTTCATCCCGACGATCAAGGCAATATGTGGATTGGAACCAAACAAGGATTGTACAAACTGTCGAAAGAAACCCAAAGAATTTCACGGTTCTACAAAGAAGAAAATTCATTAGCCAACGCCATACAGAATTTTATTTTCGACGACGGGAAAATATGGATGGCTACAAGCGAAGGCGTGGTCGTCATTGATCGGGAAACCAGGGAAAAAACAGATCAATACACTACTTATGACGGCGATTTGCCGCACAACAATATATTGGATATTTTTAAGGATTCGAAAAACAGGATTTGGATTGCCACTACCAGCAATTCATTGATCAACCTCAGAAACAGGAGTCATAAATTAACCGTTCCCGACCAATCGGAAACCGTATTTTCTGCCATCGCTGAGGACGAGCGCGGGCGGATTTGGACGGGAACGCGCGGAAAAGGCGTTTTTCTTTTTGACGATACGCGAGATACCTTGTCCATTTACCAGTTTACCGCCGAAGACGACGACCTGATCTCTGATCACTGTTACGCCTTAGCCTGCGATGGCAACGGACGTTTGTGGATCGGACACCGCGTAGGATTAACCAGCATCAATACGGAAAAATTAACGATCACTACATATAGCGTGGACAACAGCATTTACGGCGACGTCAATCCGCTGGCGATGATGTTAAACAAAAGCGGCGAAATGCTCATCGGAATGACCGACGGCGTGATGATGTACGACAGCAAAACCAACCGACCGCAAGAGATCATCCCCATGCTGAACCTTTCGCAGGTGCTCATCAACGATAAACCGTACAATACTCATAAACACCACGTTTTACCTTACGGGAATTACAGAATACAATTTGATTATGTCGGGTTGTACTATTCCAATCCCGCATTGGTAACTTATCAATACTGGCTGCAGGATGTGGACAGGGAATGGTCGTCATTTTCGTCAGATAAAAATACCCTCTATCACCGATTAACGGATGGCGATTACAGTTTCTGGGTAAAAGCCTGCAACAGTAATAATTGTACCGAAAAAACCATGTTGTTTACTTTTAGAGTGCGCAAACCTTTTGTGAAAACATGGTGGTTTTTTTTAATGATGACAGCGGTGGTTATCGGACTGGGTTACGTTGTCATAAACATACGCGAGCGCAATCTCAGAAAGCAACACGATTTTCTTGAAAAAGAACTGAAAGCCCGCACAAAACAGGTACGCAGGCAAAAAGAAGAAATTGAAGTCAAGAACAGGGATATTACCGACAGTATTAATTATGCGCAGCGGATACAATTCAGCGTATTGCCATCCAACAGCACCCTGCTGGAACACTGTTCGGACGCATTTATCTTCTATCGTCCGCGCGACATTGTCAGCGGCGACTTTTACTGGTTCGATTTTTTCCCGCGACACAACCGTCTGTTGATTGTTTGCGCCGATTCAACCGGACATGGGGTGCCGGGCGCTTTCATGTCGCTCATCGGCACCACGCTGATCAAGGATATTACCATGCGTCCCGATATTTATACGCCAGCCGATATACTCTACCGTTTGGACGAAAACATACAATCGGTGCTGAATCAAAACAGGGATTCGGAACATGCGAACGACGGGATGGATATCACTGTTTGCGAAATCAATACCGAAACGTATCTCACCCATATATCCTCAGCCATGCGCCCCTTCATCGTCTATCATAACGGAGCGCCGACCGTCTATAAGAGCAATCGTTCGTCCATAGGAGGGCAAATGATTGAAAACAAGACATTTGAATCTACAGAATTACAACTTTCGAAGGGGGACACGATTTACATGTTTACCGACGGATATACCGACCAGTTTGGCGGTCCGACAGGAAAGAAGTTTAAGATGAACCGGCTGCAGACTATCCTCGACGATATCCACGACCGCGATATGACCGAACAGCATCGCGTCATCAAAGAACACTTTGATCTTTGGAAAGGTAACGTCAGTCAGGTAGATGACGTGCTGATGATCGGAGTAAAGTTATAATCACTCAAAAAAGTTTCTGACTTTTTGGAAAAAACTTCTGTCTTCCTGTGTAGGTTGCGGTTGGAAATTCTTTGATGTATTTAATTTTTCGAGAATAGAACGTTCTTCTCTTGATATTTCTCTGGGAATCCACACGTTGACGGTAACTAACAAATCGCCTCTCCCGTAGCCGTTCAGTTCCGGAATACCTTTTCCGCGAAGGCGAAGAATTTTTCCGGGTTGCGTACCCGGTTCCACTTTGATTTTAACCTTGCCGTCCACAGTAGGGATTTCGACGGTGGAGCCAATCGCGGCGTCGGGTATGCTGATAAAAAGTGGATAAATCAAATCGTTACCGTCGCGCATCAGTTCGGCATTCGGCTCTTCTTCAATAACCACCATCAAATCGCCGTTGTAGCCGCCGCGTCTTGCCGCATTGCCCCGTCCGCTAACGGTCAGTTGCATTCCTTCGGCAACGCCGGCAGGTATTTTTACCGTAACTAATTCTTCGTCCTGTACGATTCCTTCGCCGTAGCAGTTGGTGCATTTTTTCGTGATCACCTTTCCGGATCCGCCGCAATTACTGCAAACCGAGGTGGTTTGCATACGTCCCAAGATGGTATTGGCAATGCGTGTAACCTGTCCCGTACCGCTGCATACGTTACAGGCTGATTGACCGGTATTTCCGTCTGCGCCTGTTCCGCTGCACGATTTGCAGGTAACATATTTTTTCAGTTTCAGTTTTTTCTCGGTACCCTGTGCGATTTCCTGCAAGGTCAGCCTTACTTTCACGCGAAGATTGGTTCCCTTGCTCATCCGCTGGCTTTGCTGCTGGCGTCCTCCGCCAAAACCGCCAAACCCCGAACCGCCAAACCCAAATCCGCTCAAATCGCCAAAGATATCGCCAAAGTGCGAGAAGATGTCGTCCATGCTCATACCGCCGCCGCTGAAACCGCCTGCCCCGCTGACTCCGGCATGTCCAAACTGGTCGTACCGCGCTTTTTTGGCGTCGTCGCTCAATACCTCGTAAGCCTCCGCCGCTTCTTTAAATTTTTCTTCGGCAGCCTTATTGCCCGGGTTCTTGTCAGGATGATACTGAATTGCCTTTTTCCGGTAGGCTTTCTTGATCTCTTCCTTATTAGCCGATTTCGGAACTTCCAATATTTCGTAATAATCTCTTTTTGTCATTTGTATCACTTATTCGCCAACCACAACCTTGGGGTAGCGTATTATTTTGTCGTTCAGCGTGTATCCTTTTTGTATCACATCAACTATCTTTCCCTTCATATCGTCCGCAGGAGCAGGAAATCTGGTAACGGCTTCGTGCCGGTCCGCGTCAAAAGGTTCATTCATTGCGTTAATTTCTTTGACGTTATGATTTGCCAGAAACTCCTTCAATTTGCTGTATATTAATCCCATACCTGTCCTTACTGCATCCATGTCTTCGGCGCTGGCAGCCGCTTCGATGCCACGCTCGAAATCATCCACAAACGGTAGAATATCTTTCAGAAGCGTCATTCCGGCAGTTTGTATCATTTCCATTTTTTCACGAACAGTTCGTTTACGGTAATTATCGAACTCCGCCGACAAACGTAAATATTTATCTTTCGTTTCCAATAACTCTTTTTGTAAGACAGCCCGTTCTTCGTCCTGTTTATCATCAACAGCACCGGTTTCGGTATTTTCATCTGCTTCAGGTATATCATTTTCTACAGCATCTGCTTCAATGATCTCTTCATGATCAACTTCCTGTTCCTCAATGTTCATATCTTCTTTTTGATCAGGCATATCGTTTTCCGGTTTTTCACTATTCAGTTTGATTTTTCTTCTTCCCAGCATGATATATTTTTTTTGATTTATTCAAATATATTTTTTTTGATGTTACAATTATCTTACAAAAAATTTGCCAAAATTAAATTTACTGAAATGAATGGCAATATGTCCGACAAAAAACAGTATCCAGACAAAATGGCAGTTTTAGCACGGGTGTATTTCAAATTGTCACAGAGAATATCCCGTTAGGGATAAAAGTAGAAATGTGATATTCAGGAATATCCCCGTATTCCGTCAGGAATACAACGTGTGTCGTGTAATGTGGTTGCATTCCTACGGAATGCCGACGGTGGAATGGACGATTTCTTTCTACCGAACTGCCATTCCTAACGGAATGATCTCAAAATCAGGCAATCGACAATTTTACATGTACCCTTGATCATAGTATCGCTTTCATTCTCCCGATCAGTTCGTCTCCTAATTCGGTTTTGCGCTGTATATGATCTAAGGCTTCCTGAGCGAAGGCATTTTTTTCAAATTCGCCGCGAACCTGATCAAAATCAAGGTTACGGTCGTATTCGCTGCCATCAACGCCGAAGCCGATCCGGGAGCTGAGAGCAAATTCTTTTTTCGCGTCGTCGTAAAGCATTCTGTCGAGCGATATAACGCTTTCTTTCCACATCTCTACAATGCGGATTACATCGCGGGCTGTAAATTCATCTATCTTCTTGCCGAAACGTTCCTGTATTTTTTCGATTGCCCAAGTCCATTCATACGTATAGTAATTGCGGTGCATGTTATTAAAAACTTCGGCAATTCCGTCGAGCGTACGGATACG
>Ga0082212_10013448_pt1 | contig 10232 bp, 9 predicted proteins | sample TergutNt197P3_FD_71548 | JGI IMG/M metagenome (GOLD analysis project Ga0082212, IMG submission 71548) | Neocapritermes taracua P3 segment gut microbial communities from Petit-Saut dam, French Guiana - Nt197 P3 | ecosystem: Host-associated > Arthropoda: Insects > Digestive system > Gut ...
TCCAAGCATAGCTTCCGTACACGCTCAACTGGTCTGCACGTTTGTAATTTCAACCTGCGTTCTTCCCGTGTTTTCAACTACAACCGTAATAACAGCGTTGACTCCTTCGTCGATGGTTCCAAATTCGGCGTGATCGGGCGTGGCAGTAAGCGTGGCGCCTAATGCCGGATAAATTGTGAATAGTAAAACTCCCGCCCACAGGAGCGTCATTGCGGCAATCTTTTTATATTTCATAAAATCTCCTCCCCAGGGCGGCGGCGCTATGCGCCTTTGCCCCAGGCTGTTATGCAACGGCCCTTCAGGCCGTTTGAACCGGGCTTTGCCCGTATTTTTTCATTACACGCCGGCGAGGACGCCCGCGCTCCCAGGTCTGCCCGCTTCATATTCCAGTTACAGGCGCGGGCGTCCTCGCCGGCGTACAATTAACGATGCGGGCAAAGCCCGCTTCCATCATAAATGCTCACTTCATATTCCAGTTACATCAACGATGGTTCTCGGCGGGCCGCCGATAGGCGGCTCCCATGTCATTATTTTTTTATGTGCGACAACTTCGATTTTTCCTCGTAATTAAACCCGGGATCCTGCCCCTGGGTGTGACATTCACGGCATCGATCCTCGCCCGGCGTCCGCGTCGGTTTTTCGCCCATCGGATTCGAAATGTGTTTTCCGCCGGGACCATGGCATGCTTCGCACTGCACCCCGGCCATTTCCGGAGTCAGTTCGTAATCCAGGAATCCGCCGTCTTTTTCGTATCCGGTTACATGGCATTTTACGCATGCGGCCAGTCCCTCCTGCCCGGATTTTTTGAGGCTGTCTATAGCCTTTGCGTGCCGCGTATCCTGCCAAGATTTATGGATATCGGAATGGCATGGCGAACATTTTTCATTTCCCACATAATTCGCCGACTCCTGGGAACGAATCGACCGAACCATCGACAGACTGAAAAATATGAGAAGAATAACCGTAATTCCCAATATATTTTTCCGAATCATAAGCCTCACTCCCTCTTCAATTTTATAACTGCTATACCCCTACGTTATTTGCCGGAATCCAGCCCGGCGTCCCTAACTTTAACACACACTCAAAGCATTTTGTCTTCTATGTTATTATGACGCGGTTTGCCATGGAATTGGTCAAAAAGATTTGAAATAAGGGAACCATGTTGTTTTTGCGTAAATTAATATTCGTCATCATAATCCTTTTATCGGTCTGCGTGTCTGCCGTCGAGTTGCGAGCTTCGGAAACGCTTGAAACTATTCAACAAAGAATCGTCCAGTCCCTGAACCGCGCCGGCGCGCGTTCGGCCAAATGGGGCATCCGTATTACCGATCCTGAAGACGATAAAGTTCTTGTCGAGGTCAACCCCGACAATGCTTTCCTGCCGGCGTCCGTAATGAAAGTGGTAACGACGGCAACCGCCGTGGAAAAACTTGGGCCTGATTTTCGTTACCGCACAGGTGTTTACGCCAACGGAGCGATGGACGAGCGCGGCGTTCTTGACGGAGACATTATCCTTGTGGGACGCGGAGACCCAAACCTTATTGACTCCTACGGCGATCTGCGGCAGCCGTCGGCTCTGCGCAATCTGGCCGAAAAAATACAGGAGATAGGCATACGCGAAATTACGGGCGATGTTATCGGCGACGACAGTTATTTCGCCCCATCCGGCGGAGGCAGGGGAACGGTATTCTCGGCGGAAAAAGGTACGCTCTACGGCGCGCCGGTAACAGCGCTCAGCATCAATAACAATGTCGTTAATGTAACAGCGCGCGCGCCGGAATCCGGGAAAGATGTAGCAATTGAGCTTACGCCGCGCACCAATCATTTTCGCATCCGAAATCAGGCCGTTATCGGCGGCGCCGACGCAAAACAAACACTGTCCATCCAGATGCTTCGCAATTCAAACACGCTGGTTATTTCCGGAACCTTGCCGGTTGCAAAAGCGGTTACGCGAACCATCGTCCTGAATAAGCCCGCGGAGACGACCGCCGCCATTTTTAAAGAGGAGCTTGAGCGGAGAAACGTCAAGATAAAAGGCACTGTGCGAGCCATTCACTATGGCGGCGTCAAAACAGGAGTCAAGGATTCATGGATATTCCTGACTGAGCATGAATCTCTGCCGCTCGTCCGCGGACTTGAAATAATAAATAAACGCAGTCAAAATCTGCACGCTGAAATGCTGTTGCGGACGCTGGGGGCCGAATTGCGGGGTTTCGGTTCAAACGAAACCGGCATAGAAGCGATAAAAGCGTTTCTGGTTGGGGCGGGTATAGACATTAAAAACATCCGCCTTTACGACGGCTGCGGGCTTTCGCGGGAAAATTTCCTTACGCCGCGATTTCAGACTTCACTTTTGGAATTTCTTATCCGGCGGCCGTACTTCGACCTTTTTCTAAACACGCTGTCCATCAGCGGAACCGACGGAACGCTGCGCAGCCGGCTTTCTTCTGATAGCGTCAAAGGATTAATTCATGCAAAGACCGGTTCGCTGAACGGCGTAGTAACACTTTCCGGTTACATCGCCACGCAGTCAAAAAAGAATCTGGTTTTCAGTATTTTTACTGATCGCGTTGCCGCGACGGAAACAGTTACAAAAACCATAGACGAAATTTGTTCCTTATTTGTTACACTTTATTAGTTATGAGCATTCGCGTTTTATTTTTTGCGTCGCTTTCTGATATCGCCGGAGGGCGGGAGCGTTATGTAGAGGCCGCCGAAGTTACTGACGTCATTTCGGTCTTTAACAAATTTGCCGCGGAATTTCCGGCGATGGAAGCACACAGGACGTCGATTCTTTTCGCGCTGAATTCGGAATTCGCTCGCCCGGATGCTGTTGTGCGCGACGGCGATGAAATCGCGTTTTTGCCGCCGGTCAGCGGAGGGTAGTATTTATTATTATGTTTAAGATCACGCATGATGTAATTGATACTTCCACGGTCGCCCGGAGTTTGCAAAAGGATGAAGACGGCGCGATCGTTATTTTTGAGGGAGTTGTGCGCGACAATGCGCGGGACAAATCCGTGCGGTTTCTCGAATACGAAGCCTACGAACCGATGGCTCTTAAAAAACTTGAGGAAGTCGGAGAGATAGCTAAAAGCAGATTTGATATCCGCGATATTGCCATAGTACATCGGCTTGGTCATATGGAAGTCGGCGAATGCAGCACACTGATTGTCGTCGCCTCAGCGCATCGCGTGGCCGCTTTTGACGCATGCCGTTTCGCGATAGATATGATCAAGCAAATCGTTCCGATATGGAAAAAAGAATTTTACGCCGACGGCGAAATCTGGATTGAAGGAACTAAGTAACTTTTAATAGAGTAAACATATGCCGATTTTTGAATACAAATGTCTTAAATGCGATTCCGAATTTGAAAAACTGGTTTTCAGCACGTCAGCGGCGGGCGGCATTCATTGTCCCGGCTGCGATTCGCCGGAAATCGAACAGCTTTTTTCCTGTTTCAGCGGCGTTTCCCGGGGCAGCGACGGCAGCACTCGTTCTCTGACAACATCTTCAGGTTGTTCGTCGTGCAGTTCCAGCAGTTGTTCCAGTTGAGGCAGCTAGTGGTCACTGGTCAGTGACTAATTAATTAAGGATCGGAAGTGGTAATTTCCCTGAAACTGATCTGTTCTACGGGGAAAAGACGCAGCGCCATGCGGACCAGTTCTTTATCCGCAATAATACGCGTAAATCCGCCAATTTCTATGTCGGGAGTCCCGAACGTAAAGTCTCCGCCTGAATCAACCAGTTTAGCGGTTACGATGCCGCCAGCGATGCCCGGCCCGTCCGTATCCAGAGCCAGTTCTCCCGCGCCCAGTACAAGAATCAACCCGCGATAATCCAGCGTTCCCGCGCACTCCAGTTTGCCGGTTACAATAAGCGCGCCAGCGCCTGAAAGACCCTCAGGCGCAACGAGATTTCCTTTTACAAGAACGATATAAGGTTTCTGCGTCGGGTCGTTCCAGGGACTTGTTTTGTCGTAAAACCCTAAAAACGGCATGGTGGCTTCCGTCCAGTGCTGATCGCCATCGTAGATAGTATCCGCAATACGTGGCGCGCGCCGCCCGACATGATCAGTCATCGCGTTCGCGTCGAACAGTATGGATTTGTCCCGGTTGTTAATTGCTTCGGTGAAAATATCGCGTATGGAAGGGGACGGTAAACCGCCGCCGGAAATATTTTCAACGCCGGAAGCGATTTTTATGAGATGTTCGGCAAATTCCTCGCCGCCGCCGATTGGATTCAAGACGCCGATTCCCGCCGCGGTTCCTCCGTAGATTTCCGGCGAGCCTGTAAACACGGCGTTTACCGAAGGCCCAAGAATATTCAGCGCCGGCCCCATATCCCAGGTTGACGGGCGCCGCAGGCGCGATTCAAAAACCGCCACCGAGTTGCGCCTGATGCTTTCTCCCGCCGAATCGGCGATTGTCCGGGATACGCCTATAGACCGAACGATGATAATTCCGTCGCCGTCGATAAAAGGGTTGTTCGTTGCGTCCCCGGCCAGTTCGGACGCTTCTCCGTTGTTGTTCGAGATCTTTACAAAATAGCGCGATAGAATCCGCTGTCCCGTACCGTCGGGATTATACGCCCATTGCGCTATTCCTTCCCGAGGAACCAGCGCCGTGCCGGGAGCGCCAAAAAGTGCGCCGGTGCTGATTATGCCGTCGTCCGGCGAGTCTCCAATATCCGCCAATGGGTCTTCAATATTAAGTGTTTGCGCCGTCAAAATCGAAAACGGAAGCCTGAACCCGAAACTCTTTGCTTTCGTCATATATGCGGCGCTTGTATCGTAAACGCCGTCCGGCCCCCTGAGCAAAGCCTCAAAATCAAGCCCGTGTACGGCGATGCGCGCATGATCAAGCCCGCTTATTGCGGCCAGCACCGCTTGCGTATGACTTTCGGAATTGTCGCTGATACGTAATTCCGTTATCGCGTTCATCGTCATGATAAGACCGAGAATCGAAATCAACGCAAGCGCGAACAGGGTCAACAAAAGCGCAATTCCTGATTCTTCATGTATGTTTGTAAAACTCACGGAATCTTTCACAAATTATTCTCCGTGAACATTGTTTCGCGGCCGTGCGTCTTATTTCAATCATGGAAAAACATTTCGTTCGCGGGTATAACATTGAAACCGATTCTCGCAACATATAATATTAATTGTTTATACCGGAAAGTGAGCATAGATGTCAGGAAATCCCATATCGTCAGTATCGGTGCGACGAAAAATTCGCGTCGTCATAGTAAAGCCTTCAAAATACGATGATGACGGTTATGTTATCCGTCATTTTCGCGGGGTGCTTCCAAGCAACACTCTCGCCTGTTTGTCGAGCCTTACGCAGGATGTCGCAGATCGCAGCTTTCTGGGAAAAGATGTTGATCTTGAAACCGAGATTTTTGACGATACCGTGCAGGATGTTCCCATTGATCGTATCATCCGTTGGCAAAATCTTCCGCAGCGTCGCGTCGTCGTAGCTCTGGCCGGCGTACAGACAAATCAGTTTCCACGCGCGGCCGATCTGGCGAAAAAATTCCGCGCGGGCGGATTGCAGGTTCTCATAGGAGGATTTCACGTCAGCGGGACGCTGGCCTTGTCGCCGGATATTACCCCGGAAATCCAGGATCTTCTTGACTGCGGCGTGACCGTCGTTAAAGGCGAAGTCGAAGATACCTGGGGAGAGCTTCTGCGTGACGCAGACGCGGACAGATTATTGCCGCTTTATGATTTTATGGACCGCAAACCCGATTTGACGCACAAGCCGATTCCGATGATCAGCGGCAAATACCTTAAAAAATTCATCGTTTCCAATTTCGGAACCATTGATTGCAGCCGTGGCTGCCCCTTCAGTTGCAGTTTTTGCACCATAATCAACGTGCAGGGACGAAAGATGCGCGTTCGCGCCGCCGAAACCATGGTTAATACGCTGCGTGAAAACTATCGCACCCGGAAACTCTATTTTTACTTTTTTACCGATGACAATTTCGCGCGGAACACCAACTGGCGTGAAATCTTTCACGGTTTGGCAAAACTGCGCGAAGAAGAACATATTCCCATACAGTTCATGATGCAGATAGATACGCAATCGCACAAAATACCGGATTTTATTCCTCTGGCGGCCAGGGCGGGCTGTTCGCAGGTGTTTATCGGCATGGAGAGCATAAACCCGCAAAACCTGAAAGCAGCGGGAAAACATCAAAATAACGCGGGCGACTATGAAAATCTTATCGCCGCGTGGCATGACGCGAAAATCGCCACACATGTAGCGTATATTTTTGGATTTCCTTTCGATACGCCCGAATCTTTGCGTGAAGACGTGCGGCGTTTGCAGGAACTGCGCGTAGAACAGGCGTCTTTCTTTATGCTGACGCCCATCCCCGGTTCGCAGGATCACGCCGAAATGATCGCCTCCGGCAAGGAAATGTATCCGGATCTGAATGACTACGATTCGTTCCATGAAACCATCCGTCATCCAAATTTTGCGGCCGGTGAACTTTCCGCTTCATATCGCGAGGCGTGGAAAGATTTCTATTCTTTCGGTTACATGAAAGAAGTTCTCTCGCGCGCAAATCCGGAAAACTACTGGAACATACTCCTCGATTTCCTCTGGTACAAAAATTCCGCGCTGATAGAAGGCGGACATCCGATGCTGCATGGATTTTTCAGGCTGAAAAACCGCGTCGACCGAAGGCCCGGCCATGCTGTGGAATCCCGCGTCCGGCATTTCTTCCGCAGAACCCGCGAGGTGGCGCAAACTCTTCGCAGTTGGGTGTCATTGCTGCTTGAGATGGAAGAACTCTGGCTGCAGACGCGCATCCGTTCAGACGCGGAAACACGCCTGCGACACGAAATAGAAAACCTGCGCAAGCAGCTCAACCGCAATTTGCATTCGGCAGAGTTGCAACTTGCCCATATACGGACACGTTTGCACTTTCCGGAAATCCGCGTTCCATCGCGGCTGTCTCTCATGCTGCGTGATTTTAATTTTTCCATGTCCAAACGGCTGACGTATTCGCGCCGCGATCTGAAACTTTTCTGGCGGCGCGGTTTCCGGCCGAAAACTTTTTTCGCGCGGCCGCACAAAGTGGCGTTTCATCTGCTTAAAGACGCGCAATTGTTCCTTATGTTCGTAAGGGACATGGCGCGGGCGTAATTATGCGGTCAGTGAGCAGTGAACTCGCCTCGCTTTATATATCAAGGCTCTGAAACGATAGCCGCCTCACGGCGGCTTGCCGTGAACCATCATTGCGGTAACATCGTTTTTAAAGGCGGGACTCATATTCCGGTTGTTGTTGACATCGTCTATCGCCGCAAGCGTTTCCGCGTTATACTTTGGAGCGGGAAACGGGATTTGAACCCGCGACTTCGACCTTGGCAAGGTCGCACTCTACCACTGAGTTATTCCCGCCCACATTCGGCGCAACGGCGATAATATTAGCACAATTTCCCGAAAAGTCACGCGCTGATTTTCAGGAAAATTTCTAAAAAAACGGAAAATCAGAAAGCGTTCCTGTACAGCGTAACTTCATTGCCCGTCACCGAAACGATGTCAAAACGGTAAACGTACTGCCCAAGGTCGTATTCGGCGATAAATTCCTCCGCCGTGCGCTGTAAAATCAACTGTTTTCGTGGATCCACAAATTCCCACGGTTCGCCGTATTGCACGGAGGCGCGTGTTTTTACTTCCAGAAAAGCGAGCAGATCGCCTTCAAACGCTACTATATCCAATTCTCCCTGACGCCCGCGCCATCTCCGCGCAAGAATATCGAATCCTTCCCGCAGTAGCCGGCGGCACGCGATACGTTCCCCTTTCCTTCCCAGAAGCAGATGTTCAGCCGTCACGCTTAATATGTTTCACCGCACTGCCGTTTATTTCATAAAATGCAGCGCTAGCGCGTCAGGGGTTTTGCAACCTGCATGAAACATCCGGGCTAATCTTTTGGCTTTCTGAAAAACCTGCCGTTTATCTGTTCTGTTTTGATTACATTTATGAAAGCGTTCGGATCGATGGCGTGAATGGCGCTGATCAACGGAGCTATTTCGTTTGAGTAAACCACGGAATATAAAAGTATCCGCCCCGCCATGTTGTACATGCCTATTCCGGCAACTGCCGTAGCTCCATGGTGGGTATTTTCGCGAATGACGGCGTAAACTTCCTGTGGACGCGTGGTAATGGTAATCAGGGTCTTCAACTGATAGGCGCGATAAAACGTGTTGAGCACCATGGTGGTGGTGAACTGAAAAATTATCGAATACAGCGCCTTTTCCAGCGAAAACAGACAGGCGGCGATGATGAGAATGACGCAGTTTCCGGCAAAGATGTAATTCCAGGCATCCTTTCGGTATTTTTCAGAGATGAAAATAGCGACGAAATCAGTGCCCCCCGATGTGGCGTCGGCAAAAAGACACAGGGAAATAGCGACAGCGTTTAAAATGCCGCCGAACACCGCCGAAAGCAACATATCATGCAGTTGTATAAAATCGATAAACATTTTCGGCATGAAATCGGCCATAAGGCCGCAAATCAAAATCATCAGCAACGAGTACATTGCGAATTTTTTGCCGATGAACCGAAAACAGATAATCGCCGGCACGGCGTTTAATGAATAGAGTACAACGCTGAATGGTATGTGGAAACCCAGGTAACGCAGACAGATTTCCTGGATCAGCAGTGTCAGACCGGTAAAGCCGCCGGGAATTAGCCCGCCGGCGTGAACAAAGGTATTGATGTTGAAAGCCATCAATACCGCGCCCATGACAACAAGAATCAGTCGCTTAAGCGACCGACGAACATGTATATTTGATTCATTCATAAATTTGTTAACGCATAAAATACTATTTTACCGCTGAATTTCGTAAAATAGCAGATGTTTTTTCAATAGGATATAGCGAACAGGCGCTGAAATCAGACCAAAAAATTTTCTGTCTGCCCATGTTACTTATTCGCAAAATCTAAAATATCAGGGCAAGCCGGGTTGATTCTATCGCCGAATCCCGTAAAATATTAATTTTGCGAATAATGGGAGTCTTTATGAAAATCGCAATGGATAAGCTTTGCATAGTTTTTTCCCGCGCGTTCGATATCATTGAAAAGGAACAGTTGGGCGCGAGCGAACTCCACAGTATGCGTGTTGCCGCGCTGTGCGCGAGAATGGGGAAGAATCTTGGGTTCGACGACGACGCCGTCTCGGGGATTGCTTTTTGCGCAATGTTCCACGATAACGCGCTTACTGAGTATCACCTCTCGCGGAAGGAAGGCGAGCAGCGTGACCGCAACATGATACTTCACTGTGAAAAAGGGCAGAGCAATGCATCGTGGCTGCCTTTCAGGAAGAGCATTGACGGATTCATACTCTATCATCATGAGTGCGGAACCGGGGAAGGCCCTTTCAAAAAACGCGAGGGTGAGTTCCCATTCGAAGCCGCGCTTATCGCGGCGGCCGACGCCGTCGACGCGACACATCACCTACAGACGATTTCCGCCGACAGGCTTCAGGCGCTGCGTGACAGGCTTTCAACGAACGCTGAAACGTATTCCACGCGCGGCGCCATGGATATTCTGTTGGAGACTTTAGATAAAGACGCCCTGGAGAGCGTGCGCGACGAAAATATTTCGCAAACACTGGATATCAATCTGCCCCGCTGGGAAGTTGACGTAAACGATCCCGGCATCATTCGCGCAGCTGGTTTCATATCACGCATAATCGATTACAAGTCGGAGTTCACGCAAAAACATACAAGTCAGATAGCCAACCGCGCCTGGTTATCAGCCGGGCACTATGGCTATGATTCGGAAGAAAAAGCCGCGCTTTTCCTTGCGGCTTCGCTGCACGATATCGGCAAGATTGCCACGCCCATAGGGATATTGGAGAAGCCTGGCAAGCTTGACGACGATGAGTTCATGATTATAAAAAATCATGTAAAAAATACCCGTGATCTGCTCAGTAAAGTTCCTAATCTTGAGTTTATTACAAACTGGGCTGCCGACCACCACGAAAAGCTGGACGGTTCCGGTTATCCTCTGGGTAAAAAAGCGGACGATCTGGACTTCAACTCGCGCCTGATGGCGTGCATTGACATCTATCAGGCCGTTAGCGAGGCGCGCCCATACCACGATGCCCGGCCTCATGAAGATACGATGCCGATTCTATACGATATGGCGGCAAAGGGGTTCATCGACCGTGAAATCGTCAAAGATTTCGACAATATTATGGCGGAATACTCGATGAGA
>Ga0082212_10013449_pt1 | contig 10231 bp, 8 predicted proteins | sample TergutNt197P3_FD_71548 | JGI IMG/M metagenome (GOLD analysis project Ga0082212, IMG submission 71548) | Neocapritermes taracua P3 segment gut microbial communities from Petit-Saut dam, French Guiana - Nt197 P3 | ecosystem: Host-associated > Arthropoda: Insects > Digestive system > Gut ...
ACCAAAGACATTAACCGGGCGAGTTGATGGAGTCATAGAAAAATCACGAGGATTTTTCAATCGCTGGGAGCTATGGAGGGCGACTCAGCGATGGTATGGCGAAATCAACATGTCACATAATGTTTTTCCTGCGTATACCGCAAGCAACTGACGAACGTGCTGTTATTGCCCTCACCCCGTCAACTGTAGCGGTAAGCGCGGCGCGGTAAGGGTACACAGGGTGAACGCGTAAGATTGCCAGTGGTAGCCTGATGTGATAGAATACGGTTTGTAAATTTAACTTTAAAAATGAGGTAGAGGCATGGACGATTACCCGGAAGAAAAAGACTATATGGACGAAAAAGTATATACGATGCCCCTGCTGCCATTGCGAGGGACGATCGTGTTTCCCGGTATGATGACCCACCTGGACGTGGGCAGGGACAAGTCCGTCAAAGCCATCGAGACGGCGATGATGCAGGGCAACAAGCTCCTTCTCATTGCGCAGAAGGACGGGGATATGAATAATCCGGCAGAGGACGATCTCTTTCCCGTAGGCACCGTGGCGGATATCAAGCAGATGCTCAAGCTGCCCGGCGGCACCGTGCGGGTGCTGGTGGAAGGCTTACAAAGGGCCAGCTTGATCAACCTCACCGAGACGAAGACCCATCTGGAGGGAAGGTTCATCTACCTGTCGGACGTCGCGGAAGAGAGCCTGACCATGGAAGCCGCGGTACGCACGCTAACCGAGCAGTTTGAGCGGTACGTCCGTATGAGCAAAAAGGTCGCCCCCGAGTCCGTCTCCGCCATTGCCTCCATCGACGAGCCGGGGAGGTTATGCGACTTTGTATCCTCTCATGTGAATTTGAAGCTCCTGGAGCGGCAGAAGCTCCTGGAGATCCTCTCCATTAGTGAGAGGGTCAATCTACTGACAGAAATACTGGGCAGGGAGCTGGAAATCCTTGACATTGAGCGGAAGATCAATGCTCAGGTCAGGCAGCAGATGGACAAAAACCAGAAGGAGTACTACTTGCGGGAGCAGGTTAAGGCTATCCAGAGAGAGCTTGGGGAACGTGAAGAGCGGGCAGGCGACGCCGACGACTACCGCAGTCGGCTGGAAGAGGCAGGCATGACGGAAGATGGCCTGGATAAAGCGCTAAAGGAGCTCAGCAGGCTGGAGAAGATGCCCTCTATGGTGGCCGAGGCAACTGTGGTCCGCAATTATCTGGATTGGCTGCTGATGGTTCCCTGGAAAAATGAAACGAAAGATAACCTGGATATCCTCAAAGCAGAGAAAATATTGGAAGAAGACCACTATGGGCTGGAAAAACCAAAGGAGCGTATCATCGAGTACTTGGCTGTCCGAAAGCTAACCGATACGATCAAGGGGCCGATCCTTTGCCTTGTCGGGCCTCCCGGTGTGGGTAAAACATCCCTGGCGAAATCCGTCGCCCGCGCATTGGGGCGGAAGTTTGTCCGAATGTCCCTGGGGGGCGTCCGGGATGAAGCCGAGATCAGGGGGCACCGCAGGACATATGTGGGCGCTATGCCCGGCAGGATCATCCAGGGGCTGCGCACGGCAGGGACGAAGAACCCGGTCTTCCTGCTGGATGAAGTAGACAAGATGAGTATGGACTTTCGGGGCGACCCGTCCTCAGCACTCTTGGAGGTGCTGGACCCGGAACAAAATTCCACTTTCAGCGACCACTATATCGAAATCCCGGTGGATCTGTCCAAAGTACTGTTTATCGTCACAGCGAATGTATCCTACAATATCCCGGCGCCCCTGCTGGACCGTATGGAGCTGATTACCCTGCCAGGCTACACCGAAGTGGAGAAGCTGGAGATCGCGAAGCAGTTCCTCGTACCCAAGCAGATGAAGGAGAACGGGCTAAAGCGGAACCAAATGCGGATCGCCCCGAGGGAGCTCCAGACCATTATCGAGAGCTACACCAGGGAGGCAGGCATCCGCAACCTGGAGCGGGAGATCGCCCGTATCTGCAGGAAGTCAGCAAGGACCGTGGCCATCGGGAAAAAGAAATCCCTGACGGTAAACGACAAGCTTCTCAGGGAGTACCTGGGTATCCCCAGGTACCGGCACAGGGATTCTCAAGAGGGGGATCTGCTGGGCGCAGCAAATGGGCTAGCCTGGACGGAGGTAGGCGGCGAGGTCCTACATATCGAAGTCAGCCTGATGAAAGGCAGCGGCAACCTGATCCTGACCGGTAAGCTGGGGGATGTGATGAAGGAATCAGCCCAGGCAGGATATAGCTATATCCGATCAAGGGCAGCGACGCTGGGGATCAACGAGGAATTCCATAAGGAGATCGACGTCCATATCCACATCCCTGAGGGGGCGATTCCCAAAGACGGGCCTTCGGCAGGTATAACCATGGCGACCGCAATGGTCTCCGCCCTTGCCGAGAAGCATGTTTATGCGGATATCGCCATGACAGGGGAGATCACCCTGCGCGGGAGGGTGCTGCCGGTAGGCGGGATCAAAGAAAAGATCCTAGCGGCGCACCGGGGCGGATGCAAGACCATCATCCTGCCCAGGGAAAATGAAAAGGATCTGGAGGATGTGCCGGAGAATATCCGCCAAGCCTTGCAGTTCGTTATGGTGGAGTCCATGGATGAGGTGCTGGAGAAAGCTTTGGTCGCCCAGGATAAAGCGGTCGTGCATTCTGAAGAAGGCATGGTTGTGCCGGAGGAAGCTCTTGCTGCCCAGGACAGTGTAAGCGCCGCGCAAGATAATACCATGGTTGCCCCATGATCATCAAGAAAGCCGATATCTTCGCTTTGGCAGTAGGCCCGGCACAGTACCCTGGCTCCGGGGCGCCGGAGATCGCGTTAGCAGGCAGGTCCAATGTGGGGAAGTCCTCCCTGATCAATACCTTCCTTAACCGGAAGAATCTGGCCAGGACCAGCAGTACGCCGGGCAAGACCAGGACAATCAATTTCTACGGGGTCAACGACGAATGGTTTTTTGTGGATTTGCCCGGGTACGGCTACGCGAAGATTTCCAAAGAGGAAAGGGCGAAGTGGGGCAAGTTTATCGAATCCTATTTAACTGACCGGAAGGAGCTGGCTGGGATCATCCAGCTGGTGGATCTGCGGCACCCCCCTATGGAGTCTGACAAGACGATGGTAGAATGGCTGACCCACTATCAAATCCCGATCCTGGTAGCGGGGACGAAAGCCGATAAGCTCTCCCGTGGCCAATGGGCGAAGCAGCTTAAGCAAGCCCGCCAGGTCCTGGGCTTATCTGCACAGACGCCTGCCATCGCTTTTTCTGCGGTGACGGGTCAGGGTAAGGAGGAGCTAGGCGAATGGCTGGAGGGGCGCCTCGCCTTGCCAGCCGGCTAAGCGTATCCCCATGGAAAGGGGAAAAGCTATACTTGCTTTGGCAGAAGGATTTCGTATGACGTATGTAGCAACGTTGATTTTGGCGAGGTATGGTGAAGATAAGCAGTGAGGAGCGGGATGGCATGACTGGCGAAGCCGGCAAGGAATTGAATACGAAATATGACCCCACTTTGGTAGAGGAACGCTGGTACCAAGAGTGGAAGGATAGGGGTTACTTCAAGGCGCCCGCTATCGCTTCAGGCAGGGATAGCGAAGGCGGCGGCGCAGGCGTGGGCGTTGCGGGTGAGACAAGCGGCTCAGGCGCGGACGCTGCGGGTGAGACAAGCGGCGCAGGCGCGGCAGGAAGCCCGACGGGGCCTTTTTCCATCGTGATCCCGCCGCCCAATGTGACAGGGTCCCTGCACCTTGGGCATGCGATCAACCTGACATTGCAAGATATACTCGTCCGTTATAAGCGTATGCAAGGCTACGATACCCTTTGGCTGCCGGGCACGGATCACGCGGGGATCGCTACCCAGGCGAAAGTGGAGGAGGCGCTGGCGGAAGACGGCATATCTAAGCACGACCTGGGGCGCGAAAAGTTTGTAGACGAGGTGTGGGAATGGAAAAACCGTTACCATGCCCGTATCGTAGAACAACTGGGCAGGCTCGGAGGCAGCTGTGACTGGGAACGGGAGCGATTCACCCTGGACGAAGGCTGCTCAATGGCTGTGCAGGAGGTTTTCGCTGGATTATATGAAAAAGGACTGATCTATCAGGGCGACTACCTGATCAACTGGTGCCCGAAGTGTCAAACCACTATCTCGGATATCGAGGTGGAGCATGAGGAGGAGGAAGGCTTCCTCTGGCATTTGCGTTATCCGGTGAAGGGGGAGGAGAACCGCTTCCTGACGGTGGCGACGACCAGGCCGGAGACAATGCTGGGCGATACTGCTGTGGCGGTGCACCCGGAAGACAGCCGGTATGTGGACTTGATCGGCAAGTCTGTGCTTTTACCTTTGATGGACCGGGAAATCCCGATCATCGGGGACGCTATGGTAGATCAGGATTTTGGCACCGGGGCAGTGAAGGTCACGCCAGCCCATGATATCAACGACTTTGAGACTGGCTTGCGCCATGGATTGGCGCAGATCAGCGTCATGGACAATGAAGCGCGGATGAACGGGAACGCGGGCGTTTATCAGGGCATGGACCGTTATGACGCCCGGGCAAAGATCATAGCGGATCTGGAAGCGCTGGGCTTGGTGGAGAAGATCGAAGCATACGGGCATGCCGTCGGGCATTGCTACCGCTGCGGCGTAGTGGTGGAGCCGATGATCTCCAAGCAATGGTTTGTCAAGATGAAACCCCTTGCAGAACCTACGATCCAGGCGGTGAAGGACGGGCGAATCCGATTCGTACCCGAGCGCTTCAGCAGGGTATTCCTCAGCTGGATGGAGAATGTGCGGGACTGGTGCATCAGCCGTCAGCTTTGGTGGGGGCATCGTATCCCCGTCTGGTACTGCCGGAGCTGCGGCGAAATCATCTGCAGCAAGTCTGTGGCGCCGGTAGAATGCCCGAAATGCGCAAGCAAGCAGCTGGAGCAGGATCCGGATGTACTGGATACTTGGTTTAGCTCTGGATTGTGGCCTTTTTCCACTATGGGATGGCCGGAAAAGACCGATGATCTGGCATATTATTACCCGACTTCCGTACTGGTCACGGGGCGGGACATTATTTTCTTCTGGGTAGCGAGGATGGCTTTCCTGGGCCTGGAGTTCATGGGGGATATACCTTTTCACGATGTACTGATCCATGGGCTTGTCCTTGACGCACAGGGCCGAAAGATGAGCAAATCCCTGGGCAACGGCATCGACCCCATCGAGGTGATCGAGTCCTACGGCGCGGATACGCTGCGATTCACCCTGGTCACGGGCAATACCCCCGGCAATGACCTGCGCTTCCAGCAGGAACGCCTGGAAGGGACAAGGAATTTTTGTAATAAGATATGGAACGCCTGCAGGTTTACCTTGATGAACCTGGCGGAGGATCAACAGCTGGGAGCGCTTGAGCTGGCTGACCTGTGGATACAGAGCCGCTATCACCGATGCGCCATGGACGTGACGAAGGCCCTTGATGAATACGATATCGGCGTGGCTGCCGGGCGTATCTACGAATTCCTGTGGGATGAATTGTGCGACTGGTATATCGAGCTGGTCAAGCCGCGGCTTTATGGCAAAGTCACCGTTGAAAGCCAAAACGCCGCACGCCGAGTCCTCGCGGATACCCTCAGTGGGACGCTGGCTTTGCTCCATCCTTTTATGCCTTTTATCACCGAAGAACTGTGGCAGCACCTGCCCCACGACGGGGATACGATCATGCTGCAGCCTTGGGAGGAAGGGGACGCCCGGTTTCTGGATCGGGAGTCCGAGGACGCGATGTCCCTCATGATGGAAGTAGTCAAGGCGGCAAGGAACCTGAGAAGCCAGTTTGCCATACCGCCCGGCAAAAAGGCGGATCTGATCGTCTATGCTACAGATAGGGGGGCGGCAGGCGTCCTGGAACGATGCAAGGGGTATATCATGCTCCTGGCGGCGGCTGATCACGTAGAAATCGGGGACGCGGGCGACGCGAAGCCGAAACAGGCGGGATCCGCCGTAGCCTCCGGCGTAGAGATCTATATGCCCTTGGCAGGACTGATCGATATCGAGGCAGAGAAAGCCCGGCTGGGCAAAGAGCTGGGAAAGGTCAGCGGGGAGATCAAAGGGCTGGAAAGCAAGCTGGCAAATGAAGGCTTCCGCGCGAAGGCGCCGAAGGAAGTGGTCGAAAAAGAAGAGGCGAAGCTGGACGACGCCCGCGTCCGCTTGCAGTCCCTTGCATCGATGATCGCGCAATACGATACAGCAGAAAGGGAGTAGAGGATGGAAGGGAATATCAGCAGCAGCGCTGCCGCATTGTACGCAGCGAACGCCGCATTTGAAGAAGCAATCGGAGAAGTCGCCGCAGTAGGCGTCAAACCCGGCATGGAAGTGATCAGGGAGCTCCTGAAGCAACTGGGGAACCCTCATAAAAAAATCCCGATCATCCACGTCGCCGGAACCAATGGCAAAGGCTCAGTCTGCGCGATGCTGGAGCGGTGCTTACGGGAAGCCGGGTTCCGAACGGGGCTATATACTTCCCCCCATATGATGACATACCATGAACGCTTTCTCGTGGACGGCGAGATGATCAGCCATGATGCGCTCATGGCTCTACTCAAGGACGTGGAAGTCGCGGTCGAGGACACAAAGGAAGCCCTTGGGCAAAACCCAAGGGAATTTGAGATTCTGACGGCTATGGGTTTTCTCTGGTTCTATAGAAAAAGAGTCGACGTCCTGATCCTGGAGACCGGGCTTGGCGGGCGCTTCGACGCGACCAATGTGTCAGATCAGCCGCTCCTGTCTATCATCACCAGTATATCCAAGGATCATGAGGTTTTCCTTGGGGATACACTGGCGATGATCGCGAAGGAAAAAGCGGGTATCATCAAAAAAGGCTCCTCGTTGGTGACTTCCTGCAGCGCGCCGGAAGCGGTCGAAGTGATCAAGCAGGAATTCCGCGATATACAAAAAGGCGAAGACGGGCCGGAGCTTTTCCTTGTCAGCGATTGCTGCAAATGGAGCACGAAGAGCCTGGGGCTCGCCGGCCAGGAAGTGGATCTGGAGACGCCGGGGAATGCATACAAAGCGTTGTTTCTGCCTCTGCCGGGGCAGTATCAGTGCGAAAACCTGGCGGATGTGGCGCTTGCCTGGGAGTATCTTGCAGGAGAGCGCTCGCCCTTGGCTTCCGGGCGCGAACAGCTGACAGAAGAGGCGCTGCGTAGCGGGCTAGCGTCTGTATTTTGGCCATGCCGTCTGGAGCTCGTGCAGGAAAAGCCGACGGTTGTACTGGATGGATCCCATAACCCGGACGGTATTCTCAAATCTGCCCAATGGCTTGAAACAGAACGGGGAGGGTATAGCCAGGTTATCCTTGTGATGGGGATGCTGGAAGATAAAGACCGGATATCTGCCACAAGCGCGCTGGATGGGCTTGTCTCCCGCGTGATCATTACCAAGCCTTTATCAGAGCGGGCAGGGCAATGGCAGGATCTGGCAAAGGGGTTCAAGAGCATCCCTCAGGAGGGTGTGGAATTCGTCGAGGACTGCCATGAAGCGGTCAAGAAGGCAATCGACATTGCCGGGGAGAATGATTTGGTTTTGTGTACAGGCTCCTTCTATTTGGTCGGGGAGCTGAGGAAAAACTGGAAAGACACGTTCGCGTGATAGGGTAGGGGGCAGCGCCCCCATGCAACATGGAGGGATACGGAATGCTGGCGAAAGAAGTAGCGGGAATACTGCAAATGGAACTGCTCCAAGGGGAGATGGCTGGACGCGAAGTGACGGTCAAGGGGTGCTATGTGGGGGACCTACTCAGCAATGTGATGGGGAAGGCACAAACCGGACAGCTCTGGATGACGGTGATGACCAACATTAACATCGTTGCTGTAGCCCAATTATTGGAATTATCTGGTATCGTATTATTAGAGGGCAATCTCCCTGTGGAAGGCGTGCTGGAGAGGGCGGAAATGGAGGGTATCCCTGTGTATTTATCCAGAGATACTGCCTATGAAGCAGCGATAAGGTTCTACGAATCGAGCTTGGCGGGCAAATGAGGGAATGGTGCATCGACTTGCATATGCATAGCCCCTTGTCCCCCTGCGCAGAGGATTCGATGCTGCCGGAGCGAGTGGTCGCGCGAGCCTTGGATTATGGTTATGACGTGATTGCCATCACGGATCACAATGGAACCGATAACGCCAGGGTTTTCTGTGAGGCGGGCAAAGACATAGGCTTGATCGTCGTACCCGGGATGGAGATGGAGACGCAGGAAGGGATTCATCTGGTATGCCTGTTCGAGACTGTGGACGCGCTTATGGCTTGGGATGAGAGTTTGCAGCCATACAAGTCGCTGATGAAAAATGATAGCAGGTATTTTGGCCATCAATGGGTGATCACCAAGTCGGGGGACAAGCTTCACGAAGTGGAACAGATGCTGTTGGCGTCGACGGAGCTTAGCATTGACGAGGCGATCCCAGCCGTACATCAATACAAGGGCTTATGCATCGCCGCCCACGCAGACAGGCAGGCGTATAGCGTCACAGGGGTTTTGGGCGTTATCCCGGAGCATCTTCCATTCGACGGGATAGAGTTGACCCGGCACCTTCCGCGGGATGAAGCGCTCCTTGGCGATATCAGCCGGCAGGGCTATCGCTATATCACTTCCAGCGACGCCCACGATTTGGATCAGATCGGCGAGATCCATTGCGCGGCATACTTGGATCATTGGTCGCTGGGGGAGCTTGCCCTGGCGATGAAAGGCAGAGAGGGCCGCGACATAATCGTGGCCAGGTGAGCGAGCGAAGCCAGTAGATAAGAACGGGAGGAATCATCCTATGCGGGAGCTGTCCCTACACATACTCGACATCACACAGAATTCCATCGCTGCTGAGGCGAAGACCATCACCATCACCGTCCATGAAGACAAGATCGGGGACATGATCACCATTACTGTGGCAGACGATGGCAAGGGTATGGATGAGGAGACTGCCGCAAAGGTAACGGATCCCTTCTATACATCCAGGACCACAAGGAAAGTCGGCCTGGGTATCCCCATGCTAAAAATCAACGCTATATTATGCAATGGCGATTTTTCCCTGGAGTCCACGCCGGGCGTGGGGACAAGCATTTCCGCGTCCTATCAGTGGAGCCACATCGACAGGGCGCCCCTGGGCGATATGGTGTCTACGATGCTGACGATCCTTCTGGGGAATGAGGATATCGATTTTATTTACCGCCACCGCGTAGATGGCCAGGAATTTGCCTTCGCCTCCGCAGAGATGAAGGAGCTCCTGGACGGGCTATCCTTCCAGACTCCCGACGTCTATGCCTGGCTGAAGGAATACCTCACTGAGGGGGAGCGGGGGCTAGGCTAAGGGGTACACGTGGATATTTATGCGATACGAAAGCAAATTAGTAATGGGAATATTCTATGGACTTCGCATTTAGACTTGCGCCTTAGAGAGCGAGGAATTCGGCGGGCCGATGTGATTGCCAGTGTGCAAAACGGCATGATTATCGAAAGCTATCCAGACGACGAACCATATCCAAGTTGCTTAATTCTTGGTGTTTCGACGGTTGGGAAGCCGCTTCATGTAGTATGTGCAATCAATCCAGTGAGTTGTTGTATGATCACAGCTTATCATCCTGATCCAGAGAAATGGGAAACTGACTTTCGGACGCGAAAGAATGAGGTGTAGAATGACATGTTTTCGTTGTAAAGGTGAAATGACACTAGTGCTTAAAACACATACTGTCACATTAGATCAGTGTGTGATTATCATCAAGAATGTACCCACAATGGTATGTACGCAATGCGGGGAAGTGTATTTTGGTGATGAAGCGATGCAGGGGATCGAGTGTATTATCGACAGGTTGGAAACAGTGATCAAAGAAGTTGCGATTGTCGATTTCTCAGATGCAGTCGCATAAGGCGGGGGAAGGTGATCAGAAGTCATGGTGTGGGCACTCGGAGAGATAGAAGCTTCTGCCTAGAAGAACGGATTACAGATAGAGGCATAACAAAAGAGAATAAGGAGGTCTATAGTTTAATGAACAACAGGCAAAAGCATACTCGAAAACTAATGTCACAAATGGTATTCATGGCATTCGCACTAACGCTGGCTCTTGCCCTGGCCGGTTGCGGCGGAGGCGGCGGCGCGGGAAACAGCGGTGGCGGCGGGGCTGGCGCGGGTGGCGGCAGCGCTGCGGCGGCGGAATTCGACTGGCCGGACAGCGAGTATACAGCGGCGATACCCAAGCCTGACGTG
>Ga0082212_10013450_pt1 | contig 10231 bp, 8 predicted proteins | sample TergutNt197P3_FD_71548 | JGI IMG/M metagenome (GOLD analysis project Ga0082212, IMG submission 71548) | Neocapritermes taracua P3 segment gut microbial communities from Petit-Saut dam, French Guiana - Nt197 P3 | ecosystem: Host-associated > Arthropoda: Insects > Digestive system > Gut ...
TATACAGGACGGCAAAAAACCGTTTTGTACATCCTAAACCGGAAACGGAAAGCGGGTTTGAAGCATGACTGAGTTTTACAAGGCAATTGAGGAAGAACGACCGTTTGGGGAAAGTTCACTCTCTCATGCCGAACAAAATACCGTTTCAGTCTGTAATTGCAAAGAAAAGGGGAAAGTAGGGGAATAATGCCTGGCGGGACGCTGCTGGTCAGCCGCTATACAAAATTATTTCCTCATTTCAAAACGCACCTTGAGGCTTTGGGGTTTCCCGGTGTCCGTGTTACCGCCGTTGAAAAGGACGGACTGAATATGCTTATCAACGAATTAAAGCCGGGTTATGTGCTTATAGACAGTAATTTTTATGACTGCGGCACGCCGCACATGACGGGGCGGCTGTTAAAAGCGTTCCCGAAACTAAATATCGCCGTTTTGACGGCAGGCAATTTCCCTGACGATATTGCGGCATGGTTTATTTTCCACGGTATTAAAACATACATCAAGCTGACTGACGGAATGGAAGAATTCAATCATGGCCTGCAATGCTTTCTTGCAGGGAAAAACTATATAGCCCCAGACGTGCAAGAAATCCTTGACGGATTATCAGAATGGCCTGACATGCGGTTAAAAACTACAGTGAGACAAAAAGAAGTTTTATTAATGCTTTGTAACGGCTTTACCATAAAACGTATTGAGGACGACCTTCATGTTTGCAAAGCGACCGTTGAAAACCATATAAAAGAACTGAAAAAAATATTTAACTGCCGGGGCAGGGAGGAACTGATTAAAACGGCGTTTTGCCTTGATATTGTTTCAAAAAAAGATTTGTGCTTTAGCGATACAAGCTACCAGAATACTGAATTGCCGGATTGGGCGAAAACCCAGCAGTATATGAATAGAATGGAAAAGTTAAAGATCACAAATTGTGATCTTTGATAAGGACACCTGAAAATACAAGCCTTGCACCTTTGCCGAATAAGGTGTGTCTATGCTGTCACCAACCCCAAGGTTGGTGTTTTGGCAAGGTATTTGTTTCAAAGTACTTCGTACTCTTCGCATACAATCCAGTGTAATCAATTTTGAATGAGCAATCAAGGTAAACATCATGCGGGTCAGGACGTTGAGAGAATTTTACGATTACATACTCCCGCCTAATGACCGGATTTCCGGTCTCTACATACCAGGGGCGTAACCTCCCCATTATATGAAGAAGTCTTCCCTAAGACTACGCCTATTGAAGGAAGCATCAAAAGCCGGGTATAATACACAAAGGAGATTGCAAATTTCCAATTTTTTTAAGGAATTATATTTGACTATAAGGATTCATGGCGACAATATCATTGAATGTGAACGGACACTCGCCCTATTTGCGAAGGCTTATGATACACAACCTGAAAGCGTATCAGATTGTGTATATTTCCCTGCATATACAATTAATACTTCAAAGCAAAAGATAAAAATTGAGTTGTTTGCAGGGCATGATCGATGGGGCATAAATATAAACAAAGAATTCGCCAAACACGGGGCACCGTTAAGGGAAGCGGCGGATTCCTATGTTACCAGATTAATTGATGATACAAATGAAGAATTACTTTTTGCAGTTGAATATTGCAATGCACTTCCAGCAGGAAATAATGCATGGCAAAGAAGTGGCAGAGCTGTAACTTGTGCTGAACTGGGTATTCCTTACCTTTATTTTGCAGAAGTAGGTGGAGTTGAATTAGATAATAACAGAAAAGCAAAAGCACCTAGATTCCCTAACCCAATTGTACCATTTTCATATTTGACGGCTTCAAAAAACTTAGATGTTATTTGCATACCCATCTATGAAGCACATCCAGCTATTATAGAAAAATTACGGGGAAAATTTACACCAGTTTTTGGAAAAGATGATAGTTTGCAATTGATTCGTTTTTTACTCGATAATGATGAGAGAGAAAAATCATTTGATGTTCTTGAAGAAAAAGGGTTATCTTTAGTCAAGATTTTATCAAATGACAGGAAATCTATTGACACTTTTAGAGATGATGAATGGGATGATTTTCTTGGATTACAAACAGGTATTGAAAAAGTAAATTGGATTAAAGGTTTAGAAAATAAGCAAATCTGGAAAAAGAAGATGTCTGCAAAAGTAAATATAACTGCAACAATGGTAAAGTTATTAAAAGATACAATGGCTTTAAATTGCTTATCTATTGGAGCAAAAGATATTCCCATTTGCTTGATTGCTAATGGAAATGTACGATTGTTTTCAAAAATACTCAGTAGTATCTATCAATCAGAGAATATTAAAAATATAGCTAATGATATATACAATAACAATTCTCCACTATTGATTGTTTGGCTGACAGGGTTTAAGCCGCGAGGTGATGATTCTCGACCAGATAGAGGCTTAGTTCCGCTTGCAAGAATGCTTTTTGGAAATGACATTAATATTTTGTCTATTGTCTATGGCCCTGCTCATAAAAACACATGGAATAGATTCAAAGATGACTATGTATCACTTGCCAATGATAATGGCTTATGGCAGGCAGTTATAAATCTAAGTAATTACATAATCGCAGATAGTGTTACATCAGAATTTGGACCTCTGGGGAATAATATTCAGAGTAATATCAACAAAATCAGTAAAAAAATTATCCTTAATGCTGCCAAGTCAAATGTTGAATATGGCGAGCATGATATTGATACCGCTATACATTTACTATTCACAAAAAGCAATCCCAAAAATATATATGAAGCTATGTGTAATCCTCCTGGTGGAGACTGGAGTGGAATAACAATAATCTTGAAAGATAAAATGACTGAATACCGTTGGACATCTTTACCAAGAGTATCAGAATCTAAAGCAAAACGACCGGATCATGTTATTCAAATTGATACTGGAAGTAAAACGGTCTTTTTATCTATTGAATCAAAAAATTACGCTGGCAATCTTGATGATGATATTGGTGTCAGATTGAAAAATTACATAAAACTACTTTTAAAAAATCAGCCTACTGCTTTTAGAAGAAATTATGGTAAATGGACGATTTATGATGAAAACAAATTTATTTTGAAAAATTATGATATTTATACTGGCGGGGCATTTTGTTATAAAAACAATGAACAAATGATACAGGCTCTGGAAGATGGGAAACTAGATTTTATTTTTGCATTTGAGTTTAAGCAAAATCCTGAACATTCGATTTTACATATTTTATGTGGAGAACAATGCAAGTTCATTACTGATGTTATCAAAAACCGTTGTGGGGAATTTGGAGATGGGCTCGAAATTAAGATACACTGATTCATTGACATCATCAATAGTAGTGTTCATCAGTTTTGTAAATGGTGAATGACCTGTTTTCATGTTAACTTTATGAGAATATAAATCTGACGGTAATTCATATTTATAGTTGCGGTTTCCAGCTTGTCCGTCAAAAGTCAATATCCATTTTACACCTTTATTGCTGAGGCGTGAAAGCTCATTAAAAAAACTTTCTATGTCAAATGGATTTTGGGTATAACGTCCTTTTGTTCCGCCATAAGGCGGATCAAAAAAAACAAAATCCCCCTTTTTGGCAGAGGCAGTTAATTCTCTGTAATCACAGTTATAGAAGCACATATCTTTTATAATAAAATGCCATTGATAGATAATTTCTTTTAGGCTATCAGGGTTAATGCCTGGTCTTGTTAAATGAAATGAATTGTTAAAATCGCCTTTTGTGTTATATCTAATCAAACCGTTGACACAGGTTCTGGTTAAAAAAAGGAAATCATGAATATCTCTTGTGTTATTGAAATTTTCTCTAACCTCGTAAAAAACATTATATCCTTTTTTTTGCAATTTATTCCATCTTTTTTTATACTCAGCAGAAACTATCTCAGGTTCTGTTTTTATTTCTGTCCATAAAGCAATTAATTCGGGAATTATATCACTTGCAAAACCTTGTTCTATTTTTCGAAATGGCAGGAGAGCGCCACCACCTAGAAAGGGCTCAAAATACCTGTTGGAATCAGGTATAAACTTGCTTATATTGCAAGCAATGTTTCTTTTGCTTCCTGACCACTTTATTACCGGAGGAAATTTCTTTTGAACTTTTACCATTTTATCAACATCTCCTCGGTTTCATTGATATGCTTATTAATTCTTTTTATTGATAAATCATAGTATTCCTTGTTATTTTCAAATGCGTATACATCCATATTGTATTTTAATCCAGATATGATTTCAGTTCCAGAACCTGAAAATGGCACAAGCAATTTACCGTTTTTTATAGCTGATATTAACATAATCCTATCTATAAGCCGCAAAGGTTTTTGTGTTGGGTGTGTACCAAATTCAATTTCCTTTTTTGTTTTGTTATTAGGAATATCCCACACTGTACGGAGTTGTTTATCTTGTTCTTTCAATTTATCTTCTGGAAATAATGTTTTTTTAACCTCATCATAATTAAAATAGTATTCACGATTTGACCCACCAGTATGAACCCAATAAATTGTTTCATGGCTTGCGGTTAGTCTTCTGGCTGATAAGTTTGGAAAAGCATTTCGTTTATACCAAACAATTTCATTAATAATTTCAATATCCAATAACTGACAACATGTATTTACAAATCCAGCATTATGATAAGTTGCATGTACCCAAATAGAGCCGGTTGGTTTTACCAGTCTTTTTAGTTCTATCAGCCATGTAAAAGTGGACTGAAAATTATCATTTTTAGTTAACAAATCCCAACTTTCATTATTCAGTTTCCAGTTGCCGCCAAATCCTTCAATTTTGTTATTACTGTTATAAGACCACTTTTTTTCTGTTGCCGCACCATAAGGCGGATCGCATATTGCGAGGTCAAATGTGTTATCAGGTAAATTACCCATACCTGATATAGCATCACCAAAAATTAGGTTCACTTTATCTGTTTTGAGTTTACTCATTTTATTTTGCTCCCAATTTCTTGTGTATGAGATTCAGAAAATGCTTCACATACTAAATTGACAGCTTTGTAAGTTGTGTCATTCAGGCCATATTCAGAGATAATTTTTTCAGCAGTTAATTCTATATTTAATTCCTTTGGATCAATTTTAAAATATTTTGCTATTCTCATAGCTTGGTCTTTTGTGGGAATTCTTTCTTTCCTTTCAAATTTTGACAATAGGGTCATGTCAATATTAGTCCCTACAGCTACTGTATGAAGAGTTTCATTGCGGGCTTGCCGCATTTCTTTTAGCTTTCTCCCAAAGTCCATTATTTATGATACTTGACAAATAATGTCTTGTCAAGTCTTTTCTAGTAAAATATTGTATAATTATTTTATAGTTTAGTGCTTTTTTTGAATAATTGTTATATTGTTCCCATTTGTTTATCACATTCATCAATGACATACTGAGGAACCAATTGATATTCACATGGATTTAATTGATAAATGTAATCATTTTCTATATGAAAGGCTTCATTGATAAATTTCATTAGTATTGAAGAACCTTTTTTTAGCTCATCTCCGAACAATACACGAAAAAGATGTAATTTTTCATAATTGCTTTTTGATTGATTATAAAGATTTTTAATAATTGAAACATTTTGTAAATCTTTTTTTACCTTATCATAATCAAATGTTGGAATATCAGACTTAATTTTCATTATAGCATCATTTATTTCATCGTCAGTCATTTCGATTGATTGTTGCTCATTTATGATAATCGGAATTTCTCTTTTATGGAGTAAGTTAGATATTAGTTGATAAGCATTTTCCTTTTCATTTAAAACTTCATAATATCTTCGTAGATAGACTAACTTGGTTATGTCATTTATTTCCATTTTGAGAGTATCATTACATATATCTATAAAAGTTTTAATATTTTCTTTTGTTATTATTTTTTCTTCTAGCTCACCATGTCGATTTTCAAGAAAACAGATATATGGTTTTTCAAACCTGTCTTGATGATGATAAGCCATATCTATTATTGGTTCAAAATCATGAGTCAATAGTAATACAGTTTTGTTTCTTAAACTTTTTCCTCCCTTTCTAAATAACATATCTATAATCGCGTATTTTTTGTTTTTATCAAAAGATGAAATTGGATCATCAAGAATAATTAAATCCGCGTTGCTTTTTATCGCATCATACATAAATAAAACAACCGCAAACGCATTTTTTTCACCAAAACTAAGATGTTCTTTTACATTAATAACTTCATCAGTAATATCTTCATGAATTAGTTTAAGACAGTATTGGTTTTTTGTATCTTCTTTTATATCAACATAATAATTAAATCCGGCATTCTTTAAGAAACCATTTATTTCATCATTGTTTTCCTGAATAGTTTTTTGGATATGGGATTTTTGTTTGTTAATTTTACCTTGAAGAACACCTGCTTTTTCTAACAAGTCGTCTATAGATTTATTTATTATTTCTGCTTTCAATTTTGTAGCATCAGAGTCTAAATGCGAGAATAATGCTAAATCTATCTTTTGATTTTTTAATACTTCAATGACCTTATCAACATCTTTTAATGAATGGAAACTTATTGTTTTTGAATTAATAAATTTTAAATTTAACCTATCAATTTGATCTTTTACTTCAAGAAGGAAATTAATCTGATCAACAGTATAACCTTCAATCGAGGAAATAAATAAATTAATAGTCTGTTTTGTTTTTTCAGAAAAATACTTATCCAATCTTGAAAAAACCCCTACAATTTTATTTAGGTATTCTATTGTTTTTGGTTCATAAATTTCTTTAATTTTAAGGATTTTATTTTTTTTCTTACTAATATCTGTAATGCAATATGGGCAATCTTCTGATGTATCTAAATATACCATCCCTTCTATTATCCATTTAATCCATTTGAGGTTTTCATCTGCTTGGATGTATTTTTTATACTCTTGAATTTCTTCAGGTACATTTATTACTTTATTTCCCTCCTTAAATGCTTTTGAAAGATTGCTAGATCCGTGGATTCCAGTTTTTACTGGTTTCCCGAAACTATTACTTAATTCATTGAAGTCGGTAATAAGTTCATCAATATCTTTATTCTCAATGAAAGTTAGCCGGATGTTATCCATTAACTCATCAATTTCTTGCATTCCTTTTATATATTCATTATCCTGAATTAATATATTAAAACTTCCTTTGACTAATTCATCAGGAAGAAAAACATATTTATTGAAGTAATCTTCATCAAATGTTTTTATTTCATTGATATTCTCAATACCGGAAATGTTCGGTTTATTTTCTTGTGAATTCAAATACTTGAAAGCTTTTAGTTTTTCTAATTCGTGGCTGCCGCTTTTTCTATCAAGTAACGAGTTAGTAATTGCCTTTGAGATAGTACTTTTTCCTGTGCCATTAATAGCGTATTTAATGTTTAGTGAATTTTCTTTTATTATTAGGGATGCGTTGTCGATATTATTGCAATTTTTTATGACTATATTCATTTAAAAATTGCTCCTCAATGAAATTTGTATGGGAGTATTGGGGCAGTCCTAATAACACGGTTAAACCCTTCCTTATCTCCTGCTTGGTATAATTTGCAAGCCTTAACTAAAATAGCGAGTTTTTCGTCCAATGTCATGGTCTGGGGCATAAAAGACTCCTTAAATCCTAGTATATAGGTCAATACTGCCTTCGACAAGTGGCATTTATAAGGTATAAACCCAAAAAATGATGCAAAACTACCATTTAAGTCTGATCTGAACGTCCCTATCTTGGAAGTATGATGATGGACGGAAAGGCTTTATATACTCTAATGCCTCTTGAAGATTACAAGACGGTAGAAAACCTAGATTTTAGACTTTTCCATAAGATACAAGCATTCATTCCCAATACTACGATTTCCCTCAGGAAAACGGAATTTTATGTTCCGAATTAATCATGTTTGCAAATGCAAACCAAATCTAAGGAGTAATTATGGCAAGTCAACTTATTGACGAGAGCATCTTTCTGCGAATTCACGAACTGAAAAACGGGAATATTCAGTTTACGGATTCTACAAACGCCTCAAGGCTTTTGAAGGAACACGGACGGAATATCCGCTACTTTCCGTCATGGAAGAAATGGATTGTCTGGAATAATACGCATTGGGAAACGGACGAGGGCGGGGCTTTGGTGCATGAAAAGGGGCTTGAGTCGGTGCGGAATTTATATGACGAATTGCTGAAAACTGACGATTACCGTGAACGTATTGAGATTGAGAACTTTGCAAAGATTAGCGAAAGTTTCAGGCGGCGGGAGGCGATGATTAAGACGGCTCAACTGATTAAGGAACTACACATCAAGGCGGAAGACCTCGACAATAATTCCTGGCTGCTGAACGTCCGCAACGGTACGGTTGACGTTATGACCGGGGAATTCAGGGAACACCGGCAGGAGGATATGATTACCAAACTTGCCAATGTTGAGTATGACCCTGCGGCGGATTGCCCTTTGTGGAAGCAGTTTATCCGTGAAATTATGGATTACAAAACGGACATTATTACCTTTCTGCAAACTGCGGCGGGGTGGGCTTTGACCGGGGATAATTCGGAACAGGTGATGTTTATTTTGTACGGCAGTGGTGCGAACGGAAAAACTACGTTTCTCAATACGCTGATGTATATTCTGGGCGATTACGCTATCGCAACGCCTACGGAAAGTTTTATGAAAAAATCGGGCGATCAGAATACCAACGATATAGCGAGGCTGCGGGGTACTCGTTTTGTTACTACAACGGAAGCGGAACAGGGGCGGCGGCTTTCGGAACCGATTATCAAAAAGATTACCGGGAATGACCAGATGACGGCGAGGTTTCTGTACGGCGAATACTTTAACTTTGCCCCGACTTTCAAGATTTGGATGGCGACTAACCATAAGCCTGTGATAAAAGGAACTGACCACGGGATATGGCGGCGGATACGGCTTATTCCTTTTACTACCCGCATTGAGGAAGACAAGCAGGACAAGCATCTTGAATTGAAACTAAAACAAGAGGCAAGCGGTATTTTGAATTGGCTTTTGGAAGGTACTGCCCGATGGAAGCGAGAAAAGCTAAAGGCTCCCAGGGCGATACTGAACGCTACGGATGAATACCGTGGTGAGATGGACGTTATCGGAAACTTTTTGAAGGAACGCTGCGTACAGGAAAAAGATGTGCAGATACGGATTAGGGAGTTATACAAGGCATATTCGGACTGGTGCGATGAAAATAACGAACACGCTGTAAGCGAGAGGTTTCTTTCCATGCGGCTTAAAGAAATTGGCTTTGAGCAGAGCAGAACTGCCGAAGCACGTTTTTGGGTGGGGTTGGAGCTTATGGTGTAAGAGCAAACTTGTTCAACTACGATTATAGTATTATAGTTTATTTATGCCTATGGACAATAATAGTATTGATGTCCCAAACGAAAGATTAAAACGGTTGATGGCTAAGTTAGAATCAAATGTACTTCCAATTGGAAGAAGGGAATTTTCGAAAGAAGAATATAATTTATCATTTTCTGATGGAACAATAAAAACTCCTCTAGGAAAAGTTAAACTTAGTGAAAATCAATTTGAAAAAATGAATAGTAACAAACGAAAAGGACTTTTGGCAGCAATGCGTTTAACGCTTAGTGATCCAATCATTATTTTGCATGATATTAGGTATAATGAAGAACGCCAAGCTAATGAAGACTATAGAATTTACATAAAACCTATTAGAAAATTATGGGATCTAAAAATAAAATATATGATTTCAATAGTCGCTGATATTGATGGAACAGCAATATCTGTTTCAAATGGGATTCGTGAAAAAAACCGAATTATTAAGCTAATAAAAACCACAAAAAGCATTCTTTACGAAAAACAATGTAGCATTATTCTTCAACATCCTTAGAGTGCGGTTGGGGTTTCCCCCTTGCTCCCCTTATTTAGTTGGCAAGAAAACAGTATATAGAGTTTGTTTCTTGGTCTTTACATGTCAGAAGTATGCTTTTTCATGCTTTGAGATAGCATTGTTTATATTAGAAAAATCACATTGACACTCAAAAAATCCTGCATTATTAAAAATGGCAAAATTTGGGGACGCACGCTCCCCCGGTTAAAATATGGCATCCATGCCGCCAACCCTGCCTGTAGCGGTAAAATGACAAAAGTCTTGTCATAAATGACAAAACTTCGGGCTAAAAACAGTGGGTTTTTGTCATCGTATAGAGACGTATTCACATATCAGGACATATCTCCATATTTCTTTTCTTTCTTTTTATGACAAAGATGACAAAAAAAAGAATATAGAAAGATGT
>Ga0082212_10013451_pt1 | contig 10231 bp, 10 predicted proteins | sample TergutNt197P3_FD_71548 | JGI IMG/M metagenome (GOLD analysis project Ga0082212, IMG submission 71548) | Neocapritermes taracua P3 segment gut microbial communities from Petit-Saut dam, French Guiana - Nt197 P3 | ecosystem: Host-associated > Arthropoda: Insects > Digestive system > Gut ...
CCCGGATCGGTCACGCAATAGGTTTTTTTCGCCACCGGTTCGCAGATTTTCGCTATGTCGACGCATTGAAACGCGTCCTTGCCGAGCTGAGCGGTGACTGCCTGACCGGTTATCGCAAGAACCGGGATGCTGTCAATGTTGCAGGTGTAAACGCCGGTCACAAAGTTAGTTGCCCCGGGACCGGAGGTGCAAATTGCCGCCGCCATCTTACCGGTAGCGCGGTAAAATCCTCCCGCCGCGTGCACGCAGGCCTCCTCGTGACGATGACAGAAATGCTTTATGCCGGATTCGCCTAAAAATTTGTATAAACCGTTTATGCCCGCGCCGGGTATCCCGAAGGCGTGGGTTATTCCTTCCTTCTCGAGTATCCTGACAATAGCCTCGGCTGCTTTCATATCACTCGTTTCCTTTCTGTACGACATAGATTTTTATACGCCTTAAACTTATACTGAGCACCTTAAATATATACTACAACACCCGGCGGCAGAAATTCAAGCGAAAACCGGTCAAGCAAATTTTTTTTAATGAGGATACGGCAGTTAATTTCCCACTATCTGCACCGCGACCTTCGCGGGAAGACACACCGCGGTCTCGGGCGGGGAATCTATCCAGCCGAATCCCTCGCAATCGTGGTTGGGGCAGACAGAGTCGACAAAGCGGATAGCCTTGTCCTTGACCTCGAGCGTGACCGGGAAGAGCGCGTCGATATGATATACCGCGTCCTTTGAGAGATCTATATTCTCGACAACATCCCCGTCGAAGAAGACCCGCGCCGATACGGCCTCACCCGACGGGAAAACATATATAAACAGCAATACCAGCGCCGACGCCGCGGCTAAAACCAACACCGGTATCAATTCCTTTTTCTTAAATATTTCCCTCATACCGACCCTTCGAATCCATAGCGCATTTGTGGCTTTCAGTATAACATATTTCGGACGGCGGAATATTTTTTGTTTTGCGCGAAAAATTGTGTATAATTCAATAAAAGAATAATTTCGGAACTGCGGAGGAAGGAATATGACCATCAGAGAGTTTACGGAAAACAACCGGGAGAACATAATAGACGATATTAAGACTTTAGTCGGCATAAGAAGCGTCAAAGGCGAGCCGGCTGCTGGAGCGCCGTTCGGAGAACAGGTAAAAATGGCGCAGCTCGCGGCGATGCGGATGTGCGAGCGAGAAGGTTTTGAAATAATCGACGCGGACGGGATGATAGCGACGGCTCACTACGGACCTAAGGATAAATTTATCGGGGTGTTCTCGCATATGGACATAGTCCCGGAAGGCGACGGGTGGGATACCCCGCCTTTTGAGTGCGCTCAAAGAGACGGATTCTTGGTCGGGCGCGGAGTCGGGGACGATAAAGGCCCGTTTGTGATGAACCTCTACGCCGCGAAATATCTGAAAGAAAATTTCACCGATTTAAAATACGGAGTTCAGCTTATCATAGGCGTCGACGAAGAGACGGGGATGTCCGACGCCGAGTATTATGTCAAGAATTTTCCGCAGCCGGTTTTTGCCTATACCCCCGACAGTGATTTCCCGGTCTGTCACGGGGAGAAAGGGATCTTTGAGGGGGACCTCGTTTCGGGAGATCTCGGGAAATCGAGTATTCTGGAAATGAGCGGAGGGGTCGCGTCCAATGTGGTTCCCGACCACGCCGAGGCGCTCATAAGTCTCGCGGAAAAAGATAAACTCTTTGAGGCGGCGGAGGGAAACAGCGGCGTAAAACTGACCGGGACCGACCGCGGGATAAAGGTCGAGGCGTTCGGGGTGTCGGCGCACGCGGGGACGCCGTTCAAAGGGGTAAACGCGGTCCTTGTTCTGCTGACATTTTTAGCAAAAGCGATGGTCCTGAACGAGAGGGAAAGCGACGCCGCCGATTTTATATGCTCTGTCGCGCGGGATATATACGGAAGGTCTTTGGGGATAGACTGTGACGACGGGAAATTCACCCCGCTTACCATCATAGCCGGGACGATAAAGAAAGAAGGCGCTGTCTGGAGCATGAACGTCAATTCCCGCTATCCGACGGCGATAGCCCCGGATGTGATAGAGAAAAAAATAAAGACAGCCGCTGAAAACGCCGGATTTGAAATCGGAAAATATAAAAATATGCCGCCCTTTTATCTCGAACCGGACCTGCCGGCGGTCAGAACGCTCTGCGAAATATACAACGAACTTACCGGAAACAGCGCAAAACCCTATGTCATGTCGGGCGGCACCTATGCCAGAAAGCTTAAAAACGCCGTGGCTTTCGGTCCTGATTTTCCTGAAAAGAAGTATCCGGAATGGGTCGGAACGGCGCATATGAAAAATGAGGCGATAAATATAGAGGACACCCTATTGGCTGTTGAGATATACGCCAACGTTTTACTGCGCCTTCAGGACGAGGAGCTCGAGATTCAAGAGGGAAAATGAGCCGGATTTTATGGTTTTTCGCCACGCTCGCGGTTTCGAGTATCTTAGGGTGGACCGCGAATAAACTGAAGATACCGATGGGCGCCATGATAGGCGCGATGATAGCGACCGCGGCGCTCAATCTGCTGACAGAAAACGCCGTATTTTACAATGAGGTCCGCGTAGCGCTGCAGATGTCCACCGGCGCCATGATAGGGTGCAGGATAGGCATTGACGAGGCAAAATCCATGAAGACGATTCTGCTTCCGACTTCGATAATGCTCGCGGGGATGGTCCTTCTGAATCTGGGTTTCGGCGCGGCGGTCTACCGTTTCAGCAAACTCGATATTCCCACCGCGCTGTTCGCCGTAACGCCGGGAGGAGCCTCGGACATGGCGATGATTTCCGCCGACCTCGGAGCGAACACGGCTTATGTGGCTATACTGCAGGTCATAAGAATCATAATTATAATCACCGTTCTTCCTCCGGTTTTCAAGTCGATAGTCAAAAAAACACACTACAACGGCGCGCGCTCCATAATACGCACCGATGAAGCGGCCGAGACAGCGTCGGAGCATACCGCGAGGATCCGCCTCGGTTCCGGGACGGAGGACCATCCGCACGCCTCGCTCGATACCGAGCCGTTCCGTTACAACAAACGGGAAACAATACTGCTTGCCGGTTTGTTCGCGAGTTCAGCCGCGGGCGGGTTCGCGCTTTATATGCTCGATATACCCGCAGGCGCCATAATCGGCGCCATGCTGGCGGGCATAGCCTATACCATCATCTTCGGCAAAGCGGTCTTCCCGAAAAAAATCCGTCCCTGGCAGCAGATACTCGCCGGAACGTATATAGGAACCTGTATCGACAAAGCTACCGTCGCGTCGATGGACATACTGCTTATACCGACCTTGATAATGCTTGTCGGAATTCTTGTGTTCGTGTTTCTGTTTTCATATATCATCCACAAGGCTACAAAACTCGATTTTGTCACCAGCCTGCTCGCTTGTACCCCGGGAGGCATAACCGAGATGTCGCTGCTCTCCGAGGAATTCAACGCCGATACCCCTAAAATAGCCATAATGCAGACGGTACGGCTGGTGCTGGTCATAATGCTGTTCCCGAGTATGATCACGGTAATACTCTATTTGATTTGAAATTGATACCATCCGAAATCGCGGGACATTATGCCGGGGTAAGCTCGTTCCAGCTTTCAAATACCGCCCGGACATTTTCGGCGCGCGCGCCCGGACCGAATTCGCATTGCGCTACGCACCCTCCGTTGTCCCACAAGGTATCATAAACCTCCCGCACCGCGTCTTTTACCTGTTTTACCGAACCGCGCGGGAGTATCCACTGCCTGTCGAGCTCCCCCCAGAAGGTTATGGCGCCCTTATATTCGCGGAGTTTGTCCAGACCTATGCAGAAAAGCTGAAGATTGGCGGCGTCCACGCCTATATCTATCAGATGCGGGACAATTTTCAGCGTGTTCCCATCGGAATGCATGAATATTTTCTTGTTATACTTTCTCGCCACGGCGCAGTAGTCCGCGTACAGGGGCTTAAAAAGTCTGACCCACGTTTCGGGATTAATCAAAAGATTATTCTGGGCTCCCCAGTCGTCCATCATAAACAGCGCGTCCACCTTTGTCTTTGCCCAGGCCTCCATCACCCTCAGATTAAAGCGGTGCAGTTTCTCCAAAAATAAAAGCATCCCCTTGTTGTCCGTGGCAATATCCATATACAGCTCAGCGCTGCCTCTTAAAAACTGCATGCGCTCAAACGGGCGGACAAAGTCGGTCTGCAGCACGAACTTATCTGTCGCGCCGCAATAATCGTCAACTTTACGGGCGTCAAAAGTCAGCAATTCCTCAGGGAACCTGACCTTGTCGCCGGCGTCTTCCCAGTTCCCCCCGAGCACCAGCGGAGTCTTGACCTCCCCGACGTAACCTTTTCTCAGACCGGTGAAGCGGCAGCCCCACTCATCCGTATAGGTTCCCGCCTCATAAGGGTCTCCGGAAGTTTTAGGCTTCTCCCGGTAGCTTACTGGCATATCCCAAATGATATCATCCGGGAAATCCGTTCGGATACTCTCGAGACCGTCCTTCTCAAACAATTCAGCCCACGGCAGCGTCCAAAGCTGCCGGGGAACCCTTCCGCTATTCTTAAGATCCAGCGTGTCATATACCAACTGTCTTGAGGTCGCTCGCATATTATCCCTCCGGATTCATCATTTTGAAGTTATTCCCGTATTATCAATGGCAGTATGAGATCCCGGGCGGCTCAAAACACCCTCTACCGCCTTGCTGTAACCCATAAGTTTTTGCCGGCGGGACTCGTCTGACATTTTCGGGGAAAATACCTCGTCGTCCTTTCTGAACCCCGATAACGAACCGGGACCGCTGAAGAACCCTACGGCGAGTCCGGCGAGGCAGGCGGCGCCGAGCGCCGTGGTTTCGAGATTAGCCGGGCGGCGCACACCGATATCCGAGATATCCGCCTGGAATTGCATAAGAAAATCATTAGCCGCCGCGCCGCCGTCTACGCACAGTTCGGTTATGGCGTATCCGACGTCGCGCTCCATAGCCTTTATGACCGCGTCCGACTGGAAGGCGATAGACTCCAGCGCGGCGCGGACGATATGGTTTTTATTGACGCCCCGCGTTAACCCGGTGATTATCCCCCGGGCGTACATATCCCAATACGGCGCGCCGAGACCGGTGAACGCCGGGACCATATACACCCCCCCGGAATCGGAGACCGCGGTTGCCATAGCCCCGGTTTCAGACGCGGTTTTTATCAGACCCAACTCGTCCCGCAGCCATTGAACGACGGCGCCGCCGGTAAAGACGCTGCCCTCGAGGACATACTGAACTGACGCTCCGAGGGTAGCCGCGACGGTGGTGAGCAGGCCGCTTGCGCTCCGTACAGCCTCGTTTCCGGTATTCATGAGCAGAAAACAGCCGGTCCCGTAGGTGTTCTTGACGCTTCCCTTTGAAAAACAATGCTGTCCGAAAAGCGCGGCCTGCTGGTCCCCCGCGATCCCGGCTATCGGGATTTCCTTTCCCGAAAGGTTCATGTAGCCGTATACCTCGCCGCTGCTCTTGACCTCGGGCAGCATCGACATGGGTATGCCGAGTTCCCCGCAGAGTTTATTATCCCATTTCATGAGATTGATATCAAAAAGCATGGTGCGCGACGCGTTGGTCCTGTCGGTGACGTGGACGGTTTTGCCGGTGAGATTGTAAACCAACCAGCTGTCGACCGTACCGAACAGCAAATCGCCGTTTTCAGCGCGGCGGCGGGCGCCCTCAACATTGTCCAAAATCCACTTTATTTTTGTCGCCGAGAAATAGGCGTCGGCAACCAGCCCGGTGGTTTCCTTTATATACCCCGACAATCCCTTTTTGACAAGCTCTTCGCAGATAGGAGCCGTCCTGCGGCATTGCCAAACTATGGCGTTGCAGACGGGGATACCGGTATGCCTGTCCCAGACCACCGTCGTCTCGCGCTGATTGGCTATTCCGACAGCCGCTATATCCCCGGGATCGATACCGCTCTTTGCCGCCGCTTCATTGATTACGCCGTACTGCGTCGAATAGATCTCCATCGGGTCGTGTTCCACCCAGCCTTCCTTCGGGAAAATCGGGGTAAGTTCACGCTGCGCTGTTACGACAATTTCACGGTCTTGGTTGAAAAGCACCGCCCTCGAACTGGTCGTTCCCTGGTCCGCGGCGATAATATACCTCGGCATACCGGCCTCCTTGGAAAATATTCAATACCGCAATCCGCGTTTATTCTATTCTACCATAAAAATAAAAAACTGAACGCTATAATAACGAATACCGTACCTGCCGGATTATATTTTTATTTCCGGCAGGGATGTGCTTGCTCTTTTCAAAATCGAACCCATTTGATAGAATGAGGAAAAAGAAACGAGGCGAAAATATGCTTAAAGGTATATCCCCTATTCTCTCGCCGGAATTGCTTAAAACCATAGCCGAGATGGGACACGGCGACGAACTGGTTATAGGCGACTGTAACTTCCCGGCGGCCTCCATGAATAATAACTGCGTCAGAGCCGACGGACACAGGGCGACGGAGCTTTTGGACGCGCTGTTGAAATTGTTTCCCCTGGATTCTTTTGTTGAATGTCCCGTCTCATTTATGGCGGTGACCCCCGGGACCTTCGAAGGCGAACCGCCCATCTGGGAGAACTATAAAAGAATAATCGGGAAACATGAAGGCGGCGCCGGTATTGAATTTGTCGAAAGATTCGCGTTTTATGAGAGGGCGAAGAAGGCCTTCGCGACGGTGCAGACAGGCGAACAGGCGTTGTACGCCTGCGTAATAATCAAAAAAGGCGTACTCATAGGAGATGACAGCTGCTGATGAAAGACGGCGGAACATATGACGTCGCTATCATAGGCGCGGGTATAATCGGTATTGCCGCCGCCTATGAGCTGTCCGGATATGAGCTTGATATCGCGGTCGTTGAAGAGCAGGACGACGTCGCGAAAGGCTCCACGCGTGCCAACAGCGCCGTTATCCACGCCGGATACGACCCTCCGGCCGGCTCGCTGATGGCGAAAACCAATGTCCGGGGAAGCGTACTCTGGAAACGGCTCGCGGAACAACTCGGAATAGAATATAAAGCCATAGGGTCGCTGGTGGTCGCGAAAGGGCGGGCCGAAAGGGAAGTAATCGAACGGCTTTACGACAGAGGCGCCGCCAACGGCGTCAAAGAACTGAAACTGCTCAGCCGCGAACAAGCGCTCGGACTCGAACCCAATCTCAACAAGCAGGATTTGTCCGGAGCATTATACGCCGGAACGGCGGCTATCATAAACCCCTGGCAGGCGTGCGTCGCTATGGCCGAATCCGCGTCTCGAAACGGCGCTGATTTCTTTTTCGAACGCCGCGTGACCTCAATAAAAAGCGAAAACGGAACATACCATATAACCGCGGGCGGTAAGCTCGTAAAATCGAAGTATGTAATAAACGCCGCGGGGACCGGAGCAGGGGAGATACACAAACTCGCCGGCGGCGGCTCATTCGGGTCATATACGGTCAAGGGAGAATACTATGTCTTAGACCGCGTGAACGGGAAACATGTCGGAAGAATAATTTTTCCCGCTCCTTCTTCGGCGGGAAAAGGGATACTGGTAACGCCGACGGTGCACGGAAACCTGCTTATCGGACCCACCGCCGCTGCCGGCGGCGGCAGGGAGGACACCGCGACGACACGGGAAGGGCTCGGTAAGGTGCGCGAGCAGGCGGCGCGGATAGTCGACGGAATTGCTTTCGGCGATAACATCAGGAACTTCGCCGGTCTTCGCGCGTATATCGACAGCGAGGACTTTCTTGTCGCGGAAAGCCCGATACTGAAAGGGTTTATCAATCTCGCGGGAATAAAGTCTCCCGGACTCTCGAGCGCCCCCGCCATCGCCGAGCTCGCGGCAGGTATGCTACGGGATTCGGGACTCGCGCTCAAAAAGAAGAAAAATATCACCGGTTACCGGCTGCCGGAGCGCTTCGCCGACATGGACAGGGAGGAACAAGCCCGCCGGATAAAAGAAGATCCGCTTTTCGGGCGGGTCGTGTGCCGCTGCGAGACGGTGACCGAGGGGGAGATAGTGAACGCGTTAAAAAGCGGACTTTGCCCTCCGACAATAGCGGCCGTCAAGCGGCGGGTAAACACCGGGATGGGACGCTGTCAGGGCGGGTTCTGCTCGGTCAGGATACATGAAATAATTGCCAGAGAACGGAGTCTTTGCTGGGAGCAGGTGACTCTGGACGGGGGAGGAAGTTACATTGTGACCGATGACACAAAGGGAGGAGACGCGTGGTGAGAACCGACCTTGTTATCATAGGAGCGGGACCCGCCGGACTCGCGGCGGCTGTTTCGGCGAGGGAGAACGGCGTCGGGGATATCCTGATCATCGAACGGGACAGGGAACCCGGAGGGATACTAAACCAGTGTATCCACAGCGGATTCGGACTGGATTACTTTGGAATGGAACTGACCGGCCCCGAGTTCGCCGAACGGCTCTCGGATAGAATTAAAGGAAAAGGAATCAGGGTGATGACCGATACCATGGCGGTTTCGGTCTCGCCTCGAAAGGTGACGGTTATCGGCGCCGGACGCGGACTTGTCGTCATCGAGACCAAAGCGGTGGTGCTGGCGATGGGATGCCGCGAGCGGACGCGCTTTGCCATAGCCGTTCCCGGGGAACGCCCGAGCGGGGTGCTGACCGCGGGGCTGGCGCAGAGGTATATTAATATCGAGGGCAGAATGATAGGGAAAAATGCGGTGATCCTCGGCTCGGGCGACATAGGGCTTATAATGGCGAGAAGACTGACGCTCGAGGGTGCGAAAGTTTTGGCGTGCGTTGAGATAATGCCGTTCAGTTCCGGGCTTTCCCGAAACATTGCCCAGTGTCTCGACGATTTTGATATCCCGCTGCTGTTGTCCCACACCGTCACCGAAATCCATGGACGCGAAAGGCTTACCGGGGTGACGGTGGCGAAGGTCGACGGTAAACTGAATCCGATTACCGGAACCGAAGTTTATTATGAGTGCGACACGCTGCTGCTGTCGGTGGGGCTTATTCCCGAAAACGAGCTGTCCGCCGCCGCGGGGGTCGTTATCGACCCAAAGACAAGAGGCGCCGTGGTTTTCGACAACAACGAAACGAGCGTGCCGGGAATATTCGCCTGCGGCAACGTTCTTCAGGTCCATGACCTCGCGGATAAAGCGTCGGAGGAAGGCGAACGCGCCGGGAAATCCGCGGCGGAGTATATATCAACCTCAGGAGAACCCGGCAGGGTGAACTGGTGCACGGTAACCGCCGGGGAAAATGTCGTGTACGCGGTGCCGCAAAAGCTGCGCCTTACCGGAGACGGAGACTTCGGGTTCCATTTCAGGGTCAAAAAACCCATAAAAAACGGCGAGGTGGTTTTCAGCTGCGGCGAAACGGCGGTCAAAAGGGTAAAAAGAAACCATATGAGCCCGGGAGAGATGGAATATATAGAACTTGAAAAGTCCGCGGTTTCGGGCGATATCACAATTTCCGCGGAGGTTCTGCCATGAAAAAGGAATTTACCTGCGTAATCTGTCCGGCGGGCTGCCGACTCATATATGATAACGGCGAAGTCAGCGGGAATACCTGTCCGAAAGGGTACGAATACGCTATGACCGAGATGACCTCGCCGAAACGCGGCGTCTCTTCAACTGTGATACTTCTCGGAAGTTCCGTTTCACGAAGACTGCCGGTAAAGACCGACCGGCCTATCGATAAAAACCTCGTCATCGAAGCGGTAAAACAACTCGATAATATCACCGCCGCGGCTCCGGTCAGAATTGGTGATATGATACTGGAGGATGTCTTAGGTTCCGGAGTGAACTTTATCGCAGCGAGAAGTATAAAAGAGACAGACGGGGATTAGGAATAGGAATGAGGAATATTCATCTTCGTCGAAATCAGTAATTGTAAAAGTTGAAAAGAATTCCGCTTTGTCATATAATTAATGAGATCGGAAAAAACCCGAAGGACTTGACAAAATGGAACGTAACCTCATAATCCTGACAGACAGACAGACAGACAGACAGACAGACAGACAGACAGACAGACATGTAGGGGCGATTATCAATCGCCCGGATACCTGTTGAATAAAAAACGCCTGCGTTCCTTTTTGGAAAGCGGAGTTTTTTTGAATGAGAAATTGCCGACTGAACAAACACACAAGACACGATAATATATTCAAGCGGAAAGGAATACAAAAATGAAAACACTAAAGAGGACCCTATCTCTGGCATTGGCATTGAT